>OGXJ01001328.1_pt1 | contig 18649 bp, 15 predicted proteins | sample 1576231 | NCBI WGS metagenome assembly OGXJ01 (sample SAMEA3541539, study PRJEB24748) | human gut metagenome | biome: human gut; feature: human-associated habitat; material: faeces | place: China | collected 2012
TTACGAAAAATCATCAAATACCTGAAAAGAATAAAACAAAATTCTACCCCAAAAATTAATCCTAATACATTACAAGCGATGCTTGATGCCAAAGAAGGTAATACCATCAAATGTGATAGTTTTGAAGATTACCTTAAAGCTATCAAATAATGTATAAAATTGAAATTACGCATCAATATCTAAAAGATGTAAAACTAGCAAGAAAACGCCAGTTAGATGAAAACAAATTAAATCAAATCATTCAATTATTAGCAATAGGCCAAGCACTTCCCTTGAAAAATAAAGATCATGCATTAACAGGGACTTATTCTGGATTTCGGGAGTGTCATATTCAACCAGATTGGTTACTCATCTATGCCATCAATCATCAAATACAAATCGTGCGATTAATACGAACCGGATCTCACTCGGATTTATTCTAAAGCACCTAAAATTCTCATAATCTTATCAGAATTCCCTAACGCTGTTCATAGTATATTTTTCTACATTTGTGAAAAATAAAACGATATGCAGCTCCGAAAAAACCTTAACCTCTACTTATCGGGCATCGTGGTCTTCACGCTGACCTTGCTTTTGTTATCAACGGCATTCGTCCTAGACGAGAGTTTGGGTAACCGGGTAGCTAAAATTTTCTGGTTCTACAAAGTCATTATCGTGGCCGGTATAGCCTGCATCCCGCTAGCATGGACATGGACGCAGAGCAGATGGCAGATGCTTTCCGGCACAAGGGCCAGCGGGGCACGGCTCAGGATCAGGTGCCCGGCAGGCACGGACTGCGGCGGCAAAATGAGCGCTGCACCCAGCGGCAGCGGCCCGGCAGCAGGTACGGATGCAGAGCACTGGCCGCTGGACACAAGGCACACCCACAGTCCTTCGCCGGAGAGGGTGAGGGGGGCAGACAGCTGCAGATCCTGCACGGAAGCGGGAAAAGCGATGGTGTTCCAGTCAAAAAGCAATATCTGACACCTCTAATCAATAAAATGCTATTTTATATCACAAAATTATCTGTTATTATAGTACCAACGAATGAACACGCCGTCAAGAGCGTGGGAACCTTAAAAATTATGGAGGCAAACGACTATGGCTTCGATCAGCTGCCAGCACATCTATAAGATCTATCCGGGTGCTACCGCTCCCTCTGTTACCGACTTTAACCTGGAGATCCAGGACAAGGAATTCATCATCTTCGTCGGCCCCTCTGGCTGCGGCAAGTCCACCACCCTGCGCATGATCGCCGGCCTGGAGGAGATCTCCAAGGGCGAAATGTACATCGGCGGCCGTCTGATCAACGACGTTCCCCCGAAGGATCGTGATATCGCAATGGTGTTCCAGAGCTACGCTCTGTACCCCCACATGACCCTCCTTTTCGCGGGCGACCGGGCCGATGCGGCCGCGATGATACGGAAATGGCTCGCCCGGGGAAAATACGTCCTGCTGGACCGGTATGTGAACTCCAACATCGCCTACCAGTGCGCCAAGGTGGAGGGGGGCGAGGCCCGGGAGATGTTGAGACGGTGGATACTCGACTTGGAATACGGGCACAACGCAATTCCGCGTCCGGATGTCTCGCTCTTTCTGGACGTGCCGTTCCGCTTTACCGAGCGCAGCCTCACCGCACCACGCCGCGGCGCGGACCGGGGGTACCTGGGCGGCGCGGACGACATACACGAAGCTTCGCTCGCTTTTCAGCGGCGCGTGCGGGAGATTTATCTCGGCCTGGCCGAAGAGGGCGAACTGGAGGTGGTGGACTGCCGTGACGAGAAGGGGGACATGTGCCCGCCGCAGCGCGTGTTCGCCCGGATAACGGAAAAGATGGAAGGCATCCTGTGATTTGAAAGAGATGGAGAAGAAGGAACGGTTCAGGACAGCGGCGCATGTATGCCGCATTGTACTCGGTGCGGTATTCCTCTTTTCGGGTCTTGCGAAAGGGATAGACCCCTGGGGTTCGGCACTCAAGGTGGAGGAGTATCTCGATGCATTCGGTCTCGGCGGCCTTTCGGCGGTCGCTGCTCCTCTCGCCGTGGTGCAGTGCGTGGCGGAGTCCGCCGTAGGACTCATGCTCCTGTGCGGTACGGGACTTCGGCTGGCCAGTCTTTTCGCCCTGCTCTTCATGGCATTCTTCACCCTGCTGACCCTCGTGATAGCCGTGTGGAATCCGTTGGACGACTGCGGCTGTTTCGGGAATGCGCTCAAGTTGAGCAATTGGATGACCTTCGCCAAGAACGTCGTACTGCTGCCCGTGGCGGCGGTGGTGTGGCGCGATGCGAAGAGGCGCTGCGGGTTCGCCTTTACTCGGCGCGAGGCGGTCCGGAGCACGATATTCCTCCTTTTACCGCTCGCACTCTGCCTGTATGCGTGGTACTGCCTGCCGCCGGTGGATACGTCGGTTTACCGTAAGGGAACCGACCTGCGCCGGGACGTTCTCTGCACGAGCTGCATGGAGCGCTCGGTGGTGCTCGTGTACGAAGATTTGCAGACGGGCGGGCTGCAGGAGTTCTCCCTGTCGGATACCACCTGGTACGATACCGCGCGGTGGCGGTATGTCGATACGCGTACTCCGTATGACGAGTTGCCGGAAAAGGCGAAGGAATATGATTTCTCCCTTTGGCTGGACGGTGCGGACCGGGCCGGGGATATGGTCTATGCTGCGGGAAGGAGTTACCTCGTGCTCGTGCGGGATGAATCGGATATCTCCGGGCGCTGCCGCGAACGTATCCGGACATTTGCTGCGAAGGCTGCGGCTGGCGGAGCCCGTGTGATTTGTGCCGTGGGTACGGAGACTCCGGGGGATGCTCCTGCCGGAGCGGATTTGGGTGCCGGAGCGGTATATGGCATGGACCGTCGGCTGATGGCGCAGATGCTGCGGGCGGATGCGGGCGCGGTAGAGATAACGGACGGGGTGATAACCGACAGACGGCCGTGCCGGACGATGGAGAAGATGTTGGAATGAACGGCCGGAACAGGGCCGTTGCAGATAAGATAAACGGAAAATGATGGGACACAGGATATTATTGTCTGTATTGTTGCTGGGGAGCCTGCTCCCGTCGGTCTCTTTCGCACAGGACGGGGGGCTGGAACGGCACCTTTCGCGTGGCGAGGGACTGTACCGTATGGAGAAGTACGGCGAGGCATTCATGGAGTTCGGAAAGGCCGGACGGTATGCGGCCGGTGCCGACGCTGCGGTCAGGGAGCGGTTGTGCCGGCTCCTTGCCATGAGTGCGGCGCAGGCCGGAGAGGGAGAGGCGCAGGAGCTGCTCGAAACATACCTTACCCGTTATCCGGCGGGGCCGGGAGCCGTAGAGGTGCGCTTCGAACTCGGCAATCTCTTCTTCGGGGAGGGCGACTATGCGGCGGCGACGGAACAGTATGCCGGAGTGGATGCCGGCAAACTGCCGGCGGAGGATGCGGACGAATACTGTTTCAAATACGGGTATGCCTGTTTCGAGCAGGAGCGTTTCGAGGCCGCCGTGCGGCTGATGGCCCGCATCGCCTTCACGAGTGACTACTATCCTCATGCGCAGTATGTGATGGGTTATTCCGAATACCGGAAGGGGGAGTACCAGTCGGCCAAACGCTACTTTACCGTAATAGCGGACCATCCTGCATACAGCAATGTGCTGCCTTTCTATATCCTGCAGATTGAATTCAACGACGGCAACTACCACTATGTCCGCGAGAACGGCGGGGCCGTCCTGCGCATGGCCGCAGGTGACCGGCTGGCGGAACTGAACCGTATCATCGGTGAGAGCTGGTTCTATACGGGCGGGTGGCGCGAGGCCGCGCAGTATCTCGAACGTTACCGGGAACTCGGCGGTGAGATGGACCGCGAAGTCTATTACATGCTGGGATTCGCCGCCTATATGGTGGGCGATTACGGGGAGGCGGAACGGAACCTTGCCCGTGTGGCCGGTCCCGACGACAAACTGTCGCAGAACGCGAGCTATCACCTGGCCGACTGTTATCTGCGCATGGGGCGCAAGCAGCAGGCCATGCAGTCGTTCGCCATGGCCTCTTCGGAGGGGTACGACGATGCGATAAGCGAGGATGCGCTGTTCAATTACGGAAAGCTGCAGTACGAGCTCGGCGGCGGTTATTTCAACGAGGCCATCAACGTGCTCAACCGTTACATTGCCCGTTATCCGAATTCGGGACGTGTTCCGCAGGTCAAGGAGTATCTCGCCGCGGCCTACTACAATTCGCGTAATTACGATGCCGCCTATCAGGCCATCATGCAGGTACCCTATCCGGACAACAACCTGAAGGCGGCGCTCCAGAAGATAACCTACTTCCGCGGACTGGAGTATTACAATGCGGGCGATTACGATGCCGCCGCGCGCCTGCTCGACCAGTCGCTCGCCAACCGTTTCAATGCCAAGTACACCGCCCTGGCAGGATATTGGCAGGGTGAAATCTGTTACCGCCGGGGCGACATGCCGGGGGCGGCCGAACGTTTCGCGGCCTATGTGCGCCTTTCGCCCAAGAGCGAACCGGAAAACCTGGCGGCACGCTACAATCTGGGGTATGCCTATTTTAATATGAAGAACTGGGAGGAAGCCAGGAAGTGGTTCGACGAGTTCCTGCTCGATTACCGCCGCAAGGACAGCTATGCCGCGGACGCCTATAACCGCCGCGGCGATATCGAATACAGCGGGCGTTCCTTTTGGCGCGCCATCGAGTTCTACGACAAGGCGGCCGCGATGAATACCCCGGAGCGCTATTATTCCGCTTTCCAACGGGCGATGATGCTCGGCATGGTGCAACGGCCCGAGCGCAAGATAGAGAGTCTCACGGAAATAGTGCGCAAGAACGAAGGTCCCTATGTGGCCGATGCCATGTACGAGCTGGGAAGGGCCTACATGGGGCAGCAGCGCTATTCGGAGGCTACCGGTGTCCTCGAACGTTTCGTGAATACCTATCCCTCCTCGCCGCGCTATGCCTCGGCGCTCAACGAGCTCGGCCTCGCCTGCCAGAATCTCGGCGACGATGCGAAGGCTTTGACCTACTATAAAAAGGTGATGCAGCACGAGCAGCACTCCGATGCTTCGCGTAGCGCCATGAACGGTATCCGCACGATATATGTGGAGCGGAACGACGTGGATGCCTACTTTAAATATGCCGAAAGTGTCGGGATAGAGACCGACCTGGGCGAAGTACAGCGCGATTCGCTGGCTTTCGCGGCTGCGCAGCGGGTTTATCTCTCCGGCGATACGGGCCGGGCAGCCGCGGCGCTTGACAACTACATCGCGGGATATCCGAAGGGTGTCCATGTCGCGGAAGCGCTCTATTTCGCCGGGGAGAATGCCCTGGCGGCGCAGGATGCCGCCAGAGCTGCCGGTTACTACCGGAGGCTTGTCGCAATGCCCAACGGCGACTTTACGGTGCGCGGACTGGAGCGGCTCTCTTCCGTCAGCATGGATATGAAGCAGTATGACGAAGCGGCCGATGCCTACCTCCGGCTGAGCGGACTGGTGACCGTGCCGGCCCGGAAGGACGAGGCGCTGTCGGGCTATATGAAGGCCGTCGTAGCCGGAGGGGACGACGGGAAGATATTGGCTGCGGCCGACGAGGTGGCTGCGCGGGCTGCCGGCGAACCGGCAAAACGGCAGGCCCTCTATGCGAAGGCTTCGGTGTTGAGGCGGACGGGTCGCAATAGCGAGGCGCTGCCGCTTTACGAAAGGCTCGGCAGCGACGTCTCCACTCCGGAAGGGGCGGAGGGAGCCTATCGCGTAATCGAGGCTGCGCGGGCCGCCGGGGAAAATGCCCGTGTCGAGGAGCTCGTATATGCCTTCGCCGACCGGAATACGCCTCACTCGTACTGGCTCGGGAAGTCGTTCATCATTCTGGGTGACATCTATGCCGAAGCGGGGGATGCCTTCCAGGCGCGTGCGACTTACCAGAGTGTGGTGGACGGCTATCCCAATGCGACGGACGGCGTAGTAGAGGAGGCGAAGGCGCGGATTGCCGCGTTGTAAGGCGGCCTCCGCCCGGGTCTGCGTATCCGGACGAAGGCGCAAAAAGCGTACGGGGCCGTTCGCTGACGATTGGCGGTAATGCACGGCCTGCGGCCCCGGATGGTTGAAAGATATAATCCCAAAGGGAGATGAAGAGGATAGTTATGACTGTTATCGCGGCCTTTCTGGCCGCAGGGGTGTTGACGGCACAGGAGGATGCCGCCTCCATTACGCAGCGTATCGAGGTGACGAGGCAGTACGTACCGGAACTCGGCGAGGCGCAGAAACTCGATTTTCCGCCCCGCATGGCCGATACGGTCACGCTGAAACCGGATATAAGTTACGCCATCACCCCGACGCCGTGGAAATCGGTATTCGATACGGAACCCATCGCTCCGGTGGCGATAAGTACCGCGGAGTACCGGCACCAGCGGCCGTTCTACCTGATGCTCGGCGGTGGCTATCCGGCTCAGAGCAGACTCGATTTTTACGCCGCCTTCTCTACGCCCCGCGATATTCGGGCCGGGGTGTATGCCAACCATGTCGGACAGTGGGCGAAGCTGGAGAACGAACGGGGAACGAAGGAGCCTGCGTCGTGGACGGAGAACGGCGTCGGCCTCTATGCCGGGCGGGATTTCGGAACCCGCAGCCTCGACTTCGACATCCGTTACGGATACAATTACTACACGACGATGGACAAGGTATGGACGGGATATATGGAGCCCGAGAATATATACTATCATAAAGTGCAGACTTCGTTGACTTTTGGCGATGCGTTTACGGACTTGTCCCGTTTCAATTACCGTTTCGGTATTGCGGGCAGCCTGTGGGGAACGGTCGTGGAGAATCCGGCGGCCTCCGCATTCGCCGATTTCGGTTGGAAGGCGGGCCGTCGCGGCGCGGTGGTGGTCGGCGCCTCGTTCGAGGGGGCGTGGAACGACTGGGATACCGGCGACTGGTATGCGGCGCTGGTCCCGGAGTATCGTCTGCGGACGGACCGTCTTTCCCTGCATGTGGGGGTGAAGTTTTATTACGACAGTTTCCGGCTCTCGGCAACGGACTGCGGCAGTCATTTTTTCGTGCTCCCGAAGGTCGGGGTATCGTATGAACTGGCCGATGCCTTCATCCCGTATGCGAGCCTCGACGGAGAGATAGGAACGGGGAATTATCTGGAACTCGCCGGACTGAATCCCTATATCCATGAGGCGGACATCGCCGGAGCCAAGCGTGCCGAGCTGCGCGGCGGTTTCCGGGGCGACGCCGGAGACGTGGTGACTTACGACGTATATGCCGGTTACCTGATAGGAGAACTTCCCTATTTCCTGAAGACCGGGGAGACATTCGTTCCTCGACTCGCTCCCGTGAACCTGTTCTATGCCGGTGCGGGTGTCGGACTGAAACTTCCGATGGGATTCGGGCTGCAGGCCGGGGTACGGTACGACAGCTACAACAATGCCGGCAACTTCTGGAGCGGTCGGGGCGGCCGGGTAGGAATGGGAATTCCCGAATTTACGGTGACCGGGAGGGCCAGCTATTGTTACCGCGACCGATTCTCCGTCGGCATCAGTGTGGAAGTGCTGGGGGAGAGAAGATTCGCTTCCCTGCAAAACCTCGATACGGCGGTACCGGCGACGGTGAACCTCAAGGTCGATGCGGAGTACAAGACCGGCCCCCGGTTCAGCATCTTCGCGGCTGGCGACAACCTGCTGAATCGGCGTATTTACCGCTGCCTCGGCTATCCGGCTCTCGGAGCCAATGCAGTGGCGGGAATACGGATGTTGTTCTGACGGGTGCATACGGCCTCCGCGGGACGGAGACGGATTTCGGAAGGGTATCCATCGGTGTTCGTAAGAACGGTAACAAGATAACGGAAGAGGAAATATGAATACGGAAGCAGTTGCACATTATATTGCGGAGTGGATGTCGGGTTATCTCGACGGAACGGGTGCGGCGGGATTCGTCGTGGGCGTTTCGGGGGGTATCGATTCGGCGGTAGTTTCGACACTGGCGGCTATGACCGGGCGCAGAACGCTCTGCGTGACATTGCCTATCCATCAGGTACAAGCACAGGTGGACCGGGCCGGGGAGCACGTCCGCCGGCTGACGGAACGTTATTCCAATGCAGAGGCGGCACATGCCGACCTGACGGCGGCGTACGATGCGTTCGCCGGCTCTTTCGCTCCCTCTCTGGTGCAGGGGGCGGGCAAAGGGGTGGCCGACCTGGCCGGAGCCAATGCCCGGTCGCGGCTTCGCATGACCGCACTCTACTACTTCGCCGGACTCAATAATCTGCTCGTGGTCGGTACGGGGAACAAGATAGAGGATTTCGGAGTGGGGTTCTTCACCAAGTACGGCGACGGAGGGGTGGACATCAGTCCGATTGCCGACCTCACCAAGACCGAGGTGTACGAACTGGGGCGCTGGCTGGGGGTTCCTGAGGCGATTCTCGCTGCGCCGCCGACGGACGGCCTTTTCGGTGACGACCGCACGGACGAACAGCAAATCGGGGCCACCTATCCCGAACTGGAGCGGGCGATGGCTCATGCGGAGCGGGGTACCGACCCGGCACTCCTGTCGGGCCGCGAGCGCGAAGTGTACGACATTTTCCTCCGACGCAACCGTGCCAACCGCCACAAGATGGAGCCGATACCGGTATGTCGCATTCCCCGGCACCTGGTGGAGCCGGCCGGGCGATAGAGAAGCATGTTCCGGCCGGGGCCGAAGGCGTCGGTGTTGGGGTGCATGCGCAGGGTTGTTCTTTTAACAAAATCACATTATGAAACGGGTTTGTTTGTATTGTGTCTTGCTGTGGGCTGCTGTGGCGTGTGCGCCGGGCGATAATAAGTACAGCGAACGGGATTTCGTCGGGATATGGGTAGAACCCGTACCGGGGATGGCCGGCGTGCAGGGAATCGCTCTCGAAGAGGACGGCGCGGCGCATTCGGTCAATATGGCGACGCTGCGCTATGAGACCTGGAAGTATGAAAAAGGAAGTGTGGTACTGACCGGAATGAGTATCGGGAACGGTGTGACGATTCCGTTTTCGGATACGGTGAAGGTCGAGGGTCTCACGGAAGACAGTCTGCTGCTTTCGCGGGGAGAGACGGTGCTTCACCGTTACAGACGGTCGGTGGAAGAGTGCGGTTTCTCGGCCAATCCGGGTGAAATCGTACGCGGGACGGTAACCTTTGCACATGAGGTCCGCACGTTCCGGCCGTTGAACGACACGGCCGTGTACTGGTTGGTCGATAGGTCGGGTTATCTGCAGCAGCGGTACCTCGATTCCGGCCGGCCGGAGTGGCAGGCGGATGCGGAACTGGAGGTGCGGCGTGTCGATGGTGCGGCGTCGGAATTTGCCGAACGGTACGACGGCGTTTACCAGGTACTGCGCGTCGTGGATGTGCGGGAGCGATAGCCGGTGTCGCCGGAACGTTTTCGGTGTTGTGTGAATCGGATGCGGCTGCCGGAATCCGCTGCTGTGGCCGTTCCGTCTATCGGATGCCCCGGCGGTCGAGAGCGGCGGCGTAGGCGCGGGCGTTGCGGTTGTGTTCGGCAAGCGTGCGCGCGAACGCGTGATAACCCGAAAAGTCGGGCCGGGCGCAGAAGTAGAGATAGTCGTGTTCCGCATAACCGAGCACTGCATCGATGGCTGCCACGGAGGGCATGCGTATCGGTCCCGGAGGCAATCCGGCATGTTGGTAGGTGTTGTACGGCGAATCGACTTTCAGGTGTCGGTTGAGGATGCGCTTCAGAGTGAAATCGCCTATTGCATAACGTACCGTGGGGTCGGCCTGCAGGGGTATGCCGCGGTGTAGGCGGTTGATATAGACGCCCGCCATGACCGGCATTTCGTCCGTCCGGTTGGTCTCCTCGTCGATGATGGAAGCGAGTATCGCCACTTCCTTTTCCGTAAGTCCAGTGCGGCGCAGACGTTCCTGCCGCGTACCGCTCCAGAAGCGGCGGTACTCCCTGTTCATGCGTTCGGCGAAGGCGTCGGGTGATACCGTCCAGTAGACTTCGTACGTGTCGGGAATGAACATGCCGATGAACTCCTCCGGCCGGAAACCGTAGCGGGCGGCCACGGAGTCGTCCAGCAGCATGGCGGCGAAGGCGGCGGAGTCTGCGCGGAGCTGCCGGCCAAGTACGGAGGCCAACTGGGGCATGGTGCGTATGTTGTTGAAGGTGACGCGCAGAGGCGTCTGGCTGCCGCTCCGGAGCATCGAGACTATCCGGTGGGCGCTCATTCCCGCATGCAGCTCGTAACGGCCCGACCGTATCTTTCGGTCGGCGCCCATCGCCCGTGCCACTATCCGGAACCGTCCCGGCCGGGTGATGCGTCCTTCGGCCGAGAGCGTATCGCACAGCGCCTCGAAGGAGGTATTCTCCGGGATGCAGACCACCGAATCCCGGTCGGTGATACTGCCCGTGAACAGGCCGTACCCGGCGGCACCGGCGGCGAGAAGCACGGCAAGCAAGACAGCGGCTGCCGTAAGGAGCCGTCGCTTTGCGGTATGGCGGGAGGGATGGGGCATCGGAAAGGTACGCTCTCTTTGATTCGTTTGCAAAAGTATGAAAAATTTGCTTATCTTTGTGCCGGGTAAGTCTTATACGACCAGCTCCTGCTGAATCCCCCAGGCGTGGAAGCGAGCAAGGGTAGGCGGTCGCAGCGGTGCGATATAAGTAGCTTACCCTTTTTTTGTATGTTGTCACGGGCGACGGCCGCGTATCCTTTCGGAATCCATTCTTGTTCGCCCCTTAAACGTTTCCGTCATGTTCGTTAAACTATATCCTGAAAACCCGAACCCCAGGGATGTGACGCGTATCGCCGGGATACTGCGCGGCGACGGTGTAATCATCTATCCGACCGACGGCGTCTATGCCTTCGGCTGTTCGCTGGCGAGCCAGAAAGCGATAGAGCGTCTCAAAACCATCCGCGGCAAACGTGACGATGAACTCACCATCGTCTGCGACGGACTGAGCAATATTTCGGAGTATGCGCGTGTGGATAATGTGCAGTTCCGCATCCTCAAGCGCAATCTGCCGGGGCCCTTTACCTTCATCATGCAGGCCTCGGGCCGCATACCGGGCAGGGCGCTCGGGAGGCGCAGGACGGTGGCGGTGCGCGTACCGGCCAATCCCATTCCGGTGGCTATCGTGCGGGAGCTCGGCGTGCCGATGGTAACGGCTTCGGTCAAGGACCCCGACGAGATTATCGAATACACCACCGACCCGGAGCTGATTTACGAACGCTACCGCGATACGGTGGATGCCGTAGTAGACGGCGGATACGGGAATCTCGTTCCGACCACCATGGTGGACCTCACTTCCGGTGAGCCGGAGATATTGCGCGAAGGCGGCGGCGAACTCGTATGATGGACGGTCTGCCTTGATTTTCTACTTTTTCCATTCGCCCACTTCGAGGCTGCCGATGGCACTGCCGTCTACTTCGAGCCGGATGGCTGTCCGGACTTTGTGGAACCCGTATTTGCCCGCAGCACCGGGATTGATGTGCAGTGCGCCGTGCCGGCGGTCGTACATCACTTTCAGAATGTGCGAGTGGCCCGTTATGACGATGCCGGGTCGGCACGATTCGATGCGGCGCAGGAAGGAGGGTTCGTACCGGCCGGGATAGCCGCCGATGTGCGTCATCAGTACGGTGATTTCCTCGCATGCGAAACACGCCGTTTCCGGCCATATCCGTCGTGTCTGGGCGTCGTCTATGTTGCCGTAAACGGCCCGGAGCGGCTTGAAAGCGGCAATCTCGTCGGAGAGCGTAGCCGAACCGATGTCGCCTGCATGCCATATTTCGTCTACATCCGCAAGGAACCCCTTCAGGGCAGTATCGAAAATTCCGTGCGTGTCCGATATGATTCCTATCTTTTTCATCCCTGCAAAGATAAGCCGGCCGGACGTCTGCCGTATCCCTGCGGACGGTTTTTTACCGTGCCGTTCTTTCGGAGAGAACAGTTCGGCCGACCGGTTCCGGTCGGAATGATAAGATTTACTTGTTTAATAATACATATCAGGCATGTGATTTGTAGCGTATGAGATTGACGGGTACCGGTCAATCGTTTCATTTCTCAAATAAGTGTTCTATGAAGCATGCGTTACGGATTTTTGCAGCGGGTGCAGCACTGCTGGCGGTTGCCTGCACGAAAGAACAGTCCGACGGGGAGCGGATACCGGAATCCTTTCCGTCCGACAGCCATTATGTGAACGTAGATGAGGCCCGTGCGGCGGTGGAGACCATGCTCGGCAGCATGGACCCGGAGACGCGGGGCGGAGCGGTACGGAGCATCACGGGAGTCGTGACGATAGGCGGGCCCGGCGATACGCGGGGCGGCGCTTCGGATTCGCCCGTTTACCACGTTTTCAGTCTCGGTGACGGAGAGGGGTTTGCTCTTGCTTCGGGTGACGACCGCACACCGCCCGTCTTCTGTATCACCGACAGCGGTACTTTCGAGGAGATAGCCGAAACGGGTAATCCCGGTCTGGGCATGACACTGCTCAGCTACGATATCAATTATCGTGTGGCGGTAGGACTGCCCATTCCCGACGAAGGGGACGGGATGATATATCCCGGCGAGCCCGGCTATCCGTCCGCTTCTGCCTATGGCAGCGGCGGTGGGATTACCGATGTCGATATCGATTACGGCGGAGGTGTGGGGAATAATATCACCCGCAAGACTTATCCGTGGGAGCTCTCCGGCTACAAGGGGACGCAGGTCGCCTGCAACTGGGGACAGGGAGAACCGTATCACCTGATGATGCCGATGATATCCGCCAACAAACACGCTTATGCCGGCTGCGGTGCGGTGGCCGTGGCGCAAATCCTTTACCATTACGGCTATCCTTCGAGCATCGACGGTTATGCCTTGGACTGGAATAAGATAAGCAAGCATAGAAGTATTTATAGTTGCGATACGACTGTCTATCCGGCAATTGCCCGTCTGTTCGAGAGGCTTAATTCCCAAAATTATTTGCAGGCAACCGTCAGGGGGAGCAGTGGAACATTTACTAATACGAATCGGATAACGCCTACTTTTCAGTCATTGGGGTATTCGTGTGTAGCGGAAGCCGATTACAGTGCGGTATCGCTTTTGAAAGCTATTATGACAGACGGAAGACCAGTCATGGTGTTCGGCATGTCGCATCGGACACCGAAATATATTTTAGGGAAAGTGTCCGGCTATGATTATTCTGATGGACATTATTGGGTTTGCGACCGGGTAATGACCTACAAACAGAAGATAGAGACCTACAATTGGAGTATCCTGCTGCGGACGGATTACGAATACCTTTACTATGTCCATTGCAACTGGGGATGGGACGGAAGTCACAACGGGTATTTCCTTCCTAATGAATTCGATGCAGCTCATGAGCCTGCGAAACCCGATACGCGTGCGGTGGAGGGCGAGGAGAACTATTACCAGTTTCGTATGAAAATGTGGCACCAGATAAAACGATGACAGTGATGAAAAAGGTATTTTATATTTTGCTATTTGCATGGTTCGGGATTTCCTGTACCAGAAGCGGAAGCGAAGTGGGAGGAGAATTCAGTGAAACGGAATATTATATCCAAGGCTATCTGGAGGCCGATATGCTGACAGGGACCGTTTGTACGGGAGGCTTAATCGGGTTGGGATTCAGCGGGGAACTATATTTGCCGTCTCGTGGTGAAAAAGGCGATAAGTTTCGGGAGTTGAGCGCTTTTTACGGAGATACGCACTATAATAAGCCGACCTATCCCGGAGGGCCCAACGTGTTATGCAATGAGTTCAAGAAGATAGATATTGTAAGCGACAAGGATTTCAATGAGATTCCGGCAGGGCAGTCGCTCGGTAATGTCGTTCAGTTCCTTGCTGTTTCGGTGAAACCATTCCTCGATAGCGGGTATACGGAGGAATTCGATTGGAGCAGGAATGATGTGCCGTCAGAATATAGAGACTATGCTTGGAGATTTTGGCCTAAGGAAGAGTTTTATCCGGTATATGGCTTGCTGTCGGAGTTGAGGGAAAATGAGCTCAAATTGCTTGAAAGAAGAAGTCCGAGCCTTTGTTTCCTTGATGAACCGAGGGCTTTTCGGAAACACACGTTTACGATTACGCTGGAAGATACGACGGGGCGGGAGTTGAGCTGCACGGTCGAGTACGATTTCGATGCTGTGTAGCCGGCTGATTGATTCGGTCATTGCTTCAGTGAATTAATGCGTTCCACAAGCCTGCCGAACCCGATACGCGTGCGGTGGAGGGCGGGGAAAACTATTACCAGTTTCGGATGAAGATGTGGCACCAGATAAAACGATGACGGCGATGAAAAAGGTCTTTTATATTTTGCTATTTGCATGATTCGGGATTTCCTGTACCAGAAGCGGAAGCGAAGTGGGAGGAGAATTCAGTGAAACGGAATATTATATCCAAGGCTATCTGGAGGCCGATATGCTGACAGGGACCGTTTGTACGGGAGGCTTAATCGGGTTGGGATTCAGCGGTGAACTGTATTTGCCGTCTCGCGGTGAAAAAGGCGATAAGTTTCGGGAGTTGAGCGCTTTTTACGGAGATACGTACTATAATAAGCCGACCTGTCCCGGGGGGCCCTACGTATTGTGCAACGAGTTCGAGCGGATAGATGTGATAAGCGACAGGGGTTTCAACGATATTCCTGCGGGTTCGTCTTTAGACAGCGTGGTGGAACTTCTTGCCGCATCGGCCAAACCGTTTATCGACAGCGGTTACGACCCGTCGTACGGTTGGCCTGACAATGCTACGGATGCTTATTATCGGGACGGTGAACCTATCATGTGCGGCACTTATGGAGGGTTCTCTCCGGTTTACGGGGTGTTGTCGGACCTTCGTGCGGAAGATTTGAAATTGCTCTATTTTAGTTATGTGGGATGCATGTATCTTTCGTTTCTCGAAGAACCGGCCGTCAAGGAGCACACGTTTACTGTTACCATGCAGGATGCTGCAGGCCGGACGTTGAGCTGTACGTTCGAATATACATTTTGATTTTCTGTGCCTGCCGGGCCGCCGGTCCGGTACAGTGTGCAGGGGGCATGAAAGGACAGGCTGCCGATGAAAGTCGGCAGCCTGTCGTGTGTCGTAGCGAAGGGAGCTTTTACTGGGCTCCGCCGGTCATGGATTTGAAGAGGGCATTGTATTTTTCGTACTTGGCCATCATGCCGTCCAGGTCGCGGATGCGGAACGTGACGTTCTTGAGCAGTTCCACGGTGCCCACGTTGGTCGGGTCGCTCGCATAGGCCTTTTCGAGATAGGGAACCGCTTTGGCATATACCTGGAATGCCTTGTTGAGTTCCGCATCGTATTCGTCCTGCGTAGCGAAAGTAGCGGCGCGCGAATTGACGTCTTCGAGGATGGCTTCGGCCTGCTTGATATAGACGATGCCGAGGTTGTTGTTCGCTACATAGCTGTCGGGGACGAGTTCGGCCATCTTGGTGAATGCCTCTATCGCCTTGTCGTATTCGTTGTTGGAGACATACAGTACCCCCAGCGCGCTCCACATGTCGGCGTTGGTCGGGTCGCTTTCGGCCGCTTGCTGGACGATGGTGAGTATGTTGTCGGGGTTCTCTCCGAGGAATACGTATGCTTCCGAGAGGCTTTCGATGATTTTGGAATCCGTCGGATACATGGCCATGCCCTTTTCCAGGTATTGCTTGGCAGTCTGTATTGCATTCGGGTCGGCCATGGCGTTGCCTCGGTAGGCGTGGTATATCAGGTAGTATATTTCGGGGTCCGAAATGTCGGCATTGCCGGCGCTGATTTTTTCGGCTGCCGTCAGGTATTCGATGCTCTGGGGGTACTTCTGGGCGAGCATGAAGGCCAGGCCTGCGTCGTGCAGCAGGGAATAGAGGTCGGCCTCGGAGATGGTGGCTCCGGGCATCTGGGCCACTTCGTAGGCGCTGATGAACATGTTGCCGGCCTCTTCGTACATGCCGAGCGGGAAATAGAGGGCTCCCGTCTTGGAATACTCGTCGTATGCCTGTTTGAGCCCTTCGTTCACTTTCTCGGCAGTTTTCTGATTGTTCCCGTCGAGTTCGTAGGCTTTTTCATACGCTTCTACCGACTTTTGGAGTGCACCGGGATATATCTCCTTGGTCATTATCCACGCTACCGGTATGGCCAGTTCGTCGAGGTAGATGTCCATGTACGGGAATATGCCCTTGGTATAGACCTTGCCGTTGAGCTCCACGACCTCAGCAGCGGTAGGTTCGCCGAACAGGGTGGTAAGCGTGACAACGTCGATGCCGTCGTAAAGGTGCTTGGATACTGCCGTCGCAACTTCGTAGAATACTTCGCCGCGGTGTATCCATGTAGAGGCCTTGCCCGATTTCTTCGGGTTGGCGATATCGGCGTCGGAACGCTCTATCTTGTTCAGCAGGCTCTTTTCGTTGATAGTCACCTGCTGTGCGGAGAGCGACGGACCGCAAAGACAGATTGCGGCAGCCGCCAGCATCAATATGCGCTTCATGGTAAGAAATGATTTAAGTTATTGTTTTTCGTAATGTGGTAATATTGTCTTTTTCATCGGTTCGGGCTGTACCGGTCGAATGTCCGTTTTTCGCGGGCTTCCGGTGCGTAATTTGAAAAAAGAGGGCAAATATCTTCTTTACGGTCGTGCAAAGGTGGGACCGTGATCATAAGAATAGACAAGAGACGACGGAATCCTGCAGGCAGATGATGGAATTCCTCTTCCGTAACGACAGTATAAAACATAAGGTCCAGTGTTACCGGAGTTTCCATGCCAGGGCGGAAAAACTGACGGACCGTAAGAGCCTCCTGCAAGACAGCCTGAAGATGCGGACCTGCCAGACCGGGATGTTTAAGGATGACACTTCCACCGGAAGCGGTCAGCAACAATCCATCTGTCGTATTCTTTCCATGACTATATCCGTACAAGGTTTCTACAGCCCGTTCATCGATGATAGTAGCACAGTCAATAGTAATACAAGGCCCGTTGGCCCGGCCCGACGCATTATGCAGGCAGTGGGCCAGTTCTTCCCGGCCACATCCAGACGGTCCGACCAGGGCCGTCGCGTATTCTACAGGAGAAATCTGACGACACAGGCGTACAATATGGCTCATTATTTTTGATAACGCTGTAACCTTTTCCAGTTTATATACTGGCGCAACGGCATACACAGGATGCTGCCTGTCCTTTTTTCTATTATGCGGATTCGGATGAAATGTAAGCAGTACGCCGCCTTCGTGGAGGCCGACGACAATACGGCGGAATACACAACGCATCATAGTAGAGTTAATCAGATGATAACTGTCATGCTGATTATATCCGCTTTTCAGAAACGAATCTATGGGAACGTTGGAAAAAATATCCCTGAGTGGCCTGCCGCTTACCTGATGCAGGCCCAGTCCGGTATAGTTCTGCATCGTCCTGTTAAAAAACTCTATCACGCCATCCGTATCGGTCACAACAATACCCATCTGGGTTGTGTTCAGTACCGATTCGGCAATGATGCGGCTACGCCTGGTATCGTACATTTTTTTAATGAGGTCTCCCGCCTTAAGACAGGCATCGCGGACAGCTTCTTTCCCTGCATAAATGAGTAATGAATCTTTTCCTGCCGCATCAGCTGCATCCTGTACGACTACAGGACCAATAAGGACATCACAGACCGTCTTTTTCGCTATTTCGTAAACCTGGGGAATTTCATCATAGACTAATTCCGTAAGTTCTGTCTGCATCAAATACTCATATTTTTCCAGATTAAGCGGTGGTGCGTAACGGTAATGCATGATACCAATATGATGGTGTCCCTGATGGAGAGCCTTGCGGATGGCATTCAGGTAATCCATGTCACTCACATGGAACGAAATGACCGGATAGCTATAGCGGCTGGCAAACAGCGCCGCTCCGGCCGGGCCGGCTATAAAGACTTCACATCCCAGCCGCCGTGCTTCTTCTACACAGGCAGCCTGTTCGTCTGCCAGTCCCGATTCAAGGATGATGTATTCAATGTCACTGTCTGCCAGTTCACGGACTACCTCCCTTGCTACATGGGCTACACGGCTGTAGGCGAGAAGGCAGACACGGTATCTCTTCTTCATCTGGTTCTGTTCATTTGGCATATTATCCATCCTTTTTAAAAAAAATCTGGGATTTTTCCCGGAACTAACTCCATCAGAGCCATAAATCGTCGTTTTTTTGTTTCATCATATAAAATATACCAATTTTTGAAACAATATATGCTTATTATACCATGTTTTGTCATCAAGTTGGCAGAAAAAAGAAGACACCGTATAATCAAACCATAAGCTATTACGTACAAAAATTACGTACAGAAAAGGAGTTAACATATGATGAAGCAAACGCTAGTACAGCAATTTTCAGAAACGCAACAGACTACCTGTTCTCTCGTGCCTGATTATATTATGCTGACCGACACGATTTCGGATGCCATGTTGGAAAAATTAGAAAATCTGGATATTACGTCCAAAAATAAACTGATTGTCTGCATTGATCATGACACGCCAAACAGCAGCATTGCTGTCGGAAAAAAACAACGCCGCCTCCTCACTTGGGCATTAGACAGAAACATTACTGTAGAAAAGTGTCAGGGCGTCGGATATATCCGTCTCCTCGAATCATATGTGAAGCATAATGACATAATCGCTGGCACAGGATATCATATGGCAGGTCTCGGTGCTGCTGGTGCACTGGGA
>OGXJ01001333.1_pt1 | contig 18593 bp, 8 predicted proteins | sample 1576231 | NCBI WGS metagenome assembly OGXJ01 (sample SAMEA3541539, study PRJEB24748) | human gut metagenome | biome: human gut; feature: human-associated habitat; material: faeces | place: China | collected 2012
TCCATAACAGCTTTAGCAGCCTTTTTAGCCCGTTGCCAACGTTCCGTACGATCGTTTCTGTCCGACAAAGTAGGAGAGCAGCATTGCCGTGGCGTATCCGGCGAACCCTCCCCATGCGCATGCCATGTAGCCGTAGTGCGGTACGAAGACGACGTTTACAAGTATGAGCACCATGCATCCGGCACCAGAGAACCACGCGCCCCAGATGGTCTTGTCGATGAGCTTGTACCAGAACGACAGGTTGAAATACACTCCCATCATTATCTCGGCAGCCATCACGATGGGCACAACTTTCAGTCCGCTCCAGTAGTCGCGCCCTATGAGGTGGCGCAGGATGTCCATATAGCCCACGACGACGAGGAATGCCAGCAGGGTGAAGATGACGAAATACTTCATTGCCTTGGCATAGGTGGCGCGGTTGTCCTTGTCTTTCGACTTTCCGAAGACGAAGGGTTCGTAGGCGTAACGGAACGCCTGGGTTATCAATGCCATTATCATGGCTATCTTGCTTGCCGCACCGTAGATGCCGAGCTGTGCGTGCGCGTCAGCGTTCTTGTATATGTAGGGGAAGAGAATCTTGTCTGCTGTCTGGTTGAGAATGCCCGCGATGCCGAGCACGAGTATCGGCCAGCTGTATGAAAGCATGCGCCGCAACAGTGCGCGGTCGAGCACATAGCGGAAGCCCGTAAGCTCTTTCAGCAGGCAGAACATGAGTGCCGAGGAACAGAACAGGTTGATGTAGAACACGTAGCCCACACCCACCTCCGGACTGTATATCGCGCTCACCGGCGAGCCTTCGCCTCCGCCAGCGTAGAGGGCGGGCAGAAGCAGGAAGAAAACGAGGTTGAGCGCGATGGTCAGCACGATGTTGAAAAGCTTCAGTGCGGCGAACTTCACCGGGCGTTTCTTGTAGCGCAGGTATGCGAAAGGAATGCACTGGAATGCGTCGAGAGCCACTGCGATAGCCATTACCCATACATACGACGGATGGTCGGCATAGCCCATGGCGCCGGATATGGGTCCGATGAACGCCAGCACAGCCGCGACGAACAGCAGCGAGGTGAGTCCGACGGCTGTCAGAGTGGTGGAGTACACCTTCTGCGGGTTCTCCCCCTCCTTGTTGGCGAAGCGGAAGAAGGTAGTCTCCATTCCGTATGTGAGTATCACGAGCAGCAGTGCCGTGTATGCATACACGTTTGTTATGACACCGTATCCGCCGCTTGCCGCCGACAGCTTTGCCGTGTACAGCGGCACGAGCAGATAGTTGAGAAACCTTCCTACGATGCTGCTCAGCCCGTAGATGGCGGTGTCTTTTGCGAGAGAAGATAGTCCAGACATAGTTTGAAAGTAAAAAGGTAAAAGGGTAAAAAGGTAAAATATTGTAGACCGCGTGATTCTGTGGGAGGGCATTTATGATGCTCTTGGATTTCATTCATGCTGTGGTCATATTCCATTTGTGGCTTATCCAACAGTCATTCATGCTGTAGACGTACTCCATTTGTGGCTTATCCAACAGTCATTCATGCTGTGGTCGGTATCCATATGTGAATCAACAGATAGGCATTTATGAGTCAGCCGAAGATTGATTGTGAGTCTGTATGATGCCAGTCTTGAGTCTTTGTTATTTTCCTTTTTATCTCATTTATCCCTTAATTTATTAATTATATTTATTAATGTTCCGATTATTGTGTTCACATCATTCAGCAATGAGTCGTAGGCATTGGCTGTTATGAGGTCTGCCTCATACAGAAGCTCAAGCCAGTAGCGTGTCTCACCTGCCTCTTTCAATGCTATTTTCAGTTTGTTTATGTAGTCAGCCTCACTTTGCGCAAACACGCTTTCAGCTACATTTGCACCGATATTTGTTCCGCTGCGGTATATCTGTCGCGACATGACATTCTCATGTTGACTGTCTCGCAAGAACACATACAAGTGTATAATCCTTAGTGCGAACCTCTTGCTTAACTTGTATATGGTGTTCTCTTTAACCATTACCATATTATTTTATTATACATTTTCCATTTCTCCACCTTCTTATTTATTACTCCATATATTTTAAATTATGTCCTTTCTTCCATTTTATAGCCTCTCCGTCTCATCCCACTTTCGTCTTTCTTCCATTTAACCAGCCTCTCCGTCCCATCTCACTTTCGTATCTCTTCCATTTAAAGAGCCTCTCCGTCCCATCCCAATCCCTCTTCTTTACCTTTTTAATTTTTACCTTTTTACCTTTAAAAGAACATATAGCACACCGCTATCGCCGCCGCTATTCCGGCGAGGTCGGCGAGCAGTCCGCATGCCACGGCATGGCGGGTGTAGCGTATGCCCACGCTGCCGAAGTACACTGCGAGGATGTAGAAGGTGGTGTCGGTGGAGCCTTGGAACACGCAGCTGAGGCGTCCTACGAACGAGTCGGCTCCGTAGGTAGCCATGGCGTCGACCATCATGCCGCGTGCCCCGCTGCCCGAGAGCGGTTTCATGATTGCCGTGGGCAGCGCGCCCACAAAGTCGGAGTTGCCCCCGCATGCCTCCACTGTCCAGCGCACGCCGTCTATGAGAGCGTCCATCGCCCCCGATGCGCGGAACACCCCGATGGCTACGAGCATGGCTATGAGATACGGAATGATGCGTACGGCGGTGGCGAATCCGTCCTTCGCGCCTTCGATGAACGCGTCGTACACATTCACTTTCTTCCTCACGCCAGCCAGTATGAACATGATGATGATGAGAAAGAGCAGTATGTTGGCAGCCGACGTGCTCACGACGCTCATCGTGGTCTTGTCCATGCTGCCGAATCCCCATATTATCGCCGCCGCAGCCGCGCACATTCCTCCGAGCGTGAGCACCATGGTGCGGTTTATGAGATTGATGCGCTGGTAGATGGATGTGGCTATGATGCCAGCCATTGTAGAGCAGAACGTGGCGAGCAGGAGTGGCACGAACACGTCGGTGGGCTGTTCCGCGCCCATCTGCGCGCGGTATACCATGATGGAGACGGGGATGATGGTGAGTCCCGAAGTGTTGAGTACGAGAAACATTATCATAGGGTCGGTGGCGGTGTCCTTGCGCGGGTTGAGCGTCTGGAGCTGCTCCATGGCTTTCAGTCCGAGCGGAGTGGCTGCGTTGTCTAGCCCGAGCATGTTCGCGGCTATGTTCATGAAGATGGACCCTGTTGCCGGATGCCCCTTGGGAATGCCGGGAAACAGGCGCGTGAACACGGGCGAGAGCACCCGCGCCAGAGCGTTTACCACGCCGCCGCGCTCGCCTATCTTCATTATGCCGAGCCACAGCGACAGCACTCCGGTGAGCCCTATCGATATCTCGAACGCCGTTTTCGCAGTATCGAAAGTGGAATTCATTATTGCGGGGAAAACCTCAGTGTCGCCCATAAACAGCAGCCGCACCACGGCGACGGCAAAGGCAATGACGAAGAATGCTATCCAGATGTAGTTGAGAACCATTTGGTGTGAGTATGTGTGGTTTGTCGGGTTGCGGCACGCCTTTATGATGCCGGCACGGCATGCACGGCTTGTGCGTATGGCTGGCGTGTGCATGCGCTTGCAGAATGCAAATTTATCAATAAGTTTGCAAACAACGAAATAAATCGTGCTGATAATCTGATTTCCAGCGGTTTTTACGCTTCGCGTATGTCTGAGGAGGGTGGTCTGCGGCGCGCGGGAACGGATGCCGGCAGGTGGCATGCGGCTTGCTGTGACGGCTTTTTATGTATATTTATGCATGATGTATTGCAGTGTGTGGGAGGAAAAAGCGGACACGATGAGGAGATGCCGCCGCTCCTGAAAAATGTCTGAGCATATGTTGTGCAGGCAAAATGCGGAGGAAAATTCGCAGATTTTTCGCTTCCGGAGCGCGGCGGACACTTTTTTCTTGTGCGGAAAAGCCTTTTCGGGTGTGCGGGAGAGCCTTTCCGGTGATGCCGAAAAGCCTCTTCCGCACGATGAAAGAGCCCGTTCGGCAGAGCCGTAAAAACGCCCTTGCTGTCCGTGAAAAGCCAACCTGCTGTATGCCAGAGCCTTGCGTGGTTGCCTGAAAATCCCGTTTTTTGCGTCCTCGCGTCCTTTTCCGCGTCGCGTGACGGTTTTTTCTGACTTGCAGACGCATTATTATGCACTGTCGGGACTGTTTCCGGATAATTATGCAAAAGGCGTAAAAGCAGCCTTGAAGACTAAAAATAGAACTAAATTCAAGGTTTTAACATCTTTTCACGAAAAATTTTTAACCAAACCTTTTCTAAGTTGTTACATCATTATCAGGGGTATTGTGCGATAACGTTAAGGCAGCCGTCCGGAGCGTCATAACAGATGCCTGTGAACGGGTCCGCAAGTATGACGGACAAGTCATTGCCCGGAAGCGGGTCGGCGGTGATATGACCCGGATGTGACACATTAATATATATAGTACTATTGCCATTTACTTGGAATTTATATACAACCAACTTAAAAACCTGTAATTATGGGAAAATCTGACATTCTTAAAAAGTATTCAGCTCTCAGTCTGATGTTTGCTGTCTCGCTTTCGGCATGGTCGCAGACCAGTATCACCGATGAGGCGGGACTGAAGGCAATCGCAAACGATCTGGGAGGCAGTTATGTCCTTGCGAACGACATAAGTCTGAGCGGGGAATGGTTGCCGGTTGGAACGGAGGAAGAGCCGTTCACCGGAACGCTCGACGGTGCGGGCCACACCATAAAGGGGCTGAGCATCACGTCGGGTGACGACAATGTGGGTTTCTTCGGGTTCACCGAGGGTGCCACCATCAGCAACGTGCGCTTCACAGACGCTAAGGTGAAGGGCAACAAGCAGGTAGGTATTCTCGCCGGACAAGCCATCAACACCACCATCGACGCTGTGTTCACAGCCGGCTATCTCACGGGTTACGACCATGTGGGCGGCATCGTGGGCGACGCCCGCGGCAACGCAAGCATGGACGAGATGACCTACATCACCAACTGTATGTCAACCGCAGGAGCGTTCAGCACCACATATCAGGCGGGCGGCATAGCAGGATGGACCAACGCGGGAGTGTTCACCAACAACCTCGTGCTCGGTTCTGCCACAGCCGCATCGGGCGGTGCAGGCGGTGTGTGCGGTATGCTCGACAACGACGGTATAGCCAGCTTCACGGGCAACGTCTCGGGTGCGGCTTTCCTTACCGGTGCCAACAACCGCGTGCATGCCATCAACGCATGGAAGAACGGAGCCAACTGTGTGTACGGAGACCAGAGCGACAACCTCTCGTCCACATCTACGGTGTACACCGTGGGAGGTGCTGTGGTTTCGTACGACCAGCTTGCCGACGACGCCAACAACGAGGGTATACAGGGTACGGCGGTTAGTGACGCCGACCTGCGCACAGCCTCCACTTACCAGAACATCGGCTTCGACGCATCGGTGTGGAATCTCTCCACAGGAGCCTATCCGGTGCTTTCCGGAATGACGTTGCCTATAGACGGCGACGCCATAAGCATGACCGACCTGCCCGGACGCTGCGTCATCACACAGTCGGTAGACCTCGCTCCGGTGTCAGCATTGGGACGCGAGGTGAGCGTCACAAGCTCCAATCCGGCAGCTGTTGAGGTGAGCGGCACCACGCTCAACTTCGTCGCGCTGGGCAAGTCTACCGTTACATTGTCTACACAGGGCGACGCTTTCTGCAGCGGAAAGACCGTCACGCTCGACATCACAGTGACCGACATCAACTATGCGATAACAACTCCGGAGGACCTCATGAACATGAGCTACAACCTCGCGGGCGACTTCACGCTCGAGAATGATATCGACATGACCGGCTACGACTGGAAACCGGTGGGCGAGTTCACCGGAACGTTCGACGGAAAGGGTCATTTCGTGAAGAACATATCGTTCAACAACGCCGATCAGGGTGAGGTTGCAATATTCTCGACAACAAGAAACGCACAGATAAGAAACCTCGGAGTGATGAACGCCAACTTCGTGGGCAACGCCAATGTAGCGGCTATCGTGGGACGCGCTTATGGTGGTGTGATTGAGAACTGTGCCGTTCTGGGCTCTTACATAGAAGGACGCGACCACGTGGCAAGCATCGCGGGCGACGTGAACAAGAACGATGCCGACGAGGGAGCCATAGTACGCAACTGTCTGTCTGACTCCCGCATAAGCTCGCGCAGCTATCAGGCAGGAGGTATGGTGGGCACAATCGTCACCGGAACAGTGGAGAAATGTCTCTTCTCAGGAACGGTAGACTGCCCCGGAAGCAACGCCACCGGTATGGTGTCGCTCGTCGACGACGACACTCTTCCGTCATACATACAGAACAACATGATTGCTCCGTCACACCTCTACGGCAATGTGTCGCGCGTCGTGGCTACTGCCGGACGTACCGTGAACCTTGCCAACAACTACGCTCTTGAGTCAATCTTCTGCGGCTCTACAGCCACAAACGCAGGTCCGATGGAGAACATGAACGACGCAACCAGCGTACACGGAGCAAACGTGTCTGCCGCCGACGCAAGGTCGCAGAGCTTCTACGAGAACACTCTGGGATGGGATTTCCAGAACACATGGAAGTTCCTCGAGGGTGCCGAAGGCAAGATGTATCCTGTCCTGAAGTGGATGAACGCTCCGCTTCCTTCTGTCATCTACGACATGCCTCAGAACAAGTCGATACTCTTCGTGAGCGGAATGGAGTTCATCGATCTGGCTTGCATACACGGCTCTTTGGGTCAGACGCTTGACATACAGATAGTAGAAGGCGGCGACATAGCATGCATCTATCAGGACGACCTCTATGCAGGCGACGAGAACGCACAGTTCGTCGGACGCGGCGATGTGGTATTGAAGGTTACTCCTACTGCCGACGTGGCAGACAAACTGACTATGTCCGGCAGCGACTCCTTCTCTGTATACATCGGCAGGGAGGGCGACCTCACCCCGATATCGACGGCTCAGGAGTTCATCGACATCAACAAGAACCTCGCCGGCGACTATGAGCTCACTCAGGACATCGACCTCACCGGCGTCAGCTTCCCGGGCATCGGAGTAAGCGGCGAGTCGTTCACAGGCTCTATCAACGGTAACGGACATAAGGTGATAGGTGCGCGCGTAAGCTTCTCAAGCGGCTCAGACCTCGGTATCTTCGGCAAGACCAACGGTGCCAAGTTCAGCAACATAGCTTTCGTCGACTTCGTTGTGTCGGCTTCGGATTGCAACCATGTGGGTCTCATAGGCTCTGCCTCAACCACCACATTCGAGAATGTGGCTGTAGTGGGAACAGTTACCGGTAGCGACCACGTGGCTATACTCGCCGGTGACGGCAGTGGCTGCACGGTGACAAACTGCTATGTCGACGGTACGGTTACAGGAGGAAGCCAGGTGGGCGGATTCTTCGGATGTACGCTCGAAGGCGGTGCCAACATCTCGAACAGCTACTTCAACGGTCTCGCAAAGGCTACGTTCCGTGGCTGGACAGGCGGATTCATTGGTCTGATAGACAAGTCTGACAGCCAGGTAGACATCCGCAACTGTGTCTCAATAGGCAGCTGCTCTACCAAAGGAAACGGTTCTCCGCTCGTCACTGCTCCGTTCATCGCGGGCAACAACGCCGGTGACACTCCTAACGCGCTTATCAACTTCTCGGGCAACATATACAACAACGAGGCTACCATGGACGCTACTACAGAGTGGCCTACGAAGAACGAGACCGTGGAAGGCGGTGTTGTAGAACCCGCTACAGCCGTTCCGGCTGCATCGCTCCAGCAGGAGTCCACATACACAGCCATCGGTTGGGACTTCAACAATATATGGTCGTTCGACACAGCAAGCGGCTATCTCTATCCTGTTCTGAAACAGTTCGGCGCCATAATCACAGGTATCGAGGATGTCAACACAGGTGAGAACGCTGCCGGTGCTTACGCAGTGCACGCTTCAGGAAACGTTCTTGTAGTTGCCGGACTCGGCTCTCAGGCAGACGTGACCGTAGCTACGCTGGCAGGACAGAACATCGCCTCTTTGACAACACGTGCCGGATCGGCTACCATAACGCTGCCGGGCAAGGGCATATATATTGTCAAGATAGTTGAGAACGGCAGTGCTAAGGCTGTTAAGGTAGTGAACAGATAAATGTGTTACGGTGCTGACGGCTCCGCACGAGACGCCGGATACCGTAATGTAAAGACAAATAAGAAAGGACTGTCCGGCACATTCTGGTGTGCCGGACATCCTTGGGTTTTTAGTTAGATTGAAATTCTACGGGTCCCGAACCCGGTATATACTTTGACCTAAATTAATTGTTATGATAAAAATAAAAATACGGAAATCGTTGAAGGGACTGATACTCATAATGGCATTGTTCGTATATCTTCCCTCATTCGCGGCTCCGACGAAAGTCTCAGGACGTGTACAGGACACGAACGGAGAATTACTTATAGGTGTCACTATTACAGAAAAAGGCACTGACAACAGGGCTGTCACCGACGTGAACGGTTATTATACCATCACCTGCACGACTGACGCCCCGACTCTCGTTGCCCAGTATGTGGGTTTTGAAGTGCTCGAGCAGAAGGTCACAGGCACCGTGCTCGACTTTATTCTGCACGAGCAGGTAAGCAGTGTGGATGAGGTTGTCGTTACCGGATACACCACACAGAAGAAGATTTCGGTGCTCGGAGCACAGTCTACTCTTAAGATGGAGCACATCAAGGCTCCTGTGGGAAACCTCAGCTCAGTGCTCGCAGGACGTGTGCCGGGTATCGTTTCGGTACAGCGTACAGGTATTCCCGGACAGGACGACTCTGATATCTGGATTCGCGGTATATCCACAATGACCAACAGAAACGAAGGTCCGCTTGTGCTGGTTGACGGTATCGAGCGCGACTTCAACAATCTCGACCCTGAGGACATCGAGTCGGTGACAGTGCTGAAGGATGCCGCGTCTACCGCCGTTTACGGTGTACGAGGCGGTAACGGTGTCATCATCATCACCACAAAACCGGGTATTGTAAGCAAGCCGCAGTTCTCTGTCGACGTTTATTCAGGTATCACGCAGCTGACGAAACTGCCCGAGCTTGCTGACGGTATAACCTATATGGAGGCGGCAAACGAGGCTTACCGCAACACGAGAGGCACATCTTATTATTCCGACGCATACATCCTGCGCACCAAAGTTGCCAACGGTCTCCCCACACCGGAGATTTCCGCAGACGAGCGCGCCGCGCTTCTTGCAGACCGCACTGTCAACAAATATCTCTATCCTAACGTTGACTGGTTTGACGAACTTTACAAGAACATGGGCTGGAACACACGCGCCAATGTCAACATACGAGGCGGTGCGCCAAACGCAAGCTACTATGTCTCTCTGTCATATTATAAGGAGAAAGGTCTCACAAAGACCGACCCGCTGCAGGATTACAGCACGGAGATCGACTACGACCGTTACAACTTCCTTACAAACGTCAACCTCCGCCCCACAAAGATGACCACAATCGATGTCGGAGTGAGCGGTTGGATCTCTGCCGGAAATTATCCCGCCCAGGACTTCGGGACCATTTATACGAAGGCGATGACCACCAATCCGGTCATATTCCCGAAGGTTTATCCTAACGGAGCCAACCCGGGCTACTCGCCGGACAACCGTGACATGGACTCGCCGTGGGTCACTCTTACACGCCGCGGATATGACACTCAGCACGAGACACAGATAAACACCAACCTGAGGTTGACTCAGGATCTCGGCTATTTCGAATGGAGCAAGGGCTTGAAGGCACGCGCGCTCATCGCGTTCGACGTGAAGTCGACCCAGTCCATCCAGTATACCGTGGATGAAAGTACATGGAAACCTACAGCCGTTCTTGACCCGACGACAGGCATTTGGCTTGATGACGCCAATCTGTATGACGCTGACGGCAACCTGCTTCTTACCGAACAGTTCAAGGGAAATTCCTCTATGAGCGTCATATCAGACAAGTGGGTTTACCGCACATTCTACTTTGAGGCTGCTCTCGACTACCGCCGCACATTCGCAAAGAAGCATAACGTGAGCGGGCTCGTGCTCTTCAACCTGCGCAACTATACTGACGCAAACAACGGTAATCTGTTTGATACTCTTCCGTACAAGCAGCAGAGTCTCTCCATGCGTGCCACATACGACTATGACAACCGCTATTTCATAGAAGGAAACCTAGGATATACAGGCTCTGAGAACTTCGAACCGGGCAAACGATTCGGTTGGTTCCCCGCTTACGCAATAGGTTGGGTACCGTCAAACGAGAAGTTCTGGAAACCCCTGTCCAAGTACATTTCATTCCTCAAAATACGCTATTCTGACGGTACGGTAGGTAACGACAGCTCCGGCAGCCGTTTCGCTTACTTCACTCAGATAGGTGAGGTTGACAGGCAATACACCACTTATTGGTGGTCCGGAAAAGGTCTTGCCTATTCCAATTACGGTTATGAGGCACAGTGGTCTAAGGTACGTAAGCAGGACCTTGGTATCGATATCAACTTCCTGAACGATGACCTTTCATTCACATTCGAGCTCTTTAAGGAGCGCCGTACGAACATCTTCGTTACCCGAAACAACGTGCCTATCCTTGCCGGATTCGCACAGAGCATATCCGCAAACATGGGTATTGTGGAGAACAAAGGCTACGAAATACAGTTCCAGTACAACCATCAGTTCGGCAAGGACTGGTTCGTGTCACTGCACGGAAACATGACTTGGAACAAGGACAAGATTATCGAGAACGCCCAGGCAACGCCCGCTTACCCGTGGCTCGACCAACGTGGACACAACGTACTTTCAAGTCTCGGATACATCGCGGAGGGTCTTTACACCAGCGATGAGCAGATTAAGGAGCGCAACATCACACAGTTCGGTGAGACCTATCCGGGCGAACTGGTAAAGCCTGGAGACATAATGTATAAGGACCTTAACGGTGACGGACACATCGACAGCTACGACCAGTGCTACATCAGCCGCGGTGACGTGCCGGCATATTATTATGGTTTCGGCGGTGACATCCGTTGGAAGAACTTCGGTCTGGGCTTCCTCTTCCAGGGAGTGGCAGACGCCGAGCGTCAGCTTCAGGGCAGTGGAATCCGTCCTTTCACCAATTCCTCTGGCGGAGGAACGCTTTTCGCCAACATCACAGACCGTTGGAGCGAGTCCGACCCGACCAACACCGACGTGTTCTATCCGCGTCTGGCATGGGGCAGCAGCGACCCTTCCAACATCAACAACTTCCAGACCAGTACATGGTGGTTGCGTGATGTGAGCTTCCTGAGACTTAAGAACATCACCTTGTCTTACTATTTCCCGAAATCATGGCTGCGTAACGGAATCATCAAAGGAGGCCGTATCTATCTGCAGGGACAGAACGTTCTTACGTTCAGTGACTTCGATTTGTGGGATCCTGAGCTGAATACCGATAACGGAACAAGTTATCCTAACGTCCGTACATTCTCTATCGGAGTCAACTTTAACTTTTAATTAAATGAACAGAGTAAATATCATGACTATGAAAAAAAGGGTTTTAAGTATATTCCTGTGTGGTTTGACGGTGTTTTCCTTCACATCCTGCGAGGACTATTTCGACGATGTTCCGGAAAACGCGACATCCTTGGAGGATGTGTTCTCCAACCGGGGACAGACCTTAAGATGGCTTAGTAATGTCTATTATTATATCCCGGACAACCGCAGAATGCGTTGGTCTGACGGTCTGAGCTACTGCTGGCGCACCGCCAGCAACGAGGGCTATCTGCCATGGGACACGGGTACCGTGCCTCTGAGCGACGTCATCCTCGGAACGATGTATCCGTCTACCGACTTTGTGAAGAATCTTTGGACCGAAGGCTACCGTGCCATACAGTATGCCAACATCTATCTTGCCAACGTCGACAAGTGCCCGATGCTCACCGACGAGGAGAAGGAATGGACTAAGGCAGAGTGCCGTGTGCTCCGCGCGTATTATTATTTCTATCTCATGAAGTGCTACGGACCGGTGCCTATCGTGGGCGACCGTGTGTATGGCGTTGCCGACCCTCTGGGCGACATGATGCTTCCGCGCAAGACCGTGGATGAGTGTTTCGAGTACATCATAACTGAGATAAAGAATGCCATTAACGGTGGTCACCTTATCTCACAGTTCAACAGTTCAGGCGAGTTCGACACACAGTTCCGCGGCAACATGACAGTAGAGGCAGCCGAAGCAATATTGGCCGAGGTTTATCTGTTCCGTGCCAGCTACATCTTCAATGGCGATCCTTACTACCAGACACTGAAGAACAACGACGGCACTCTGCTCTTCCCGCAGAGCCGCGACAACTCCAAGTGGGAGGATGCGCGTGACGCCGCCTTTGCGATAATCAACAGCGGAAAGTACCAGCTTGAGTATCGCAACCTCGCGGGCGAGCAGGTTACTGACGTAAAGCAGTCTTGCCCGTACCAGTCATCGCGCTATGCGAGCCTCGGACTCAACACCAACCGTGAGATGATATTCTACCGCTCGCGTTACAGTGCTGACGACTATCCGATGCGTCCGCGCCACACCGGTATCGACAACGCGCAGACAGGAGGAGGCGCCTTCTCTGTTCCGCTGCAGTTTGTCGACCTCTACTTCACCAATAAAGGTCTGCGCATAGAGGACGACCCGGACTATTTCACCTACGACACGGAAAACCCCACGAAGGAGAATGTGCGCACCATGCTTTCCACTACAGCATATAAGGACAAGTTCTCCGGCTACACCTACTTCACCCCGGGTTCGGGTTACTCGGTCATGAAGCAGTTCTACAACCGCGAGCCGCGCTTCTATCTGGGCATAACATTCCAGAACCGGAGGTGGGACTTCGACAATTCGCGCACCTATTACACCGTCATGTCGTTCAACGGAAACTCCGGACCTACCGGCAATACGCACGACTATCCTATCTTCGGAACCATCGGGCGTAAGCCTCTCAGCGAAGGAACGACTCCGTCGGGTGTCGACAATGCCGTCATCATACGTCTCGGTGAGGTCTACCTCAACTATGCTGAGGCCTGCTGTGAGCTTGGCGACCTCGCCACGGCAATACACTACGTGAACCTCATCCGCAGCCGTGCGGGAGTGGCAGAGTATGTCGGGCTCAACAGCGAAGACCAGACAGCGCGCGACGCGAGAGGCGAGACACGTATCGATCTCGGCAACCTCACGCAGGACCTTGTGCGCAAGGTTATCTACCGCGAGCGCATCATCGAGCTTGCCTTCGAGAACAAGTACTACTTCGACGTGCGCCGTTGGGGTGTTGCAGACATGGCTCAGGGCGACGGCTGGATATACCCGACATGGCACAAGGGCGGCGAAGGCGGTCAGATGGTCGGCTTCAACGTGAGCAACACCGGAACCGCGGAAGAGCAGACGAACGTACAGATGAACTTCTACAAGAGGGTACAGACCCAGACGAGAGTGTTCACCAAGCGTATGAGCTTCCTGCCTATACCGCAGGAGGAGGTGAACCGCGACCTCGAGATTGTGCAGAACACAGGTTGGGAGACCGAAACCGACGAGGAATGACCCTGACCTGCCGCGCGGCTTCAATCCGTGCGGAGCAGTCGCAGGAAAGACTGCTTTCACAACGATACTTTATGATGCCGCTGCCGCTCATGGCGAAAGCCATATGCCGGTGGCGGCATTTTCAGAAAGCCGTACACGTACGGTGGACATAACAACAAGAAACAAACACTTCATTATGAGAAAACAATCACTTCTTTTATCCTTGCTCCTTCTCTGTCCGCTTCTGCTGAGCGCCGGTCCGGTGTCGCGCGAGCAGGCAAGGAAGAGCGCCCTCTCGTTCATACAGCAGCGTGAGAACAGCGGCGCGCGCAAGGCTCCGGCAAGTCCTGACAGCCGCCGTCTCACCGAGGTCGTCGCAGACCCCGCGTTCTATGTATTCAACGTAGGCGCAGGCTCAGGATTCGTCATGGTGTCGGCAAGCGACCGCACACAGCCCATCCTCGGCTATTCCGACAACGGCGCGTTCAGTCTCAACGGTGCGCCCGACCCGCTCAAGGAGTGGCTCACACGCCTTTCTTCGGTCATCACGGCTGTGGAGGAAGACCGCGCCATGCCTGCCTCCGCACCCCACCGTGCGGCAAGCAGCGGCAAGACAATCACAAAGAACTTCATCCCCACACTCGTACCGAGCCGTTGGAACCAGGGCGACCCCTACAACCTGCAGTGCCCCACCTATGACAACAACGGCGTGCCCACGCTCAGCGCGACAGGCTGTGTGGCTACGGCAATGGCGCAGATAATGTATTTCTGGCGGTGGCCGCAGGAGCCCACGACAGAGATTCCGGGATACACATCAGGCTGGAACAACACCACCGTAAACTATCCCGCGCTGCCCTCGGTCACCTTCGACTGGGACTCGATGACCGACACCTACGACGCCTCATCGTCGGAGGAGAGCAAGCAGGCGGTAGCCGAGCTGATGCACTACGTGGGACGTTCGGTGCAGATGGGCTACGGACCATCGTCGGGCGCAGCCTCCGTCAACACCGTGAACGCGCTGAAGAACTATTACGGATACGACAAGAACATGTACTACACGAGCCATGACCGCTACACCTATCAGGCTTGGGAAGACCTCATCTACTCCGAGCTGGCAGCCGGACGCCCCGTCCTCATGAACGGCGACACATCCGAGCGCACCGGCGGACACGAATGGGTGTGCGACGGATATGACGGCAACGGATGCTTCCACATGAACTGGGGCTGGGGCGGAATGTGCGACGGATACTTCCTTCTCACCGTGATGTTCCCCGACCAGCAGGGCATCGGCGGAAGCACAAGCTCCGACGGATACTCCATGGGACAAGGCATCGTGGTGGGACTCCAGCCCGGTGAGCCCGGACAACAGGAGCCGGAGGAGACCGTGCGCATAAGTCTCTCCAACCTGAGGGTGCCCCAGACCGAGTACACACGCAACTCCGCAAACGGCTATTTCCGCTTCACCGTACAGTATGGAGCGGGTACCAACCTCTCTAACAGCTACAACTTCGACACCGCCTTCACGCTCTACGACGAGCAGGGCAACATCGTCAAGGAAGAGATAGGCACGGAGCGCAACTTCAACATCACGCCCGGCACATGGTGGCCCACACGCTCATGCGGAGTGACATTCGGTCCGGGACTCGCCGACGGAACCTATTTCATAAAGGGACGCAGCCGCCTTGCCGGCACCACAGAGTGGAACGAGGACGACAACTTCAACAAGGCATACATCAAGGCTGTGATATCCGGCACAACAAACCTGTCGCTCACAGTCTATCCGGCGGTAGACCTGACCGTCAACTCGCTCGACCTCATCGGCTCGGGTGGTGCGGGCACGGAGCTTAAAGTGAAAGCCAACATCACCAACAACGACACCGAGGAGTACTACCGCGACACATATCTGCTCGTGGACGGGCAGTGGGTGTCGGGCAACTGCATAGTGATTCCGGGCAGCAGCACCGACGACTACTACTTCAAGTACACCCCGACAACAGCCGGAGAGCACGAGTTCGCGCTCTCGACATCAAAGGAGACCGCCGACGTATTCTACACTGTGACCAAGCGGGTGGACGAGGCTTACGTGCCGGAACTGTCCATCGTGATGAGCTCTCTGAGCGAACGCGACGGCGACAGGATATACGGCAACTGCATGCGGCTACAGGTCAAGGTGACCAACAACGGCGACCGCCCATACCAGAGCTACATAGAGGCTTCGCCGTGGGAGGTCGAGGGAGGCTACTACTGGAAGCGTTCGTCGAGCCGTCAGGACATTGACCTCGCCCCGGGACGCGACACCACGCTCGTATACGAGTTCACCGACCTCAACTACGGAAGCCGTTACAACTTCCATGCCGACAGCAACGGAGGCGCGAGCGCAAACCTCGGCGACTTCACCTTCAATGAGGGCATACTCTACTGGACACCGGACGGAGTGATGCACGGGGTAGCCAACCGTGCCGGATTCGTCATAGACGAGAGCATGACAGCCGTTTCCTTCCCCGGACAGACGCCCGTGTCGTTCTCTCTCTCCGACAAGGTGAACACCAACACCGTACTCTATTTCGCCGACGGGGCAACCGTCAACGCGCGCGTTCTCAGCATTCTCAAGAACCGGGGACTGAACAATGTGGTGATAGGACCGGCGGCGGAGAACATCGTCATTGCCGACGGACTCGACTTCCTCGCGCCGAAGGCGTTCACGGCAGCAACCGTGAGCTACACCGCAGATGTGCCAGCCACGGCGGCAGACGCTCCGTGGAGCACGCTCGCACTGCCTTTCACGCCGCAGACCGTCGAGGCAGACGGACAGCCGGTGGAATGGTTCACATCCGCCACAGACAAGGGCAAGAGCCTCGTGGTGAAGGAGTTCAGCGCGGCTGAAGGCTCGGTGATGTACTTCGGATATGCTCAGGAGATACTCGCCAACCGTCCTTACATAGTGTCGTTCGCAGGCAATGAGGGCGGCACCGGTTATGACCTGAGCGGCAAGAAACTCGTGTTCGCCGCCACAGACGCCGTGATAGAGCCTGTAGAACGCATGTCTACCTACAGCACGGACTACAGTTTCGCGGGCACCACCACAGCCGCGTCTGCCGACGGGGCATACGTCCTCTCTCCTGACGGCACGTCGTTCCGCCGCGTGGAGGGAAGCTACCAGACGAGTCCGTTCCGCGCCGTCATGATTGCCAACAGCGACGAAGCCGCAGCCGTGAGCGTGCTCACAGTGGGCGGAAACGTGTCGACGTCCATCAGTGCGGTGGAGAGCGAGGCTCTCGACGGACAGCCAGTGTACAACCTGTCGGGCGTGAGAGTGGGCACATACGACGCCTCCTCCGGACTCGGCACGCTGCCGCGCGGTGTCTACATCGTGGGCGGCAAGAAGCTGGTGAGATGACACAGCACACTCATTGCCGTATGCCGTGAGGCAGAACGGCATGTTTATCCAGATTTCTTTTTAATGAAGCCGGCACCCGGATGTGCCGGCTTTATTCGTGTCTTGTCCTTTCGTGTCCGGCTGTGTCCGCTTTGCGGGTGTGTCAGACGGATAAGCCATGCCGCCCGTTCCGCGACGGATATATCCCACCGCGAGCTTTTCCGGTGTGCATTCCGTCCGTCACGCTTCAATATGCCGTATCCTCCTGAAAAACCGTTTTTATTATTCTGTAATGTTAAAAAACATCCTTCCCCGTGCGCCTGAAATTCTCTTATTTCCGTGCGGACGCTTTTCTGCCGGAAATACGCGCTTTTTCAGCCTTTCTCCTATCTCTCTGACATACAGCGGCTTTCATGTTTCAGGCTTCCGGAACAGCATCTCACGGCTTGCGGAAAAGGCTTTTCGGGACAGCGGAAGAGCCTCTTCCGTTGTGTGATAAAGGCTCTATGGCGGTGCGGTAAAGCCCGTTCCGCAGTGCGGAAGAGCCTTTTCCGTGTCGTGACACCGCCGGTTTCATGTCGCGGACGGGCTGTTTCCGGCTTGCAGAGTGTGCGTGGCGGCACATCTGATGCGTAGATTGCGCGAAACGATATGTTAAATGTTTAACATCCGTTAGCACACCGCCGCATTCACGGTATGCTTTTTGATATTCTGCGATTTGGCTTATTGTAGGAGTTGATAAACTGTCTGTCGGTATATGATATATATCTTTCCTGTGTTTTACAAACATTTACTTATTTTACGAAAATTTTCCTCTTATTTTTTTATTTTTCCTTTCCCAAGTTGTTATACGGTTATAGGGAGATTGCGGAGTGACGGTTTCTGTCCGCCCGGTTTGCCCCGGACGATTCGGCTTAAAGACCTCCCTCCGCATCAGGGAAACAATCTTAACTGTATGAAAACCATCACGAAACATACTCTGTATGTCCTTTTCTCGCTCTTGCCGGTATGCCAAGCCACGCCGGCGGATGCCCCGCGGGGTGTCCCTCTTGAGCTGTGGTATGACGAGCCTGCCGTGGAATGGATGACGTCAGCACTGGGCAACGGCGACCTCGGAGCCATGTTCTTCGGAGGCGTGGCGCGCGAGCGGATACAGTTCAACGAGAAGAGCCTCTGGTCAGGTTCTGCTGAGAAGCGCGGCACCTACCGCAACTTCGGCAACATATACTTGGACTTCCTTACGCCCGACACCTGCTCCTCCTACCGCCGCTCGCTGTCGCTCGATGAGGGCATGGGACGGGTGAGCTACACCATAGGCGGAGTGAGATATGAGCGCGAGTATTTCGCGAGCCATGCCGACAGTGTCATCGTGATGAGGCTCAGCACACCGGGAAACAGCGGACTTCTGAACCTTGACATCAGCATGACCGACGGAGACGGGCGCAAGGCTGTGACGGGCGACGGCATGTTGGCGTTCAGCGGACGGCTCGACCTGCTCTGCTACGAGGCTCAGGCTGTGGTGAGAACGGAGGGCGGAACGCTTGCCGGGGTGGACGGACGGCTGATGGTGAGAGGCGCCGACGCAGTGACGGTGGTGCTTGCCGCCGCCACCGATTTCTGTCTCTCGTCGCCCACATACACACGTGGCGGCGCGCGTACCCAAGCTTCCTGACATTTCATACTTTTCTTTT
>OGXJ01001334.1_pt1 | contig 18580 bp, 18 predicted proteins | sample 1576231 | NCBI WGS metagenome assembly OGXJ01 (sample SAMEA3541539, study PRJEB24748) | human gut metagenome | biome: human gut; feature: human-associated habitat; material: faeces | place: China | collected 2012
CCAACTATCACCGAAATCATATTCATACTTAATTTTCCGGCCGCGTCGGAAATTTACAGCAGCGGCGAAAAGACGCGCATAAGCGATTCCGCGACGCGACGGGTGCGCGGGCGGGTGAACCATTCGCCGGGGGTGACGGTATGGCAGTGTGCCAGGTCGTCTTCGAATATGGCGGCCATGCGGCTTGCGAATTCGCGGTCGTAGACGAAGGCGTTGATCTCGAAATTGTGCTCGAAGCTGCGGAAATCCATGTTCGCGGAGCCGATCACCGAGAGCATGTCGTCGATGATCAGCAGTTTGGAGTGCAGGAACCCCGGGGTGTAGAACGAAATTTTCACCCCCGCCTTCATCATGTCGTCCAGATAGGAGTGGGTCGCAAGGTCGACGACTTTCGAGTCGGAACGGGCCGGGAGCATCAGGTGTACGTCGATGCCTGCGAGCGCAGCCTCGTGCAGTGCCGTGTTGAGTACGTCCGAAGGCAGGTAGTAGGGGGTCTGGATCCAGATCCGCTGCCGGGCGCGGGCGATGGCGTAACTGTCGGCCTGCAGCAGGGCGCGCCACTTGCCGAACGGGCCGCTGGGGGCGATTTGCAGGATGTCGTCGGTGAAGTGTCCGGCGGGCGGGTAGTAGTCCGGCCCCGAAATATGCGTTTTAGTAGTCGCCGACCAGTCGCTCAGGAACGAGGCCTGGAGCCCGGCGGCACCGCTGCCTTCGATGCGGAAATGGGTGTCGCGCCATGTGCCCCATTGCGTGCCGCGGACATAGCGGTCGGCGATGTTCATGCCGCCGATGAATCCGACGCGGCCGTCTATCACGACGATCTTGCGGTGGTTGCGGTAATTGACCTTGCTGGTGAAGAGCGGGAATTTGACATGCAGGAAGGCGTATACTTCGATCCCGGCGTCGCGCATCCCTTTGAAAAAGGAGTTCTTTGCACCCCGGCTGCCTACGTCGTCGTAGAGGATGCGAACCCGGACGCCCTCGCGCGCCTTTGCGACCAGGGCATCCCGCAGGCGGCAACCCGTCTGGTCGTCGTTGAGGATGTAATACTGGATATGGATGTGGTGCCGTGCGCGGGCGATCTCCTCCATCAGCGCCTCCATCTTCGACTTTCCGTCGGTATAGACGGCGATGCGGCTGCCGTAGAGCGGTACGGAGTGCAGCGTATTGAGCAGCAGCGAGGCGAGCGGCCGGTAGCGGGGCGGGATGCCGGGGCTTTCGGTGTGTTCGGGCTCTTCGAGCTGCATGGTGATGCGCTTGCGGGTGCGGCGCGAAATGATGCGCTGCTTGGAGAGGTTCTGCCCGAAGAAGAAATAGAAGACCAGCCCGACCACGGGGGCCAGTACCAGTACGATGATCCACGGCAGGGTCTTCAGCGGATTCCGGTTTTCGGTGATGATGACCAGAATGATGCCGAGGATCGTGATCGAGTATACAACCAGGAAGAAGTATGTCAGTATTTGTTGCATACGGGTTTCTCCTTCGGTGCGAACCGCTGCCGGGCGGGCTCTATTGCCGCTGCTCTTCCTGCGGGGCTTCCGCGGCGGGGAATTTTACCAGGTAGAGCAGGTGCTCCACGCCGCGCATGTAGTTGCGTTTGGGGTTTTTGGGCGAGTAGATGTAGCAGTCGAGCGTGAAGACGCGGTTGGTCGCCGTGTCGACGGTCGTGTAGCTTACGAACGGGCCGCCCATGAAATCGCCGTGCACGTCCCAGAAGCCGCGCATCTCGCACCAGAGGCGCCCCTCCATGCGGAACATGCGGAAATCGGGCGCGAAGGCGTCGGAGGTGGTCATGTATGAACCGTCCGACGGGCCGGGAATGCGGGCGGCGAACTTGTTGCGGGCGGCGAGCAGCGCCCCGGGCGAAAGCGACTCCTTGCCCTCGTAGGGGTAAGAGTAGATGAAGAAGCCCTGGCTGGCCGTGGGGTATTCGTAGCGCGCCCACAGGAAATCGGGTTCGTTCGCGGCCAGCGCATAGCCTTTCGGTACGTTCATCTCGACCCCGAAGTTTTTCAGGACGGCGTCGTGTATGCCCTTCTCGTTGAATTTCTCCGCGTATTTGATGGCGCGGTCGCGCTCGGCATTTTCGAGGGCGAGGACGATGTTCCCGCGGTTGGCCGAGAGGAACGCCGTGATCGACTTGTCGTTGGGCCCCATGAGCGTCATCACGATCTGGGGGTCGGACGTCACGTTGTACTGGACGGCGACGCTGGACTCGGTGAGCGTGGGGTCTTTGAGTACCTTGAGGATGTTGCGGTGGTCGGCGACCATGCCCGTGAACCCGCGTTCGGTGACGCGCAGCACGTCGAACAACGGTTCGGTCTGGTTGAGGTAGGGGATCGGTGCCGTGAATATCGCGCGCAGCGTATCGCCCACCTCGCCCGTCCACTCCTGCTGCGGGCAGACGACGATCAGCTCGTAGGGAGCGCCTTGTGCGGTTTTGAGCCGCGAATCGGTCAGTGTCCTGAATGCTTTGCAACCTGCCATCGTTGCGACGACGGCCGCGGCCAGCGCGATACGGAAGATAGTTTTCATAGCCGGTCTGGAATTGAATCTACTACAAATATAGTTATATTTTTCGGAAAAGCGCGGAATTTCACTATTTTTGCCTGGAATAAGCAGCCATGCGTTTAAAACCACCGAAAATAATCCGGCGCCTGATGCCGGATCTGATCTGGGAGATCGACGACCAGGACGGCGTGTTCCTCACCTTTGACGACGGCCCCACGCCCGGTGTCACGGAGTGGATACTCTCCACGCTGGACAAGTACGATGCCAAAGCCACGTTCTTCGTGCTGGGCAAGAATGTCGAAATGTACCCCGACCTTTACCAGCGCATCCTCGATGCCGGGCACAGGGTCGGCAACCACACCTACTCGCACCAGAAGGGATGGGGGATGAGCCTCGAACGCTACACGGAGGATGTGGATTTTGCCAACGATCTGGTTCACAGCGAACTGTTCCGGCCTCCGTATGCGCGAATCACCCCGGCGCAGGCGCGTTTCCTGGGGCAGCGCTACAAGCTGGTGATGTGGGACATCATCTCGCGCGACTACAACCGTAAGCTCTCGCCCCGCACCTGCCTGCGGAATGTGACCAAATACCTTGCCCCGGGGGCCATCGTGGTGTTCCACGACAGCGAAAAGGCGTTCCGCAACATGCGTTACGCCCTGCCCCGCACGCTGGAGAAGATCCGGCAGATGGGGCTCAAATGCAAAGCCATCGAATTCTGACATGAGGTTCGTAGTCGCCATAACCGCCGCCAGCGGCGCCATCTATGCCCGCCTGACGATAGAACGGCTGCTCGCCTCGCCGTGCGTGTCGGAGATCGCGCTCGTGTGCAGCCGCCACGCCCGCGAGGTGATGGCGCACGAGGGAGTGTCGCTGCCCGTGGACGCGCGCATCCGCGAATATGCGAACGACGACATGTTCGCCCCTCCGGCGAGCGGTTCGGCACGTTACGACGGCATGGCGGTCGTGCCGTCGACGGTAGGTACCGTGGGGCGTGTGGCCGCCGGTACGGCGCAGAGCCTGATCGAGCGGGCCGCCGACGTGATGCTCAAGGAGCGGCGCCGGCTGGTGTTCGTCGTACGCGAAACGCCCCTGTCGCTCATACACCTGCGCAACATGGCGGCGCTGACCGAGGCCGGGGCGGTGATCCTGCCCGCATCGCCGTCGTTCTATGCCGCGCCGCAGGGCATCGAGGAGCTGTGCGGTACGGTCGCCGACCGCGCCGCAGCATTGCTCGGGGTCGATATACCGCGCTATGAATGGGGGAAATAGGATATTCCGGATTTTTTTCATAACTTTGCGCCCACGAAAAAATCAATTCAAAACAATACCTTATGGCAACTACAGCTGACATCAAGATCGGTATGTGCATCGAAATGGATGGCAAGACCTTTCAAATCGTGGATTTCCAGCATGTGAAGCCGGGCAAAGGCCCCGCTTTCGTACGAACCAAACTCAAGAACCTCGAATCGGGCCGCGTGCTGGACAATACGTTCTCGGCAGGGGCGAAGATCGAACCCGTACGCGTGGAACGCCGTCCCTACCAGTTCACCTACGAGGATGACCTGGGGGCGCATTTCATGCACACCGAGACTTTCGAGGAGATCAACATCGACAAGAACCTGATCACCAACTACGACCTGATGGCCGACGGCCAGATCGTGGAGGTGATGTTCCACACCGAGAAGGAGACCGTGCTTTCGGCCGAGCTTCCCCCGATCGTGGACATGGAGGTGACCTATACCGAGCCGGGCATCAAGGGGGACACCGCTTCGACCAACTCGCTCAAACCCGCTACGGTCAACACCGGTGCGACGGTTCGCGTGCCTCTGTTCATCAACACGGGCGACAAGATCCGCGTCGACACCCGCACCCGCGAGTATTACGAGCGCATCAAGTAAGCCGGCAGTGTTCCGGCAGGGGCTGTCTAACAAGTCCCGAAAATCGAAAATCACCCCTGTCAGAATAAACTCTGGCAGGGGTGAAATCGTTGAAATCAGACTTGTTATACAGTCCCTTTGTCCGGGGGCGGATCGTATGGCGAGCCCGTTATTCGAATTCGGACATCACGCGCTCCATCTTCCGGCGGATTTGGGCGGTGCAGAGGTTGCCGATGCTGCCTTCGTGGGTGTGGTGCACCTCGCGCGTCGGACGGTACCGGCCGTGTTGTACGGCCATGCCCACCTGCTTGTAGGCTTCGCGGAACGGGACGCCTGCGAGTACGAGGCGGTTGACGTCCTCGACCGTGAAGAGGTAGTCGTATTTCCGCTCGTCGAGGATGTCGGTGTTGACCTTCAGGTGCGCGAGCATGAAGTCGCACATCGAGAGGGTGCGTTTGATTTCGGTCGTCGCCGGGAACAGGATGTCCTTGAGCAACTGCATGTCGCGGTGGTAGCCGACGGGAAGGTTCGCCGTGAGCAGGGCGATCTCGTTCGGTACGGATTGCAGGCGGTTGCAGCGTCCGCGCATGATTTCGAAGACGTCGGGGTTCTTCTTGTGGGGCATGATGCTCGACCCCGTGGTGAGGTTGTCGGGCAGCGATACGAAGCCGAAGTTCTGGCTCATGAACAGGCAGACGTCCATCGCCATGCGGCCGATGGTCGCAGCGACGGCTGCGATGGCGTTGGCGGCGGCGCGTTCGCTTTTGCCGCGGCTCATCTGTGCCGCCACGACGTTGTAGTGCAGCGCTTCGAAACCCAGCAGGCGCGTGGTCATCTCACGGTCGAGCGGGAACGACGAGCCGTATCCGGCGGCCGAACCGAGCGGGTTCTGGTTGGCGATGTGCCATGCCGCGGCGATGAGCCGCATGTCGTCCACCAGCGTTTCGGCATAGGCGCCGAACCACAGGCCGAACGACGAAGGCATGGCGATCTGAAGGTGGGTGTATCCCGGCATCAGTATCTCCTTGTACTGTTCGCTGAGCGTTTGCAGGCGGTCGAAGACCGTTTTTACGGCTTCGGCGGTCTGGCGCAGTTCGTCGCGCAGGAACAGTTTGAGGTCGACCAGCACCTGGTCGTTGCGCGAGCGGCCCGAGTGGATTTTCTTGCCGGCGTCGCCCAGGCGGCGGGTGAGCATCAGCTCCACCTGCGAGTGGACATCCTCGGTGCCGGGTTCGATTTCGAAGCGCCCGGCCTCGATCTCGGCGGCGATCTCTTTCAGTCCCGCCGTCAGCTTTTCCAGTTCGCCGGCCGTCAGCAGCCCGATCGTTTCGAGCATGGCGATATGCGCCAGCGAGCCCTGGACGTCGTAGCGCGCCAGCCGCATGTCCAGTTCGCGGTCGTTGCCGACGGTATACTCCTCGATCATCTTGTCGGGCTCGAAGCCCTTGTCCCAAAGTTTCGTTGCCATATTGTGTATATTCGTTTCTCTCTTTGTTCCGACTCCCTATTGCCGTCGGCCGTCGGCTTGCGGCGGTGCGCCGCGTTTGCCGGGCTGCCATCTGCCTCGCAGGGGGCTCTTTCGCAGCGGGGTTGCAGCCTCCTGCCGCGGGCATCAGAGGGTTTCAGCCAGTTGTTTTATGAATTTTTCGTAAATTCCGATGCCCTCTTCGATTTCCGACAGCAATACGAATTCGTCGGCCGTGTGCGAGCGCGAGGATTGTCCCGGCCCCATCTTGAGCGACGGGAAGGGCATCAGCGCCATGTCCGACGTAGTGGGCGATACGTAGCTTTCGCGTCCCATGGCGGCGGCCGCCCGTGCGAGCGGATGGGCGGCGTCGAGCGCCGAGGCACGGATGCGTGTCGAGCGGGGCGTCACCTCGCTGCGCAGTGCCCGACGCAGGATTTCGACCGTTTCCTCGTTGGTGTAGGCGTCCGTGGTGCGGACGTCGGCCACGAAACGGCAGGTGTCGGGAACGACGTTATGCTGCGTGCCGGCCGCGATCTGCGTCACGGCGATGCCGATGGGGCCCAGCAGGTCGGAGCGGCGGTCGAAGCGGAAAGTACGCAGGCGGGCGATGTCGTCGAGTGCGATATAGAGCGCGTTGACGCCCTCGTTGCGGGCCGCATGGCCGCTTTTGCCGCGGGCTTCGCAATCGAGGACGACCAGCCCCCGTTCGCCGACGGCGGCCTGCATCCCCGTGGGCTCGCCCACGATTGCCATGTCGATCCGTCCCAGTTGCGGCAGCAGGGCGCGCATACCGTGTTCTCCCATGCACTCCTCTTCGGCCGAAAGCGCCAGCAGGAGGTTGAACGGCAGGGGGTGTGCGCGCAGCGTCAGGAAAGTCTGCGTGAGGCTCACCGCCGAAGCCCCGGCGTCGTTGCTCCCCAGGCCGTAGAGGCGGTCGCCTTCGACGGTCGGGGCATACGGGTCGCGGGTGTAGCTGGCTGCGGGGCGTACCGTGTCGTGGTGGGAGTTCAGGAGCAGCGTCGGGCGCGCCGGGTCGAAGCCTGCGGAGCGGGCGAAGACGTTGTTGTGCAGTCTTTCGGGTACCGCGCCGTGTTCCGCCAGGTAGGCGAAGATGAGGTCGGCCGTGCGGCTTTCGTCGCGCGACGGGGAGGGTGTTGCGATCAGCGTCCTGAGCAGGTCGATGGCTTCCTTGGTTTTTGCATCCATGTCGTTTGTGAGCTGGCTGTCCGTTCCCCTGTGGCCGTGCGGCCACAGGGATCGGGCGTATTACCTGATTACCGTTCCGGTGTCGTTCAGCAGGTTCTCCGAGTGTTTGATCGTGACGCTCCGCACGCCGTTGGCAACGGCTTTCAGTGCGTTCTCGACCTTGGGGATCATCCCTTTGCTGACGATGCCGCCGGCTTTGAGCGCGGCATACGACTCGGCCGTGATTTCGCGGATGAGCGTCGTCTCGTCGTCCGGGTCGTGCAGCACGCCGTTTTTTTCGAAGCAGAAGACCAGCTCCGTGGGGGCGATCCGGGCGGCGCCGAGTGCCACGGATGAAGCCACGCTGTCGGCGTTGCAGTTGAGCAGCGTGCCCTGCCCGTCGTGCATGATGGCGCAGAATACGGGCGTGATGCCTGCCCCGAGAAGTTCCCCGAGCAGCGTGTGGTTGACACTTTCGATGTCGCCCACGAAGCCGTAGTCGATCGGTTCGGGTGCGCGGCGGCGCGCCATGACGGCGTTGCCGTCGGCGCCCGACAGCCCGAGTGCATTGCATCCGGCCGCCTGGAGCCCGGCGACGAGCTGTTTGTTGACCAGCCCGGCGTAGACCATCGTCACGATGTCGAGCGTGCCCTTGTCGGTGATGCGGCGCCCGTCGACCATCTGCACCTGCAGTTCGAGTTTCTGGGCGAGGCGCGTGGCGAGCTTGCCGCCTCCGTGGACGAGGATCTTCGCCCCGGGCAGCGAGGCGAAGTCCGCGAGGAAGCCTCGCAGGGCCGCGGGGTCGTCGATGACGTTGCCCCCGATCTTTACTACCGTGATTTTTTCCATCACTTCAACCCCTCCAGCAACCTTTTGAGTACTACCTGTGCCGAGATCTCGCGGTTGGCGGCCTCGGGGATCACCAGCGAGCGCGGCGATTCGATCACTTCGTCCGTGACGATCATGTTGCGCCGCACGGGCAGGCAGTGCATGAAATAGGCGTCGTGGGTGAGCGCCATCTTTTCGGCGTCCACCGTCCAGCTCCGGTCGCGGCTGAGCACCTTCCCGTAATCGGGGTCGGCATAGGCCGCCCAGTTCTTGGCATAGACGAAATCCGCTCCTTCGAGCGCTTTGCGCTGGTCGTATTCGACGCGGGCGTTGCCGACGAACTGCGGGGCGAGCTCGTAGCCTTCGGGATGGGTGATGACGAAGTCGTAGCCGGCGGCGTTCATCCACTCGGCGAATGAGTTGGGTACGGCCTGCGGCAGGGCGTTGGGGTGCGGCGCCCAGGTCATCACGACCTTCGGGCGCTCCGTGGTCTTGTACTCCTCGATGGTAATCAGGTCGGCGAAGCTTTGCAGCGGATGCCGCGTGGCGGCCTCCATCGAGAATACGGGGCGCCCCGAGTAGCGGATGAACTGTTCCAGTACGCGTTCCTCGTAGTCTTCGGCCTTGTCGTGGAAGCGGGCGAACGACCGTACGCCGATCACGTCGCAGTACGATCCCATGACGGGGATGGCTTCGAGCAGGTGTTCGGCCTTGTCGCCGTCCATCACCACGCCGCGCTCGGTCTCGAGCCTCCAGGCGCCTTGGTTGACGTCCAATACCATGACGTTCATGCCGAGGTTCATCGCTGCCTTCTGCGTCGAGAGCCGCGTGCGGAGGCTCGAATTGAAGAACAGCATCAGCAGGGTTTTGTTGCGGCCGAGCCCCGTGAACTGGAACCGGTCGCGTTTGATCTCCATGGCTTCGGCGACGGCTGTCGGCAGGTCGCCGATGTCTGCTACGCAGGTAAATTTATGCATGTCGTTTTTGTTTTGGCTTTAGTTTGTTTTATCCGTCGTGTTGCTTGCGGGGGCTTTCGTCCGCGGCGGAACACCGCGTGTACGAGTCTGCTCTCCGCTGAATCCCCTCCGCTAAGGGGTCTTGCCGCGATGGGGAGCGGGATTACTCATTTCCCGCGGAGCGTCGCATCGAATGCGTCGAGGAACCGGTCTGCATGTTCGCGCGTGAGGCACAGTGCCGGCAGCAGCCGCACGGTCGAGGCGCCTGCCCCGCCCGTGAAGACATGTTTCCCGAAAAGCAGCCGCTTGCGGAACTCCGCGCCGGAACCGTCTATCTCAATGCCGATCATCAGCCCGCGGCCGCGGACTTCTTTCAGCCCGCCAATCTTATGCAGTTCCCCGAGCAGGTATTCGCCGACCGTGGCGGCGTTCTCGACGAGCCCGTCGCGCTCCATCACGTCGAGTACGGCGATGGCCGCCGCGCAGGCGAGGTGGTTGCCGCCGAAGGTTGTGCCCAGCAGCCCGGGGCGCGCCTCGAAATGGGGCGCGATCAGCACGCCGCCGATCGGGAAGCCGTTGCCCATGCCTTTGGCCGTGGTGATCAGATCGGGGCGGATGCCGGCTGCCTGGTGGGCGAAGAAGTGTCCCGTGCGTCCGTAGCCCGACTGTATCTCGTCGAGGATAAGCTGCGTGCCGGTTTCGGTCGCCGCCTTGCGCAGTCCGCGCAGGAAATCGTCCGTGGGACAGTGGATGCCGGCCACGCCCTGGATGCCTTCGATGATGCCGGCTGCGAACTCGCCGGTGGCGAGTTTCGCGCGCGCGGCAGCGAGGTCGTTCAGCGGTACGAATTCCACGTTGTCCGTGCGGTTGAAGGGGGCGCAGATCGCGGGGTTGTCCGTTGCGGCGACGGCGCCTGCGGTACGGCCGTGGAATGCCTTGGAAAAGGCCAGCACCTTCGTGCGGCCGGTGTGGAACGAGGCCAGTTTCAGGGCGTTCTCGTTCGCCTCCGCTCCCGAGTTGCAGAGGAAGAGGCTGTAATCGTCATAGCCCGATGCGCGGCCCAGCTTTTCGGCCAGCGTGGTCTGGAGCGAGTTTTCGACCGAGTTGGAATAGAACCCCAGCCGTGCGGCCTGCTCGGAGATTGCCCGTACGTAGTCGGGCTGGGCATGGCCGATCGAGATGACGGCATGTCCGCCGTAGAGGTCGAGGTATTCGGTGCCTGCCGCGTCGTAGACCAGGCAGCCCTTGCCCTGGACGGGCTCTACGGGATATAAGGAATATACGTTGAATAGTGTCATTGTGTAAAGTTTTTATCCGCATGTCGTTCTCTGCGGGGCGGCAGGAAGGCTGCGCTAAAACGGGCGCCTGCGCGGGCTTGCGGGCAAACCGCCCCCCCCCGCTTTTTTTGACGCCCGGCCTTTATCCCGCCGGTTTCCCTCCTCGAACGGCAACGCGGAATTGCCTGTCGTTTTTTGCCGCAAAAAGGCGGCTTTGGATGCAAGGCGCTTTTTAAAAAGCGCTTGCCTTCAGTCGCAACCCTGCGGTTTCGTCGAGCCCGAACATCAGGTTCATGTTCTGCACGGCCTGTCCCGAAGCGCCTTTGAGCAGGTTGTCGATCACCGAGACGATGTGCAGCTTGTCGCCGTATTTCGACACGCCCACGAGCGCCTTGTTGGTGTTGACGACCTGTTTGAGGTCGATGCTGCGCGTCGTGGCGTGCGTGAAGGCTGCCGCGGCGTAATAGTCGGCGTAGAGTTTGCGCGCAGCCTCTTCATCGAGCGGACAGGCGGTGTAGACGCTTGCCAGGATGCCCCGCGTGAAATCGCCGCGCATCGGCACGAAGTTCACCGCCTGGTCGAACGAGGGTTCCAGCTGCCGCAGGTTGCGTCCGATTTCCACGAGGTGCTGGTGCGTGAAGGCTTTGTAGACCGAGATGTTGTCCGAACGCCAGCTGAAATGGGTCGTGGCCGAGGGCTTCACCCCCGCGCCCGTCGAGCCGGTCACGGCCGTCACATGCACTTCGCCGGTCAATAGTCCCGCCGCAGCGAGCGGGAGCAGTGCCAGCTGGATCGCCGTGGCGAAGCAGCCCGGGTTGGCGACGCGCTGTGCCGTGCGGATACGGTCGCGGTTCAGCTCGGGGAGCCCGTAGACGAACCCGTCGCTCTCGTCGCGGAAATCCTGCGCGAGGTCGATGACCTTCACGCCTGCCGGCACCGTGTTCGCCTCCATCCATTTGCGGCTCTCGCCGTGTGCCGAACAGAGGAACAGCACGTCGATAGCCCCGAGGTCGTATGCGTCGCTGAACCGCATGTCGGTGTCGCCCTCCAGCCCCCCGTGTACGTCCGAAAGGCGGTTGCCCGCGTTGCTCGTGCTGTGGACGAAGGCGATCCGGGCCTGCGGGTGGGCGAGCAGCAGGCGGATCAGTTCGCCGGCGGTGTAGCCGGCGCCTCCGATGATGCCTGCCCGTATCATTTCTTGTTGCGCTTCTGGACGTTGTGGTAAATCTTGATCTGGTTGCCGAGGATCTTCGTGAAGCCCTTCACGTCGTCGGCCGTCCAGGCCTTGTTGACCTCGCCGTATTCGCCGAAGTCGGTCTTCATCAGGTCGAAGGTCGAATCGACGCCCACGAGCGTGTAGCTGTACGGGCGCAGGATCAGCTCGACCGTGCCCGTGACGTTGCGCTGCGAGGAGGCGAGCATCGCCTCGATGTCGCGCATCACCGGTTCGAGGTATTGCGCCTCGTGCAGGAACATGCCGTACCAGTTGGCTACCTGCTCTTTCCAGTAGATCTGCCATTTGGTCTGGGTGTGCTTTTCGAGCATCCTGTGCGCGGCGATGATGAGCATCGGGGCGGCGGCCTCGAAGCCTACGCGGCCCTTGATGCCGATGATCGTGTCGCCGATGTGCATGTCGCGGCCGATGCCGAATTTCGAACCGATGGCCTCGACGGCACGGATGGCCTCGACCTTGTCGGCGTAGGGCTTGCCGTTCACGGCGGCGATCTCGCCCTCGTGGAAGGTGATCTTCAGGCGCTCTTCGCCGTGGGCCGTGACCTGGCTCGGGTAGGCCTCCTCGGGCAGCGTCTGTTCCGGGCGGAGCGTCTCCTTGCCGCCGATCGACGTGCCCCAGAGCCCCTTGTTGATCGAGTATTCCATCTTCTTGAAGTCGGCCTCGAAGCCGTGCTCGCGGAGGTAGTTGATCTCGTATTCGCGCGTCAGGGTCATGTCGCGCGTCGGGGTGATGATCTCGATCTCGGGTGCAAGTACCTGGAACGTCAGGTCGAAGCGCACCTGGTCGTTGCCGGCGCCCGTCGAGCCGTGGGCCACGCAGTCGGCGCCGATCGACTTGGCGTATTCGATGATGGCTATGGCCTGGAAAATACGCTCCGAGCTGACCGAAATGGGGTAGGTGCCGTTGCGCAGGATGTCGCCGTAGATCATGTATTTGATGCTCTTTTCGTAGTATTCCTGCTCGATGTCGAGCGTGGCGTGCTTCACGGCGCCCAGCGCCAGGGCGCGTTTTTCGATGTTCGCAAGCTCCTCCTTCGAGAAGCCGCCCGTGTTGGCGATGGCCGTATAGACATCGTAACCTTTATCCTCGGAGAGGTATTTCACGCAGAACGAGGTGTCGAGACCTCCGCTGAATGCCAGAACTACTTTTTGCTTTCCCATTTTCTTATATCGTTTTGTTTATTTCAGGTGGAATAATTTTTTGAACTTGTTTTTGAAGAACATGACGTAGGGCGCCATGCGCGACTGTACCTGCGGGGGTTCCTTGGCAGGGTCGTAGAGCATACCCGTGCAGAGGCACATGCGCCGGTTGTTGCGTTGCAGGATGTCGTAGTTGCAGCACCCCTGGCAACCCCGCCAGAACTCCTCGTCCTCGGTGAGCTCGGAAAAGGTCACCGGAGTGTAGCCCATGCGCGAATTGAGTTTCATCACGGGCAGCGACGTCGTAATACTGAATAACTTGGCGTACGGGAATCGTCGTCGGGCCAGCTCGAATGTTCGTCGCTTGATCTGCTCCGCGAGTCCCATATGGCGGTACTCCGGGTCGACGATAAGTCCCGAGGTCGCGACGAAATCGCCGTGTCCCCAACACTCGATGTAGCTGAAACCGATAAGTTTCTCACCGTCCAGCGCCACGACGGCCTTGCCACCGGTCATTTTTGCGGCGATGTATTCGGGCGAACGCTTGGCGATGCCCGTGCCACGCTGCAATGCCGACTCGTAGATCAGATCGCAGATACGCTGGGCGTAGTGCGCGTGTGACGAGTCGGCAAATACGACGCTGATAGAGTTGTTATTCATTTACTTTTATGTGGGTAAAATTGTGGTATGAATCAGTTGTTGATACGGAAGGCGCGCTGCACGCCCTTGATCCGCATGATGGAGTGGATGAGCGTGTCCACGACGCCCGCGCCGGGCACCTCGACGCTCACCGTGCCCCCGATGCACCCGTTGGCGAGCGATGAGAAGTTGATCGAGCGGATGTTGAGCTTCAGGTCGCGGCTGATGACCTCGGTGATGTGGTTGGCCATGCCCGTCGTGTCGGCCGCCACGATGCGGATCGAGACGCGGAAGGCACCCTCGGCTGTCGAACGCCAGCGCGCTTCGATAACCCGGTAGGGGTAGTTCTCGCGCATGCGCTTGGCATTGGGGCAGTCGTTGCGGTGGATCGTGATGCCCGAGTTGATCGTCACGAACCCGAAAACGTCGTCGCCCTTGATCGGGTTGCAGCATTTGGCCAGCTTGTACTGGATCTTCGAGATGTCGTCGTCGATCACCAGCGCGTCCTGCGGCGCGGTGCTCTCCTTGACGTTGTGCACCTTGTTGCGCTCGGCTTCGGCCGCGGCGGCACGGCGCTGTTCGTCGGCCTCACCCGAAATATGGCGGGCGAGGATCTCCTTGATCGTGCCCAGGTCGACTTTCTGCGTGGCGATCAGTGCGTAAACCTCCGTGCCGGTGCGAACCTTGAAGTATTTGACCAGGTAGGCCACCGCCTCGTCGATGGTCAGCGTGAATTTCCAGTTCTTGAGCTTGCGTTCGAGCTCTTCGCGTCCCATGCGCGTATGTTTGGCCTGCTCTTCGCGCAGGTAGGACTTGATCTTGTTGCGGGCCTTCGACGTGACTACGAAGTTGAGCCAGTCGGACTTGGGCGTCTGGTTCTTCTGGGTCAGGATTTCGACGATGTCGCCGTTGTGGAGCTGTTCGCGGATCGAGACCGCCCGGTTGTTGACCTTGCCCCCCACGCACGTGGAACCCAGCGAGGTGTGGATGTCGAACGCGAAGTCCAGGAGCGAAGCCCCCTCGGGCAATTTCCGCAGGTCGCCGTTGGGCGTGAAGACGAAGATCTCGCCCGAGGCCGGCTTGGCGTCGAAGCGCTGCGCCAGCGAATGCGTGGTGTCCTCGAGCAGTTCGCGCAGGCGTCCCAGCCACATTTCGCTGGTTTGGGCTCCCTGGTTGACCCCCTTGTAGCGCCAATGCGCCGCGATGCCGCGTTCGGCCACGGCGTCCATGCGTTCGGTGCGGATCTGCACCTCGACCCACCGGCCGCCGGCCGACACGGTGGTGTGCAGCGATTCGTACCCGTTGGATTTCGGGATCGAGATCCAGTCGCGCATGCGGTTGGGGTTGGGCGTGTAGAAATCCGTGACGATGGAATAGGCCGTCCAGCACTGCTGTTTCTCCTGCTCCTTGTCGCAGTCGATGATGATGCGGATGGCGAAGATGTCGTAGACCCCTTCGAACGGGACGTTCTGCTTGTGCATCTTCGTCCAGATCGAGAAAATCGACTTGGTGCGGCTCTTGATGTGGTATTTGATGCCCAGCTTGCCGAGCCTCTCCTCGATGGGCACCAGGAACCGCGCGATGAAAGCCCTGCGCTCCTCGGCGCTCTCTTCGAGCTTGGTGACGATATGTTCGTAGTCCTTGGGTTCGAGGTATTTCAGCGCGATGTCCTCCAGCTCGCTCTTGAGGCTGTAAAGACCCAGTTTATGGGCGATCTGGGCGTAGAGGTTCATCGACTCCCAGCTCTTCTTGCGCCATTTTTCACGCGGGAACATTTCGAGCGAGCGCATCACTTCGAGCCGGTCGGCCAGCTTGATGAGGATCACGCGCGGGTCTTCCGAATAGGAAACCAGCAGGTCGCGGAAATTGTCGGCCTGTTCCTTGGCGACCTTCAGTTTCAGTTCGGAGATGTTCGCAAGGCCCATCGTGAGGCCGACGACCTGTTCGCCGAAGCGGTCGCGGATGTCGGCGGTCAGGGCGAGGAACTCTTCGGCGGGGAGCTGCTTGTGGGCCAGGCGCACCACGTCGTGCAGGATGGCCGAGACCGTGGAGTTGCGGCCGAGGCCCACTTCCGAGATTACGACCATAGCCACGGCTACGGCATGGTCGAGCAGCGGCGTGCCGTCATAGCGGCACAGGCCCGTGAGCTTCCCGTCGGCGTAGACGAGCGCCTCGTCGACGAGGGCCCGGGTCTGCTCCGAGAAGTTCGCGCGCACGAGCGTGCGGAGATTTTCATACCGTGAAAAGTCCATTTTTGCCTAACCGCTTAACCTTGCTGGCAAAGATATGAAAAAATTTCATAAATTTGGCACGTCAGACCAATACACAGCGTTATGGCAAATAAAAAGGATGTTTATATTCCGACCGTGGGCGAGGAGATCGCCAACACGGTTACGCACGGGGTGATGTCGCTCGTGGCCCTCGTGGCGCTCCCGTTTGCCGCCGTGTGGGCCTACGTGCATGATCCCAACCCGGTTACGGCATCGGTTTCGGTGAGCATTTTCGTGATCTCGATCTTCCTGATGTTCCTTGCCTCGACGCTCTACCATTCGATGAACCCGGCGTCGAAGCACAAGGCCGTCTTCCATATCCTCGACCATATCTTCATCTATGTGGCCATCGCCGGCAGTTACACCCCGATCGCATTGTCGGTCATCGGCGGCTGGCAGGGGATATTCATCACCGTCCTGCAGTGGGCGATGGTGCTGTTCGGCATCTTTTACAAGTCGCTGTCCCGTAATTCGATCCCGGCCATCAGCCTGACGATTTATCTGGTGATGGGGTGGACGATCGTCTTCTTCCTGCCGCTTTTCGTGCGGCAGGCCTCGACGGCGCTGCTGGTGCTGATCGCAGGGGGCGGCGTGCTCTACACGCTCGGCGCCTGGTTCTATGCCCGGCAGGGGTTTCGCTACCACCACATGGTATGGCATCTGCTGATCAACCTTGCGGTCGTGGCGCATTTCATCGGGATCGTGTTTTTCCTCTACTGACGGGGCCCGCATTGCCGTGCGTTTCGGCCTAAGCAGGAAACCCCGGAAAATATTCCGGACACCTCGGACACCTCGGACACCTCGGACACCTCGGACACCTCGGACACTTCAGACACCCCGGGCGTCCCAGGCTGCCGGGCGCGGCTGCGGGCACTGTGTCCGGTTGCCGGGTCAGTGCTTATAGACGGCGTAGATGTGATCCGCGGGCAGGGCGTACAGTTTCCGCTCTGCGTCGGTGAAGCTCGCGGCGTAGTCGATATCCGCGGCTTCGAAACCCGCGGCGCGCAGCCGGTCTGTGTAGTCCGCGCCGTAGATGCGGCGGTGGTCGTATTGCCCGAAGATGCGCGTGCGCTCATCGGGGTCGGTGATCGTGTCATCCTCGAAGGTCTGTTCGTAATCCGCCTCCACGGGCGAGAGCAGGATGCCCCAGCCGCCGGGTTTGAGGATGCGGTAGAGTTCGCACAGCGCCTTGCGGTCGTCGGCGACGTGTTCGAGCAGGTGGTTGCAGAGGATGACGTCGACCGAATCGTTGGCCAGCGGGATTTGCTGTACGTCGAAATGCAGGTCGGCCAGCGGGCTTTCGAGGTCGGCCGTGACATATTGCCCCGGATGTCCCGCAAAATGGGGTTTCAGGTGGCGCATGATGCAGACCTCGGGCGCGATGTGGAGCGTGCGGGGATAGCATTTGAGCAGGTCGGTCTCGCGCGTGAGATAGAGCCACAGCAGCCGGTGGCGTTCCAGTGACAGGCATTTGGGACAGAGCGCATTGGCGCGTGTATGTACGTAGCCGTAGGGCAGGAATTTCCGGTATTTGGCTCCGCATACGGGGCACTCGGCGCCGCGTCCCCTGTAAAACAGGCCCGCCATCGGCACGGCCCAGCCCGCGATGCGTTGCAGGAGCGGCCGCGGCACGTGGTTAAGCGTCCATTTGATCAGTTTCTTCATCGTCATTCCAGAATCTTCGATACCTCCTCTTCGGCCTTGTGGAGGCGCGCCTTGCAGCTTGCGATCAGCTCCGTGGCGCGTTTCACCTCGGCGGCGAGGCTGTCCACATCCATCTCTTCGCTGCGGAAGCGGGCGAGGATTTTCTCGATCTCGGCGATCGCCTCGGCGTAGGCCGGTTCTTTTTTCTTTGCCATATCTCTCGTGGTTTAACAACTGTTTCTCATCGTGCCCTTACCGTGCAGCCTTAGTTCCCTGCCCGAACAGGATTTCGCGGTAGCGGGCGATGTCCAGCCCGTCGTCGAACTTGCGGGCGAAAAGCGGGGAATTTCCCCCCCCCTCGACTTGAGCACGGACAGTTGAGACAAATCGCTTGTGGACAATGTTTTCGGGTGTGCCCCGGGGTGCGACCAGTCGGCATGGACAAGCGAATAATTCGCGTTGTACCCGGCAAACGGGGAGTCGCCGATTTGAAAAGCTGTACCGGAATGCTTCCGTTTCCGGCTTCCCAGGCAGCGCGCTCCAGTTTTCGCTGCAGAGCGATTCCGCCGAGAACTCCCTCTTCAGGAAAATCAGAAGGGTTTACCGTAACGATGATAGCACTGTTGGCATTATGGCTGTCACGTGCCTGATAGCTCATACCATTCACTGCAAGCATACCTTCTTCAGAAGATGCATTTACAACATATCCGCCGGGACACATACAGAAAGAATAAACGCCACGTCCGTTTTCCAGTGTATGGGTAACTTTGTAGCTGGCTGCACCCAGACGGTCGTTTTCCGGTTCTCCGTAAAGATCCCGGTTGATCATGGTCTGAGGATGCTCCACGCGTACCCCCACCGCAAAAGATTTCGGCTCCATATTTATATTGTGTTTATCCAGCATGGCAAATGTATCTCTGGCGCTGTGGCCGGGAGCAAGAATACAGATTTCTGCTGGTATTTCCTCTTTTGCATTGACAATGACTGCGTTAAGCTTCCGGTCACGGATTAACAGATCAGTTACTGTGGAACGAAAACGGAATTCCCCACCCATTTCTTCAATCTGATGACGCATAAACTGAACGATACCTACAAGCTGATCTGTGCCAAGATGAGGCTTTTGCTGGTAAAGGATCTCGGAAGGAGCTCCTGCCTCCACAAATCGGGAAAGAACCTCCCTTCCTCTTCCAAAAGTATCTTTTACCAGAGTGTTCAGCTTTCCATCGGAAAAAGTCCCTGCACCGCCCTCTCCGAACTGTACATTGGAATCCGGATCCAGGATGCCGTTTTTCCAGAAATTTTCCACTGTTTCCTGTCGTTTGTCTGCTTCTTCTCCCCGTTCCAGTACCAGTGGACAGTACCCGGCTTTGGCCAGGTACCAGGCACAGAATAATCCTGCAGGTCCGCTTCCGATCACTACAGGACGATGGGACAGAGTTTCAGAGCCAGATGAGGGAAAATGATATTTCTTCTCAGAGGTTAACATAATATTTTTATTGTGAACTTTTTTGAGAACACGGGATTCGTTATCCAGTTTAATATCTACAGT
>OGXJ01001351.1_pt1 | contig 18449 bp, 19 predicted proteins | sample 1576231 | NCBI WGS metagenome assembly OGXJ01 (sample SAMEA3541539, study PRJEB24748) | human gut metagenome | biome: human gut; feature: human-associated habitat; material: faeces | place: China | collected 2012
CAACTAGGATTTAATTAATGTTCTTTTATTGTCTACTTTCTATTGACAAGTTCAATAAACCAATTCTTTTTCATATAACAATAACTCCCTATAATAAAGATATTGAACCTAATGTTATAGATAAGAGGGATATAATTGAAGGAGTAAAAGATTTATCAAATATAATAGGAATAGATAATATATATATTAGATATGATCCAATATTTTTAAGTGATAAATATAATATAGAATATCATATAAAAGCTTTTAATAAACTATGTAGTACATTAAATGGTTATGTAAAACATATTATAGTATCATTTATAGATGACTATAAGAATGTTAGAAAGAATAATAATATTTTAAAAATAGAACCATTTACTAAAGAAGACTATAAGTTACTAGGAGAATCATTTTCTAGAATAGCAAAAGAAAACAATATGACAGTACAGACTTGTGCTGAAGAAGAAACATTAGAAGAATATGGTTTTATAAAAGAAGAATGTTTATCTCATACACTTGCCTATAAATTAACTGGTAAATCTTATAAGAATTGGACTTCAAGAGGTAGTAAATATTGCAGATGTGTTAATATGGTAGATATAGGTGTATATAATAGTTGTAGACACTTTTGCAAGTATTGTTATGCTAATTATGATGAGAATAAAGTAATAGAAAATTATCATAATCATGATGTTAATTTTCCATTACTAATAGGTAATATAGAAGATAATGATATTATTAAAAGAAGATATAAATAATGTATTAAAATTATAATTTATATAGTATAATATATATAGGTTATATGGGAGGCAAGTTATGTTAGAGTTAAAGATAAGATATAGTATAAGTGAAGATATGTTAGAAAAAATAAAAGAAATAGAAGAGAAGCTATCTAAAATACATATAGAAGAGCAAAATAAAAAAATAAATATAAGTACAAAGTCAAGAGTGAGGTCAGTTTATTCTTCACTTGCTATTGAAGATAATCCTCTTTCCCTAGAAACTGTAGAAAAAATTACTAAAGATAAATTAGTTCTAGCTAAAAGAACTGATGTGCAAGAAGTAAAAAATGCTAATGAGTTATATGAAAATATGGATAATTATAATTATTTAAATGAAGAAGATTTTCTTAAAGCACATTTATTATTAATGAAATATTTTGAAGATGACAATGGTACTTATCGTAGTCATGGTGAAGGAGTAAAAAAAGATGATGAAATTATTTTTATGGCTCCAGATTCTATATTGGTACCAACATTTATGAATAATTTATTTACTTTTATTAATGAAAATAATAATATCGTGCATCCAATTATTCTATCAGCAATATTTCATTATTACCTAGTATATATTCATCCATTTACCGATGGTAATGGAAGAATAGCTAGATTTTGGGTTAGTTTAATGTTAAGAAATTATAATAGTAATTTTGAATATATTCCTATTGAAGAAGAAATATATATTAATAAAGAAAAATATTATAATGCAATAGCAGAATCTCATAATAACAATAATGCAAATGTCTTTATAAATTTTATGATAGATATAATATTATCTTCAGTTACAAAAATAGTAAGTGAATAATAAATTAAATTTTGTATTATGTTCACTACAAGCCTAATTATATTAGTCTTGTTAGTGTTATTTAGAGCCAATATAATATATTGTCTCTAAATAAGTATCAGCCATACATTCATATATAAGCAAGAAATATATATTAAAATAATATAAAGTAGATGAAATATTCTACTTTTTTTGATATAATAATTATATATAAAATTAAAGGGGGAAATGCCATGGAAAAAATGAATATAAAATGGAATTACACTAATAAAATAGTAAATGATTTATTAAAAATAAATAGAGCAAGAGAAATTGTAGATTTATTAGAAATACCAGTATCAGTTGAAGAAGAAATAAAAAAAGAAACTATTGCTAAAAGGGTTCACTATTCTACTAAAATAGAAGGAAATAGTTTAGATTTAAATACTGTAAAAAAAATAATCGAAAATACTAATAATTCACATGAAAGAAATGTTTTAGAAGTAAGAAATTACTATAATGCTTTAATGTATTTAAATAAAGAAGCAGATACTAATAATAGTATAACTGAGGACTTAATATTCAAAGTACATAACTTAGTAATTGGAAAGAACTTAAATGCTAAAGCAACATATCGTGATGGTCAAAATATAGTGGAAGATTCATTAACTAAGCAAATAGTGTATATGCCACCAGAAGCAAAAGATATAAAAGTATTAATTAATCAAATGATAAAAGAGTTTGATAATAAAACATCTAAAGATATTCCTATCCCTATAAAAGCTGGTATCATAGAATATGAGTTTGTTACTATTCATCCTTTTTGGGATGGCAATGGTAGAACATCTAGATTACTTGCCAATTATATATTAAAAGCATATGGATATGACTTAAAAGAATTTTATGTAATGGAAGAGTTTTATGATAAGAACATAAATGATTATTATAATTCTCTACAAATGGGATTACATCATAATTTTTACTTTGGAAGAAAAGATGCTGATATAACAGAATGGTTAGAATATTTTATTTCTACTATGGCAAATACTTTTGAAGCAGTTGGAAATAGAGTAAAAGAAATATATTTGAATAGTAAAGAAGAGGCAAATATCTTAGATACACTAGATAAAAGAGAAAGATGGATAGCAAATTATATATTAAATAATGGTAAAATTAAGGCTAAAGATATAGCAAGTCATTTTAAGATAAGCCTGAATACAGCGAATAACTGGATTAAAGAGTGGCTCGAAAATGGTTTTCTAGTGAGAGAAAATGATAAGCAAATTAGAAATGTTGATTATATTTTAACTAAGAAATATCAAGAAAAAATAAAATAAGCCAAATTTAAGCCAAATTTAAGCCAAATTTAAGCCAAATTTTAAAAAAATATTTGATAAAAAATTATAACATAGTATTAATTTCATGTTCAGAACTAAGTTCCTAAAAAAGAAAAAACAGGGATTTTGGATTTCATTTAACACAATTAAAAAAATAATATAAAAAATGATAAAAGTATGTTATAATTAATTGTAGAAAGGTAGTGTAGATAAATTATGAATCAAGAAAATCAAAATGATTTCAATTTACAAGGTAATAATGATGTGCCTAATAATCAACCATTAAATAGTCAAGACATCAATCAAGATGCAAATATCAATCAGCAGCCAATAACACAAGGACCTATACCACAATCTATAAATACTTTTGAAGGCGGTGCTGTGGATAATCAAAACATAAATATTAATTCACCAAAGAAAATTAATTTAGGATTAATTATAGGAATAGTAACTGTAGTGGTAGTGGCTACTATTGGTATAGTTTTTGGTAGTAAAATATTATCGAATAAGGAAGATGATAATAAAAATAATAATTTTTCTAAAGAACTATCTTATTATGACAAAACAAGAAGTATTAAATCAACTTATACTTTTGATGAGGCAATAAGTAAGTTTGCTTTTAAAGAATATGAAACAACATTAGTTTTTCAGCAAAATAACAATGTTAAACTTTCTAATATTAAGTTAGGAAATATAAGCAATATATCTTTCTACTATGAAAAGGAAAATTCATATTTCACTTTTACTTTTGAAGAAAGTGGATCGTCAAATATTAATGAATTTGTAGGAAATTTTAAAAGTGGTATTTTAGGTGGTGGAAAAAGGCAAACATCTTTTGAAAATATTAAAATACTTGAAACAAATGATGAATATGTTTTTATATCTTGTCAAGAATCAGGAAACTCATCATATAAATATTATTTTGCTAAGCAAATAGGAAATAAAGTGTTTTTTGCCTATAGTAATCGTAATTTAACTGAATTAAATGATAATAAAAAATCTGAAATGTTGAATGGCTTTAAAGAATTATTTAGTACTCTATCAAGTGATGATAATAAAGAACCATATATTAGTGATAAGATTCTAAATGTTCCTGTCGTTTTAAATAAACAAATAAAAAGCTATGAATTAATTGATACAATACAAGTAGTACATCCAAAAACATCAGTATTAAACTATCGTGATTATATTAAAGGAATTACTACTCTATATAGTTCAGATACAAATGAATTAGGAATCTACTATGATGCAGAAAAATTATATAATAAAGTTGAATGGACGAAAGAATTATCTTCTATACTTAAATATTCTGAGGAAGATAATCTATTTGGAATAAAAGATAATAATATTGTTCAAATGTTTCAAATAAGCAAATCTGAAAATATAAATGATGAAAATAAGTTTAATGAATATTTAAATAAATTTTTAATTAATAAATAGGTAATTAAATTATGAATACAGAGATTATAGCAAACATAATTTTAGCATTTTGTTTTGGATTTGTAATAGCAATTTTTATAACACCAGTATTTGTGTACTTAAAAAAAGTTATGTATTATCCATTTCTTAATAAAAAGTTATTAGAGGAAGTTCAAAAGAAAGAGAATATTGTTATTGCTAAAAAAATAAAGGAACATGATATTTACGATCATAGCAATAATAATCTTGGTGCAGGATTACCAAATGGAGAAAAAATGGCATCTTATGAATACAACTATAATGGAAAAACTTATAGAAGAAGATTTTTAAATTTTAATTATATGGCTGACGAAGTGCAATTGTATTTTATAAGTGATCCTGGAAAGGCAACTTTTGGTGGAAAATTATGGACAACTAAAGAAAATCATTGGATTAAATCATATTTTCTTATGGTATTATTGTGTTCAATAATTTCTTTCTTTGTATTAATGTTTAAATAATAATAAAGATAGGAGATATAAATATATGGAAAATGAAGCGACTTTAAAAGAAGAATTTATAGATTTATTTGGAAATAATCCTATAAGTTGGTTAAAATGGCTTTTAGTATTTATTGTTTTAGGATTATCTTTTTATATAATTGTATATAAGATATTTGGAAAAATTGAATATAAAACTGATAAATATAGAAAAATAGAAAAAGCACGAGCTAAGGGAAATGTACTAAAAGGTACTTTAATTAAAACAAGATATAGTCGTCGTAATAATAGTATTAATAGAAGCTTTAGAGGTACATATGAATATGAAATAAATGGACAAAAATATAAATATTCTACTACCTTTCCTGATGAGATTCAGCCCCCAAAAATTATAAACTTATATTATATTAATTCTCATAGAAAATTATTCTGCCTTGAAGAATATGAATGGAAATCAATCTTAGGAATATTGTACATAGTAGCAATATTTGGCTCATTTTTAATTGCTGGGTTATTTGCAAAGTGGTTAGGTTTAATTAATTTATAATATTAATTTTGCTAGTGAAAGTAATTTTCAAAATATAAAAAATACCAGTCACTGGTTGAAAAAATATATTGGCTTTATTATTGTTATTAAATTTATATATAATATAAATGGTAAAACTATTAGTATAATATTATGTAATAGTAAATAACAAATGATAAAAGTAGATGAAATATTCTACTTTTTTTGATATAATAATTATAGATTATAGAGGGAGGCTAATCATGGAATATATAATTGAAGTAAAAAATTTAGAAAAGAAATATGGTAATTTTAAAGCATTAAATAATTTAAATATACATATTGAAAAAGGAAGCATATATGGACTAGTAGGTAAAAATGGAGCAGGTAAAACAACGTTAATTAGATTACTTTGTGGATTAGAAGAACCTACTAGTGGTATATATTCTATCTATAGAATATCAAATAAAGATAAAAATATAAATAAAGAGAGACAGAAAATAGGAGCAATTATTGAGTATCCATATTTATACTATAATATGAATGCTTATGATAATATAAAAGAAGTATATAAAATAAAAGGAATAACTTCATATGAAGAAATAGATAGCTTATTAGATAAAGTAGGCTTATTAAAAGAAAAAAATAAAAAAGTTAGAACATTCTCATTAGGAATGAAACAAAGATTAATGATAGCTTGTGCCCTAGTAGGTAATCCAGACTTATTAATATTAGATGAACCAATAAATGGATTAGACCCAGAAGGTATAATAGAAATAAGAAAATTAGTATTAGATTTAAATAAAAAAAGTAATATAACAATACTAATATCAAGTCATTATTTGGATGAATTATCAAAAATTGCTACTAATTATGGATTTATAGATAAAGGTCATATAGTAGAAGAAATAAGTTATGAAGAGTTAAATAGTAAAATAAGAGAGAAAACAACAGTAAAAATAAAAGACACTGATAAATTAGCAGAATACTTAGATGATAATAATATAAATTATGAAAAAACAGGTAAAGAAGAAATAACTATATATAATAAAATAAATATACCTAAATTTATAACAGAACTAAATAATAATAAAATAGAAATAGAAGATATCAAAGAAGAAAAAGATACATTAGAAAATTATTTCTTAAAGTTACTAGGAGGAGAAAATGAATAAGTTAATAAAATCAGAATTATTTAGAATAAAAAATAGTGGTGCTTTTCTTAGCTCTATAATAATAATATTTATAATAACTATCTTTATTTGTATAACACAGTATAATTATATTAAAACTGGTAGTACAGAAGTAAGTTATAATATAATTTGGTTTTTTAGTGCATTTATAGGTTTCTTTATAGCAATATTTACTAGTTTACATGTAGGAAGTGATTTTTCTGATAGAACTATTAACTATAAAATAATATCAGGTTATAGCAGACCCAAAATATATTTATCTTATTTGATTACTTGTATAATTGAAGGATTAATGTGCTTATTTACTTATATGTTCATTATACTTATATTTGGTTTATTCTTCTTAGAACCTAGTGGACTTGGTACTATAGAAATATTAAAATTACTTGGAGAAGTTATCCTTCTTACTATATCATTTACTTCATTATTTACTTTATTATCAGTCCTATTTGCGGATAAAACATTAACTGTAGTAATATCTACAATTATAGTATTTGGTTTATCAATTTTATCATTTTTAATGTTAGAACATTTAAAAGAACCAGAGTATGTAAATCAAACTATAGTAGCTGACAACGGGCTAGTAGTAGAAAACGTAAAAAATGCTAAATATCTCACTGGAACTAAAAGAAAAGTATACGAAGTGACTAATGATATATTACCTTCATCTATTGCATGGAGAATATCTGACTTGAGTATTTTAAGTAGAAAATATGTTGTATACTATATGATTGTATTTATAGCAGGTTGTAACTTAATAGGAATTAGTATCCTAAGTAAAAAACAACTTAGATAAAATAAATATTTGATAAGAAGACTACAGGCTTCTTATCACCTAATGAGATTATAAGCTCATTAGGAAATAAATAAAATTAATCTAAAGTAGATGAAATATTCTACTTTTTTTGATATAATAATTATAGAGGAATAAATATGAAAAAATTAAATTCAAATCATTTAAAAATAATAGCAATAATAGCTATGACAATAGATCATCTAGCAGATCTTTTATACCCTAATATGCAAAATAATATTGTACCTATAATATTACATGTTATTGGTAGATTGACTGCTCCTATAATGTTCTTCTTTATATGTGAAGGCTATTATTATACTAAGAATCTAAAAAAATATATAACAAGATTATTTATCTTTGCTATAATATCACACTTTGCTTATTGTTTTGCCTTTGGTATAAATTATATACCATTTGCTACTGGTAGTGTATTTAATCAAACTAGTATTATGTGGTCACTAGCTTGGGCAGTAGTAGCATTATATATAGCTAATGGTAATAATAAATTAAAAGAATATCAGAAGTGGATATTAGTAATATTAATAAATGTAATAGCCTTTCCTGCCGACTTTAGTTCAATAGCGGTAATGAGTATACTATCTATGTATTCTGCTAGAGGTAATTTAAATAAACAAATGAAAGCAATGATGTTATGGTTATCATTATATGCTTTAATATCATTTATCTTTGTAAATAAAATATATGGAATAATATCTTTGTTTGCAGTACTAGTATATCCTCTTTTAAAAGAATATAATGGCGAAAGAGGAAAAACAAAATGGTTAAAATGGTTCTTCTATCTATACTATCCATTACATTTAATATTAATAGGAATATTAAGAATAATACTATATGGTAATATACCAATATTATTTAGTTAAATATAAAAAATATTAAGAAAAGTATAAACAATTTAAGAAGAAAGGTTTTACTTGTATAACAAAAAGAGGATTAGATCAATTTCTAATCCTCTATTAAAATAATTAATATTATAAATTATAATTCCTTTACAAGAGGATTAAAACTTTCAATAGCGGCAACTAACTTGGGATGCCTAATAACAAAATGTATTGTTGGATTAGAATTCTTTGAAATAATGACATGATTATTTTTTAAAATAGTTATCGTTATATTTTTGAAAGTTTTATCTTTTTCAGTTAAGATATTATAGTTTTTATTATTCTTAGCATATTCATTTGTTAATTTTAAATGTTCGATATATTCTTTATAAGTATAGTTAATTGTTTTATCTATGAATAAATTATTTAATAAAAGGGAAGGAGTATCACTTATAAATTCATCTTCTTTAATAACATAAATATAATCAAATACTTTGTTCTTTTTAAGAATACTATTCATATATTTAAATTCATTATTTTTATATTTAATTATCTTATCAATTTCTTCTTTTGTAAGTTTATTTCTTTTTAAGATTTTAATTAATAATTCATCACTAATTGTAAATAAAGGTAATGAAGAAATATATCTTGTTCTATCACATTCTATATTTTCATCTTTCTTTAAAAATAAATGGTATTCCTTTATATTGCTTTCCCTATAAATTTCCATAAGTGGTTTAGCTTTTTTTAGAAGTAAATCACTTTTTTCTTTATAGTATTCAATTTCATTTTTATTAGTAGTTAAATAATACATCCCCTTATTATGAAAACCATTTATACATTCTCCAGATAAAGCTGCTGCTGCTGATACATAGTTTAAATGATTATATATATTATTTTTAAGATTACTTAAATAATAAGGAGATATTTGGCCAGTCATATAAATAGGAATCCAACTTTCTAGACCTAACATCATTTCATTAAAAGGCCTATCTAAGTTATGAATAATATTTAGATGATGTCCTTTTTTTAAACACATAGCAATAGCAAACATCCATTTTTTACCAAAATCTATATCTTTAGCCATATCTTCCATAGGCATATCACTACACATAAATATATCTTCTTTAGATTTAGATAAAACAGTCCCTTTAAAAAAGTTTAGTTCACCTTGTTTCATTTCTTCAATACCATAATAATGTTTTGTTTTTGCTTTATAAAAAGGAATACTAGGAACTTTTAATTCATCAAATTTTATTACTTTTATATAATCATCTAGGTTAAATGAATCAAGATGATGTAAAAAATCGGAAATTTGATTTTTAACAGGAACTATTTCACTAGTTAACCAATTAAATAAAGTACTATAGATTTTTTCATTTGATAAATCACTTTTTTTACATCCAATAATCATCATTAAATTATTTATATCATCTGGATTTTTATATCTATTTAAAATATAAGAACATATTTTATTTGAAAATTCTACTGGATTAGATGGCTTAGCTTTACCATATCTAATTCTTGAAATATGCGAGGCATCAAATACAATATACTTAGACATTTCATGAGTATTTATGTTTAGTGATGTTATTAAAGTATTTAAATTATTACTAAATGTAGTATAGTCAAAGTCATCACTAGCTAATGTACTATTAAAATCACTTTCTATTTTATCAAAAGTATATTTATTTTTATTATTATCTTTAGCAATATTAAAAAGAGCATTAGTTAATTTATTCAATTGTTCACTATTTTTTACTGGAGTTCTTTCACCACTTCTATATCTACTTATAACAGATTCAGATAGCCCAGATTCATTTGATAATTTTTTTGAAGAACAATTTAATTCTTTCAAATACTTATTTAAAACTTCTTTAAAATTCATAAACATCACTTCCTTAAGCACTATTATACTATACATTTTAAACAATAAAAATAACTTTCCAGCAAAAACAATGATTTTTAAGACAAGTCTATTGTTCTGTTTAGACATTTAACTTATAATAATAATAAGGAAGGAGGAACGAGATGATAAAAATAGGGAAATTAAATATTTCTAAAAAAAATCTAATTATAATAAGTGTAGTTATTTTAATAGTAATAGGAGGTATTCTTTTATTAACTAGAGATAATGGTAAAGGACTATTTTATAATCCAGATAAAAACATTAAAATAGTAAAATCAGAGGCTAGTAAAATAGAACTTGAAGATTATAAAACAAATGAGTTTTCTATTAAGATACCAAAAGGATGGAAAGTAGATACATTAGGAGATTATATTCATTATACAATTAAAGTATATAATCCAGATAAACCACTTTATCAATTTTTCTTCAATATGAAATCTGAAGGTTATAACAAATCAGAAGATGCCAAAAGATGGCAACAAAAATACTATCCAAATGATATGTTTGCTAAAACTAGTGTAATAGCCACTAAAGATACAGAAGGATTTTATAAAATATTTAATGATTTAGGTACTTTAAATAATACGGCTGCATTTACTTTTCCAACTTTAACAGATTTTACTGTAAGTGAGAATTTAGGTAAAGGCAGTTTAGGTGGAGATATATTAAGAGCAACATTTAAAGATACAAATGGCGAAGAAGGTGAAGGAATATTTACTGCTTATGTATATGATGTAGGTACTTATTATGTTTATGAAAATATAATTTCAGGAAAACAAATAGATATACAATACTTAAATGTATATGATACGATTTTTATTACTACACCAAAAGATGAATTTATTGATTGGGAAGATACATTAAATACTATTTGTTCTTCACTTAGCTTTACAGATACCTTTATAAATGGATTTAATCAACAACAAGACGCGGTCATGAAAAACTTCCAACAAATTAGAGCAATAGGTAATGAGATTAGTGATGGAATAATGGATTCATGGAATAAAAGAAATACATCTTTTGATATTATGAGTCAAAAACAAAGTGATGCCACACTTGGTTATGAAAGAGTTTATGATACTGAAACAAATGAAATATATAAGGCATATAATGGATTTAATGATGAATATGATGGAGAAAGATATAAACCAGTAACTGACGATATGTACTTACAAAAGACAAGTGGATATATAGAAAAGTAGGTGTGATATGAAGAATAAAAAAATAATTTATGCTATTATAGGAATTGCTATATTAATATCTATGGTGGTTATTATTGCTATAATAAGTAATAAACCAATGCCGATAGAATATACACCTAAAGAGGCAACATCTATCATAGAAGAATTAAAAAAGAAATACCCAGATAAAAAGTATTTAAAATTAACTGGTGGAGAAATATTAAATGAAAATACATGCTTTAACAAATACTCCTTCATAAATAATAATTCCATTTATATTTTCAATCCGGAAAAATTAGATATAGGAGAATTTACTTATAAAAAAGTATATGATGTAGATAAAAATATTAAAGTTATGAATATTACTCCTGATGCTGGACCAGATATAAAATTTTATGATTATAATGATACTATATATACACTACATGATAATAATACAGATAATAAAATAAATGATAGTTATGATATGTATTTAAAAGCTAAATATAGCTTAAGTGATTATCTAAAATGGGAATATTCAACAGAATTTCTTGGTAAAAAAATAGATTATGATTTTATGTCTAATTATGTTTATGTAAAAGATAATATTTTATATAGTAAGAATTATGGTAATGAGAAGTATCCTACTACTGAAAAAGTAAGTGGTAATTATGAAGGTGAAAAAGTAATTAGAATATATAATGAAAGAATAGTAAAAACAGATAAAGCCTTTTATGAATTAATGAGTTATTTTGATACTGATCTAAATAAAACAGTTATTACTACAGTAAAAATTAATATGTTAACTAAATATTATGATGAAGTATTAATTTTTACATATAAATATGTAGTATTAAAAGATTTAACTCTTATACCAATAAATGATATTATGGAAAATAGAGTAAGAGAATATCAATACGATTATTTCTTAAGTGGATTTAACTATATGAGTGAAGTTAGATATGAAGAATAATGAGAGAAGAAGATGTATAGAATAAAATAATTGAGTTAGATACATTCTAGCTCTTTTTAATTTATCTAATTAATGATATAATTATATAGAGAAGTTATTAGATAGGAGGGTAAAATATGAAAAGAATCTATATCGTAACAGGAGCAAATGGCTTTTTAGGAAATAATATTATAAGAAAGTTAGAACAAGATGATAATAATGAAATAAGAGCTTTCGTTTTAAATGGCGAATCAATAAAATCATTAGAAAAATTAAAGTGTAAAATATATTATGGAGATGTTACAAAGAAAGAAACCTTATTACCTCTTTTTGAAAACATAGATGGAAAAGAAGTATTTGTAATTCACTGTGCAGCAGTTGTATACATAAAGACTAAATATAATCCACTTGTTTATAATGTAAATGTTAATGGTACTAAAAATGTAGTAGATAAAGTAATAGAAACAAAAGCTAAACTTATTTATATTAGTAGTGTACATGCCATTCCAGAGAAAGAAAATAATGATTTAATAGAAGAAATAACTGATTTTAATCCTGATGAAGTTCATGGATTATATGCCAAAACAAAAGCCGAAGCAGCAAAATATGTTATGAATGCAGTTAAAAATAAAAACTTAAATGCTTGTATTATTCATCCATCAGGAATTATAGGACCATATGATTATGGTAATAGCCATTTAACTGAGTTAGTAAGAGAAGTATCAAATGGAAAACTATTTGCCACAGTAAAAGGAGGATATGATTTTGTTGATGTTAGAGATGTAGCGGCCGCTATTATTACAGCCTCTAAAAAAGATAATAAAGGAGAATGCTATATCTTATCAAATAGATATATAACAATTAAAGAACTATCTGATTTAATATGCGATGTACAAGGTATAAAAAGAATAAAAATAGTATTACCAATTTGTTTAGCAAAAATAATAGCACCTTTTTTTGAGGTATATTATAATTTAAAAAAACAAACGCCTCTCTTTACAAAGTATTCATTATACACATTATCCTCTAATTCTAATTTTAGTAATAAAAAAGCTAAAGAAGAGTTAGGATATAAAAATAGGGATATGAAAGACACCATAAAAGATACTATAAGCTGGCTTAATAAAGGAGAAGAAAAATGAAAAAGAAAAAGATAAATTTTATAGTAGTAATTATATTAATTTTGGCACTCATTCCAATACCAATGAAATTAAAAGATGGAGGTTCAGTAGAGTATAAAGCAATTTTATATGAAGTAACAAAATATCATACCATTAATACTGAATCAACAAAAGGATATGATGATGGCCTAAAAATAAAAATATTAGGACTAACTATATATGATAAAATAAATACTTATATAGAAACTGAAAATAATGATGATGGAAGCAAATTATATGAAAATAGTAAAGATTGTTGTGAAAACTGTATATGTGGAGATACTATAGAATTATTAAAGAAATTAGAAACAGCTTGGACACTAACTGAAATAAATAGCAAAGGAGAATATAAGTATATTAAAGATTCTTTTATCAATTTTCACGGAACTGGAAAAAATAAGTTTGCTTTTTTCAAAGGTGATAAAGAAGTAAAAGGAGAGTTTACAATTAATAAAAATAATGAAATTATCTTAATACCAAATGATGAGAAATATAGTAAAACAACTTGCAAATTAGGAAAAGAAAAAGATTTAATCGCAGTTATGGATTGTGATAATAACTTTGGTACATTTACATTACAAAAAGAAGGAACTATAGAGTTACCAAATATAATAAAAGATACTATATCAAAAACAAAAAGTATAAAGGTTAAAGGTCATCAAACAATTACAGAAGAAAAACAAATAAATACTATTATATCAATAATAAATAGTTCAAAAGTATGGACTGGTGCAGTAACACTTCCATCACCTAAATATGAAATAGAATTATTTGATGTTAATAATAATAATATTGCCAAAATATTATATAATCCTGATCATTATTTTAATATTGAAATAAACAAAAAAAGATATGAACTAACAAACATAGATAAAAAAACATTAGACACAATATTAGAAAAATAATAATTTAAAGAAAGAGGTATTATGAAAAAGAAAATAACAATTATTATTACTTCAACAATAGTAATATTAATAATTATAGTACTATATGTATTATATTATTTTAATTATATTCCGCATAAGAAATATACAAATACAGATTTTAATATAATAACTTATAAGAGTAAGATAGATAAAGATAATGATGGTATAGATGATCAAACAGATATATTAAATAATGCAAGAGATTATATAAAAACAAAACCTAAATATAAGAGTAAATATTATACTACAGGTTATCCTAATGATGAATATGGAGTTTGTACTGATGTAGTAGCTTTTGCCCTAAAAGATGCAGGCTATGATTTAATGGAATTAGTAAATGAAGATATTAAAGTCAATAAAGATTTATATAATATAGATACAATTGATAAAAAGATAGATTTTAGAAGAGTTCAAAATTTAAAAATATATTTAGATAATAATGCTATAAGTCTTACTACTGATATAAATAAAATAGATAAGTGGCAAGGTGGAGACATTGTTGTATTTAAAAAACATATTGGAATAGTATCAGATAATAGAAATAAAAAAGGAATAACTTTTATTATTCATCATGCTAATCCTTATCAAAGATATTATGAAGAAGATATTTTAGAATATCATGATGATATAGTTGGCCATTATAGAATTAGTTAGAAAAATAATAATTTGTAAAGGAGCGTCAAAAATATGGAAGAATACAATAATGAAAAGTATATGGTGCTTGAAAATGTAGAAAATTTATTTAAAAGAATCAATCGTTTTGGAAATGAATATAATTATTGCTTTAGCACATTTAAACCTCAATCAGCATTACCAATAGCTCTTGGAGCAGTTGGAGGACTAATTGAGGTGGCCAAACAAAAAAATAATATAAGTGGATATTTTGTTAATAAGAATGAAAATGAAATTTGTCTAATCCCCGTTATACTTGATGACCATAGAGTTATGCAAATTGATATTAATGGATATATTGATATAAAGCCAGAAGAGATTAAGAAAATAAAAATTAAAAATGAAGATTTTATATATAAAAGAATCACCATTATTCTAAATGATGGCACAAAATATGTAATGAACTCTGCTAAAAAGATTAAAGGTGCAAATTATCATCAAGAAAACTTGAATAAATTTATTGAAATTTATAAATAGTAATTTATTGAATAAACAAAAATTGCACTCCACTAGAATTAATTCGTGAGTTAGATTTTTCCTTTTTTTACTTCCAAAAGCATTTACTTTTATGCTTACATATGGTATGATTACCACGAGGGTTGGAATATATAGGTTATTTATATATAGGGTAGGAACTATCCGAGTTTATGTCTCCCTACATTAATAATAATATTATTATTAAATGGAGAAAATTCTAATAGTGATATTAGAAGCAACTTTTTTTAAATCGTATGAGGTTCACATTTATGATAATGTTAAGTAAATTGGAGAAAATTATGGAAAAAAATGAATTTAAAAAAATGATGAAAAAAGAAAATAAGGCATTTAAGAACTACTATGTTTATGAAATGATCCTTATATTGTTATTAGCAATTATAGTTATACCAAATATTATACTGACAATAAATAATATGATCCCATTTAATATAACAATCATTAATACACTTTTAATTATTATTGTAGCACTTCCTTTTATAGTGCTTGATATAAAGAACGATTTAGATATTAAAAATATGCACCAATATTATTTAAAGGAAAAGAAGATACCAGAATACAAAGTTAAAACAAAAAATTTAAATGTATGCTTAATAATTAGCATAGCAGTTTTAATTATTTGGGCTATTATAACAATACCAAATATTACAAAAACTGAAAATTTAAGTGAAATTGAAAACACATTGGTCATTACTACTAATAATGGTAATAACATTGAAACACAATATGAAATGTTTGATGGATTTAAAATAAAGATTCCAAGTGAATTTAAAATAATGAGTGATGAAATTCTTAATGTTAAATATCCAAATGGAAATGCACCATCACTTGTTTACACAAATGACAAAACAACAATTAATGTAGTATTAGTTATGAATGATGTTACAATGAAAAATAATCAGATAGAAGAATATGTCAAAACAATGGAATCGACTTATAAAAATTATTCAAAAGATGTAAAATTAAAGTTTTGGGAAAGAAACAATCATAAAATTGGTGAAATGGAATTTACAACAGAGGGATCAGATACAGAAATCTATAATCATATTATTACATTTTCTGTTAATGATAAATTAAGATTAGTTAATTTTAATTGTACAAAAGAACAAATGAATGAATGGCAAAAGGTTAGCAAATTTATTATGGACTCAATAATGTTTGAGTAATATAGGAGGAGAGAAAGATGAAAAAGAAATTATTTGCAATTTTACTTTGTGGGGTTATGGCTTTAGGACTTGCTGGATGTAGCAATCCAGTTAGTGATTCTAAAAAAGAATTAGAAGATGCTAAAAAAGAATTAGAAGAAACTTATAAAAAATATGGATGGGTTGAAAAAGAAACTGTAAACACTATTCTTGCTAAATTTAATACTGAAATAATGGATAGTGGATTAAATACACCTGCTAGTGATGATTATATGGTTGTGGATAATGGTAAATATTGGTTTGCACTAACTGATGATGTTGCATTCTACCTAAAACCAGTTGAATCATCTGGAAATAAAGAAAAAGATATTCTTGATATGAGTGCTATTTATATGGATAATGACAAGTATGATGAAACTACTGCTATAAAGTATACAAAACTTTTGATTAAAGCCAACAATGAAGAAATTACTGATTCTGAAATTGATGAATTGTTAAAAGAAGCCAAAGAAAAATCTTATTCTAAAGAAACAGCTAATAATGGTAAAGGCATTTCAGTAGGAATCTCAAATGCCAATGATCATTATGAATATCAAGTTATTAGATTATATAAATAATCATAAATTACAATTTAGTAATTAATTAAAAAAATAGTAATTTAATAGAGATTAGTTTGAAATACAACTAATCTTTTTATTATATAAATATATTAATGTTTTAAATATTAAAACTATTGAATAAAATAAAGAAAGGAGGAAAATAATGAATAATAATTGTAATGATAATTATGATAGAATAAAAAAGAAAATAGAAGAAGAAAGAGAAAGATGTAAATATTGTTATATCCAAGGACCAAGAGGGGAGAAAGGTGAAAGAGGAGAGAGAGGACCCGCTACTATAAAAGTAGGAAAAGTAGAAACAATAGAACCAACGTTACCAGCAGAAGTAATAAATACTGGAACAGCAGATGATGTAATATTAGATTTTAAGATACCAAAAGGAGTACAGGGAATAGAAGGAAAGATTGGACCTCAAGGAATTCAAGGAATAAAAGGAGAAAAAGGTGAAGTAGGACCACAAGGAGCCAAAGGCGAAAGAGGAGAGAGAGGCCCCGTTACTATAAAAGTAGGAAAAGTAGAAACAATAGAACCAACACTTCCAGCAGAAGTAATAAATACTGGAACAGCAGAAGATGTTATATTAGATTTTAAGATACCAAAAGGTGATAAAGGTGAAGAAGGTGAAATGGGACCACGAGGATTACCAGGAGAAATAGGTCGTACTGAACACATAGCTATTGATGAAACAGAAACACTAGAGCCAGGAGAAGAAGCCCAAGTAATGGACACCTTTGAAGATTGGGTTCATCATCTAACATTTCAAATACCAAAAGGAGAACAAGGAATCCAAGGCCCGCGAGGAATACAAGGACCTGCTGGACCACCAGGAACTAACTTTGTATCAGCATATGGAATAAGATATGCTATGATGGATACACAAATTACTTTAGAGCAGGCTATAGATACTACTATTCCATTAGCGGAAACAGGAGTATCACTTTTTACCGAATATACTAATAACGGAATAAAAATAAAAGAAAGTGGAGTCTATTTAATATCATATTTATTATGTGGAGCAACAAGTGAAGAATGCTCTTTAACAATGTCTATTAAAGCAAATGATATCTTACAGCCGGCTTCTAATCCCACTACTGAATTTCAAGCCCAAATTATTAACTGTATAAGTGGCACAACTATAATATCACTACAACCAGACGATATAGTAACATTAAATATCAAAGCATCAATGCCAGTTGTTATGACATTTAATGGAAGCACTAATGCTATGCTTAGTGTTCTTAAAATACATTAGAATAGATAAAATGAAGTTGTAAAATAAAAGTAGACATAAAAGGAATGTGTCTACTTTTTTGATATA
>OGXJ01001354.1_pt1 | contig 18432 bp, 12 predicted proteins | sample 1576231 | NCBI WGS metagenome assembly OGXJ01 (sample SAMEA3541539, study PRJEB24748) | human gut metagenome | biome: human gut; feature: human-associated habitat; material: faeces | place: China | collected 2012
AAACATTATGCACGAGTACTGGATCAGAATATTTTCAAGGATATGCAAAAAGTGTAAGGGGCGGCCGTTTTTCGTCCAGTTCTTACCGAAACAAACAATAAACAACAAACTATCAATTACTTACCAGCAAAAATCGCCGCCTCAGCAAATAACGAAATGTCAAAAGCTGCACAACGACACCCGCCTATTCCCATATTCCTGCAACAGGACACAGAAATACCGCAACATCACAACTATCTTTGAAACATCCGCGGCAAAAGATGCAAATTTCCCAACATATATTATTAATTTTATTTTATTATTATGTTTGTATCCGCACATAAAGTACTTTTTCCCGGGGAAAATTTGTTTAAGCAAAAAATTAACAAACCATCCAACCATGAACAAAAACTATCTGCACAAAAGCCTCGCCGCCCTTCTGGCTGCCGCGGCACTGACAGGATGTGCCAAAGACAAGGAAGAGTTCCATTACATCGACCTCAGTCAGGTGGCATGTACCTTCCAGGGCGAGGACAACCAACCCCTGACGGTCTCCGTCATCACAGCTCCCGCCGCATGGAGCGCTGCCCCGGACGCCTCCTGGGTAACGGCCGAAAAGGGACAGGACGGGGAGAGCCTGACAATCACCGTCGAAGACAACACCTCCGGAACCGAACGGGAGGCCCGCATCACCGTCTCCGCGGGTCAGGCCTCGCAGCAGATACTCGTCACGCAGCTCGCCGCAGACAACCTGTTCGCCCGTCTTCGAAAACTGGATACATTCCAACAGGGTGCCGTCATATCGCCGAGCGGAAATTATGTCGGAGGAATTATCCCTTCCATCGCGCCGGATGACTCGTGGCTCTATTCGCCTGTCATCATCGATCTCCGAACGGGCGAAACCTACCAACACGGCCCGTTTCCCGAAGCGCTTTATTACATGACCGAAGCGAGCTGCATCACCGACCAGGGACTCCTGTTTATCAATGACGGTATGCACGGTGGTCAGGTAGCCATCGACACCTCGGGCAATATTACCATTCCGGAAGCCGTACCTGCAGGATTCGAAGGTAAACCCAAGGTAGAGGCAACCTCTGCAGACGGCAAATACTGGGTCGGTTACGCAATGGACAAAAACGGTCATCTTGGCGGTCTCTATCATCCGCTGCTCTGGACGGACGGCGTACCCGAAGTGCTGCCCATGCCCGAAAAAGGATTCAGAGAGCAGGAGCTTACAACCGGCGTCATGGCCCGCGGCATCTCCGCCAACGGCGAAGTCGCTTACGGTACCTCCTGGGAGAACTACGATTTCGGCATGCTGTACTGGAAAAGGAATGGCAATGGCTTCGATGCACCGCAATGGGTAGGCAAAGATGTCCGGGAAATGGTCTCCGGTGTCTGGACCAGACCGGACGGCAGGGAATACGAATATACCTATGTGAACGGCATCATCTGCCAGGCATGGAATACGCAGGTCAGCCCCTCGGGAAAATGGATAGCCGGCCGTTACCGCAAGGAGTTCGACCCGGAAACCGAACAGCCGATTGACCAGGAACACTACGCCGCATTCTACAATACCGAGACCGAAAAGACCATCATCGTAGAGGACTACGGCGAATCGGGCGGACAGTTCGTCACCGACGACGGCATCGCATTCATCGGCATCGGTACTTTCGGCGTGTCCACCGGCCGGGTGTACGACCTCAACACGGGTATCGACCTGGGAAGTACGCAGGAGTGGGTATACAACAACTACGGCATCATTATCCCGTACGGATACATCAACTATATCACGGCGGACGGCTCCGTCATGCTCGGTACATCGGCTCAAGAGTCCGCAATGGGGATAAGTTTCATTAAATGGTACATTGCACCGCCTCTGGAAAAATAACCTAAAACACAAATGAATGATGAAAAAGATATTGTTCGTCGCAGCGGCATGCATACTGGCAGCCGCATGCAAGCCCACTGAAACGGAAACAACAACCGCTTCGCTCGAAATAACCCCCACATCGCTCTCCTTCGCAGCGGAGGATACCGCCCCACAGACGATTACCGTAACGGCCGTCGGCGTGGAGTGGACATACTCTCTCGCAGAAAGCGGAAAGGAGTGGGTGACAATCGAACGGCTGTCCGACAAAGAGCTGACGGTCGCCGTCGCCGACAACACCAAAGCGGAACAACGAACCGCCGCCGTTACCTTCAAGGCGAAGGACAACAACCGGATAAAAGACCGAAGCGTCACCATCATCCAACAGGGCGCCGAAAATCCGGAGGTCTATGCGCTGACGGTGGACCCGACGGTACTGACTTTCGAGGCCGAGGGCGCCGCAGGCCAGAGCGTGAAGGTGACCGCTTCGGGCGAGGGGATTACCTGGAGCGCCGCGGTTGATGAGGCCGCCAAAGAGTGGATAACCCTCTCTGCGACGGAAGGTACCGAAGGGGAGACGACGCTGACCGTCACGGTGCAGGACAATCCCGACACGGCGGAACGTTCGGCGAACGTCACCCTGACGCCGAGTGCGGAGTCGGTAGGCCCGAAGGCCATCCGCGTGACGCAGGAGGCCAAGGTGCTGCCCCCCTCCTTCTCGATGTCCTACAACGGCGGAGAGATTCCCGAAGAGGGATTCACCATTCACTATAAGGGAGAAACCAGCTACGATGTGGACGTGGTTCCGGTGAACGTCGAATGGAACGTGAAAGTGGAATACGAAGCCGGCGGCTCCGGCTGGCTCGAAGCCAATAAGGTTGAGAGCGAGAATGTAAACAAAATCCATATTGCCTGCAATCTCGACAAGCGGGAGAACACTTCCTCCGACCCGCGTACCGCCCGAGTGGTGGTCACCACGAATGTGGAAGATATCGGTCCGTTCGAGATTCCCGTGATGCAGGAGGGTAAGCCCGAATTCCTCAGTACGCTCGAAGAGGATGTCGATTTCGGAGTGCTTACCCAGAGCCGGGTGCTGGTATATCCCAACAACGACTACAGGGAGATGCCCTATACCGAGTGGGATTTCATTTTGTGGGACGAGGGTATCTCATACGACGGGGTAAATGTGTTTACAGGCTCCGGCGATAAGATGTGCCTGAAGGTTGCCGGCGAGGTATTGACTCAGAACGATGACAACGAATATTATCTGGCGGACGGAACCTATACGGTAGTCGCCAACTTCGACAGCGGAACGATAACGCCTGAAATCGGTCAAATCAGCGGCGGTGCGTTCGGTTATTCCCATCCGCTTTTCCCGAACGGCTCGTGGTATATCCGGATGCAGGATGATGCCGTAACGGGTGATGCCTGCATCAAGGAAGGTACGATGACCGTGGCCCGCAGCGGGGAGACCTACACGCTGACGTTCGACTTTACGAGCGATGCCGGCTACAAGGTGACCGGTTCGTTCGAGGGTGCGCTCAATGTTCGTGCCCAATAATTGCAGACAATCCGAAAGTATTCTGCATGGAAAGGGAAGAGCCTTTGAGGCTCTCCCCTTCCGCTTTTATGCAGGATGGACGGAGATGGGATAATAACAAGGGGTAAATGCCGTGGCTGAAAGCTGCGGCATTTGTCGTTTACGGCCCTGCGGCGGAGATGCATTTTCGGGATGACCCCGGCAGCCCGTGTCATTCGGCGAGGTTGTTCCGGATGCGTGTCCGGGCATTTCTTGTTCCGATTGGCCGGCTGTCCGCTGCATCCGCCGTAATGCCGCCGCCGTCCTGTCCTGCATGGCATCGTATGGGGGCCTGTATATATCTATTTTTTTGCATATATGCAGAATTTTTCGGATATCGCCGGGACCATGGCGGCGGCGAAAGGTACCGCGACAATTGAATGCCGTGGAAAGCGTGAAAAAAGCGATGATATGTACGCTGTCTGTTGGATTTAATGAATGTTGTTGCGGGTAATTATACATAAATGTCGCTTGTTCGGTGGCGGTTTGTTTTAAAAAACTCTTTTTGGTAAATATGAAAATGTTATAACACCGAATATTATTATATTGTTTTATGATTAGATTTGCATTCGTAGGGTGACAACAGCGTCGCCTGCGGTTTAAGAAGAGTAACCTAACAAATTATTCCAAACGACTTATGAAAAAAAATGCAATTCTGATTCGATTGGCGGCCGCCGCCCTTGTGCTGTCGGGCGGTTGTACGACCAATCCGGCCGAGGAGGTTCATTACGTGAATGTCAGCCAGGCGGCCTGTTCGTTCCTGGGCGAGGGGAGCAAACCGCTCGCCATTGTCGTGGATGCGGCTCCGGCCCAGTGGACGGCCGAGCCCGGCGCATCCTGGGTGAAAGTGGAACGTACCGATGCGACTACCCTTACCGTTACGGTGGATGACAACGATACGGGAACGGAGCGGAGTGCCGATATTACCGTGCAGGCGGGTGAAGCCGTAAGGCCAATCCGGGTTTATCAACTTTCCAAGGACAACAGCATCGCCCGTTACCGTACGACGAATACTTTCGACAACGGAACTGCGGTGGTCTCCCCGAGCGGCAGGTATGTGGGCGGCTTCGAATCGACGCTGCTGGAGGATGGCAATACGTTTGAGTTCTGGCCGGTCATCATCGATGTGGAGGCCGACGAACGGATTGTGCTCGGTCCCGTTCACCAGTCGCTCCACATGCTTCACGAGCCCCACGCGATAAGCGACCAGGGACTGCTGTTCATCGCCGACGGGCAGAACGGCGGGCAGGTCGCTTTCGACATCACGGGCAATTCGTTCGTGCCGGAGATTCCTGAGGGGTATAAGACGCTTCCCGAAATACAGGCGGTTTCCGCCGACGGCAGGTATTGGGTCGGCTATTCCAAAAACAACGACGGACTGCACTATACATTGGTGTGGGAGGACGGCGTATTGGCCAAACAGCTCCCCATGCCGGACAAGAATTTCGTCGGAGAGGATTTCTGGTACGGTATTCTGGGGCGCGGCATCTCCGCCGACGGTTCCGTCATCTACGGTACGACGTGGGAGAACTGGGACTTCGGCATGGTCTATTGGAAGGATTGGCAGAACGGCGGCCAGGCGGAATACGTCGGAAAGGATGTGCATGTGCGGAAGGTCGAGAAGGCACTGGACAGCCAGGGGCTCGAATACGATTACTATTGTGCGGACGGCATGATTTGTCAGGCGAACCGCACCAACATCAGCCCCTCGGGCAAATGGATAGCCGGGTCGTACCGGACGTGGACCCTCGCCGAAAACCGGATGGATGCGGTGACGTCGCAGGTTGCCGCCTTCTATGACGTCGAAACGGAAACCACCGTCATCGTGGACGAGTACGGTGAATCGACCGGAACGCACGTGACCGACGACGGCATCGGATTCATCGGCCTCGGTTCGCTCGGCATCTCCTCCGGTCGCGTTTACGACTGCAATACGCGGACCGACCTCGGTACGACGCAGGAGTGGGTGTACGATAACTACGGCATCATCATTCCGAACTGCTATGTCACCAGCATCTCTCCCGACGGAACGGTAGTCTTCGGCCGGTATCTGGAGTCTTCGGCCGGCGGACACATGAAGTTCCCCGGATGGTACGTGGCTCCGCCCGTGGCGGAGTAATGGAATGACGAAATGTTTTCATCGCTAACCTAATTGATTCGGACCATGAAAAAGTTTTTATATCTGGCGGCAGCCTGCCTGCTGGCCGCCTGCAACGGCGGGGATGAACCCGAACAGCAGCCGTCGCTGGAGGTAAAGCCGCTCCAGCTCGATTTCGCCGCGGCGGACGCGGCCCCGCAGGAAATCACCGTAACGGCGGTCGGTGTGGAGTGGGAGTACATACTCTCCGGAGGCGCTTCGGAGTGGGTGACGGTGGACGACAGCCGGGAGGGTGTCCTGACCGTTTCCGTGGCGGACAACCCCGCACAGGAGAGGCGCACCGCCTCCCTGGCGGTGAATCCGCAGGGGAATATCAAGGTCAAACCGCGCAGCGTGACAATAGCCCAGGCCGGGAACGATACGCCTGTCGTCTATTCGCTGACGGTGGAACCCGCCGCACTCACCTTCGAGCCTGAGAACGCTCCGGCGCAGGAGGTGAAGGTGACCACCGAAGGCGAGGGACTTATGTGGAGCACCGAAGTGGAGGAGGTCGCACGCGGGTGGATTACCGTTACCGAACGTGACGGCGGATTCACGGTGGTTGTTGCGGACAATCCCGGACAGGCCCCCCGTTCGGGGAACATCACCGTCGTGCCGGACAGCGAGGCAGCCTCGCCGAAGGTGGTGCGGGTGACGCAGCAGGAGCTGGTACTGCCTCCGTCGCTCGACATAGCGCTGAATAACGGCGCATCCCCCGAGGAGGGATTCGTCCTCGATTACCGCGGACAGACGGACGGCGATTACAATATTCTGGTCACTGCCGTCAATGTCGAGTGGCGTGTATCGGTACGGTACGAGTCCGGTACGGACGAAGGATGGATTAAGGCTAATGCCATTGACTTTGATGACGATACCCGTGTGAGTATTGTCGGCGGTATCGAGAACGAATCCCCTGAGCCCCGTGTCGGCTGGGTGGTCGTCTCTTCCGATGCGGAGGGGGTGGGCTCCTATGAAGTAAAGGTAACGCAGGAGGGAAAACCCGACTTCATCAGTACGCTGGAGGAGGATGTCGATTTCGGCCAATTTACCAAGAGCAGGATTATTGTCAGTCCGAATGACGACTGGCGTCATGACGAGGTGACCGCATGGGAGATAATGTGTTGGGATGAAGGCGTTGAATTTATAGAAAATCCGCCCTTCCCGGAGCAGCCTCGCTTCGAAGGCACGGGAGGCAGAATCTCTTTCATGTTAATCACGGAAGTGTTGGAGAAGAATGACGACAATGTGTACATTCTGCCGGACGGCATCTATACCGTCGTGGCGAACTTCGACGACAATCCCGACCTGAAGCAGCCCGGCAATATCAGCGCCGGCGTCGCAGGGACTTACCTGCACCCCATATGGCCGCGCTACGCATGGTTCGTCCGCATGGAGAACGGCGTTCACAACGGCGAGGCCTGTATCCGGAGCGGTACTATGACCGTGACGAATATCGGTGAGGATGAGTACGAAATCGTGTTCGAGTTTGAAAGCGATGCCGGATACCGTGTAGAGGGTTCCTATAAGGGAACGTTCGATATCCGGGTAGGTTGAGAGCGAAGTGTTAGTTAGTTGATAGGTTCTTTTCAGACGGCGCCGTACCGAGTGATTCGCTGCGGCGCCGTCCGTCATATCGGAACCGCACGCTTGCCGGGACAGCGTGCTGTCCCGGCGAAGAGGCGCTAACGGCCCTCCGTATAGCCTTTCATCAGCCGGGCGATGTATTTGCCGATGATGTCGAATTCGATATTGACTACCGACCCCGGCCGGATATCCTTGAAGTTCGTATGCTCGTGGGTGTAGGGGATGATGGCTACCTGAAAGGAGCCGCTGCGGGAGTTCACTACCGTGAGGCTGACGCCGTTCACTGCTACCGAACCCTTTTCGACCGTCACGTTGTCGCCGTGCTGTTCGTATTCGAACGTGTAGTAGTAGCTGCCGTCGGCACTCTCCACGGCGGTGCAGGTGGCTGTCTGGTCCACATGCCCCTGCACGATGTGTCCGTCGAGCAGGGCGTCCGGCCGCATGCTGCGTTCGATGTTCACCCGGTCGCCCGGCCGGAGCAGGCCGAGGTTGGATTTGATGAGTGTTTCGTATATGGCGGTCACCGTATAGGTGTCGTTCGCAATGGATTCCACGGTCAGGCAGACGCCGTTGTGGGAGATGCTCTGGTCTATCCGGAGCTCTTCGGCTATCTCGCTCCGCATGGTGAAGGTCTTGTTCTCTCCATCTTCCCGGATGTCCGCGACGGTGGCCATCCTCTCTATTATCCCTGAAAACATAATCGTATGGTTTTTTATCGGTTGTCGGGGTCGGCCGCATGCCATCCCCGTCGTCTTTGCCTAACGGTTGTAATGTATGTGTCCCCTGACGAGGAACAGTTTCCGCAGCCGGTACGGTTCCACTTCGATGTCGCCGAAAGCGGGATTGGCTGCGCGGAGACGGAGCGTTCCGGCCTCCGGATTGCGGAATACGTTGCGGACGGCGGTCACCCTGTCGCTTACGACGAGATAGGGATAGCCCGGTATCAGCGCACTCTCCTCCGTTTCCGACAGCAGTAGCGTGGCACCCACCGGAATTTCCGGTTCCATCGCCTTGTTCAGCATCAGTGCCGCGAATGTCACATGTTCCGCTCTGGGCAGCGAAAGGACGTATGATGCCTCGGGAAACCGTTCCATGCCCGCCAGCGTCAAGGCGTCGATGTCGTAGGCCGGAATCAGATTCCGCTCCTCCGTGTTGCCGATGAACATCCCGCCTTCGCCGGTGATTATCCATGCGCGGCTTATCTCCGGATACCTGGCCGCTATCAGTTCGGCGAGCTCCTTGCTGATGCCGTTGTCGCCCCGTTTTATCCGGTAGAGGTTTTCGCTCCTGTTCAGCCCGATACTCAGGGCGAACGAGTTGACCGAAAGTCCCGTCCAACGGACTATTTTCTCTATTCTCTGCCAGTCGTCCAGCAACATAACGGTGTGCGTACAAGTGGTGCGCCGGAATACGGCAGGCGGATTTTCCGCTTCCCTTACCCCGTCTCAGGGGCGTTTCCTGCCTCTTCAGGCCAAAATTAGGCAGATTCTCCCTATTTTTATTGGAAAATACCGGAAAAAAATCGCAAATTTGCAGACGCAATCGACTTCGGTCCCGTAGTTCAATGGATAGAATATAAGATTCCGGTTCTTACGATATGGGTTCGATTCCCGTCGGGACTACTTTTTTGAATGAGAAACCGCTGAATAACAGCGGTTTCTTTCGTTATCGGCGGAATCCTCGCCGAGTGTGCGTCGTTGTCCGGCCGTCTGTTCCCGTCCGTTCGGGGGTGTGTCCATCCCTGCAGGTCGTGCTCTCCCTTGTGTCGTATCTGTTTCGAGCGGCGGATGTGCATTTTTTCAGGACGTTTTCCGGCTGTTTTTCCATAGTTCGTTCCGGGTTCCGACGGCATGGCGGTATCGCATTTCCGGCATGAAAGAGATACGGCGCATGTTGCCCTATCCCGTTCGTTTCCTTGTACGATATGCCCGGTGTTTTTGAAAGGAACGCAGGCTCTTGTGAACGAAACGGTTCGTCGGTAATGTTTCCATTCATCAAATTTGCACTCGACGAACGGGGTGCTCCTGCTCGCCTGCGCGGTGGGGGACCGTGCAGACCGGCCGCGGACGTGGAAAAGGGGAAAGTTTGAGCGGGCGAGCACCCCCGCCGAAGCGGGTTTGTAGACATTCGAATCACAGGAGAAGGCGGGTTGCCTTTCCTATCGGTTTGCGAATATTATTGAAAAAACTGTACTGAAATGAAAAGATTGTTATTGCTTATGCTCCTTCCGGCGGTGGCTACCGTCTTGGGGGGATGCCGAAAAGAGAGGCAGGAAGCCATGACCTTGTCCATTACTCCGTCCGGGCCTATCGTGTATGAAGCGGAAGGCGGAACGACGAAAGTAACCGTGACGACGAATCAGAAGACATGGGAGGTACAGGCCGCTCGAAATCAGAAGTGGTGCACGGTCGAGGAGGTGGAAGGTTCGAGTTTCGTGGTGAAGGCCAGCGTCAATAAGAACAGAGAAGAAGAGAGGCAAACGAAAGTTACGGTGACTACTGGAACAGGTCGTGATGCCAAACGAGTCGTATTGGAGGTAACCCAACGGAAAGCTCAGGCGCCGTTTGATATAAAAATCACCGAGATTACCGATACGGAAGCGACCATAACGGTTGTGCCGCGCGATAAGGAGAACCGTTACTTCTGTGATATCATAGAAAAGAATTCGCTCCAGTATTTTAATGATGATATAGGTGAGTTTGTGAGTCAGTTGATGGATTTCGCCGCATCGTGGTATGGAAGCATGGAGGCCGCGGTTTTGATACTAACCGGTAAGGGCGAACAGACGAAGACGATTAATAAATTGCAACCGGGTGTCGAGTGTGTGGGTTATGCGGTCGGATTGAGTGAGGACGGTAAAATGAATACGGAGATAGAGAGCGTCGATTTCTGGACACAGAAAGCGCAGACGGATAAGAATGGGCAGCAGATAGAGGCTGTCGGTGATAGAATATGGTGGGAAAATAGAATCGGTAAAGAATAATTCGGTTGCTCTCGGCAGAAATTTTACGAGTGATGGCGGAAGGTCTCATTCGTGGAATGAGGTGGGTTTGGCGAACGCATCTGTCAGCAGCGAACGCCGACCGGTTATCGAGAGATTAGTTCTTTAGACGATAAAAACGGGAGTTGTCGTCCCGTCGGTGAATCTGCCGGCGTTCGGTTGCGTATGCTACGGTCCGGATAAGAAAATTGCAGACTTCCTATGGTGGTATCGCCGTTCCCGCCGGTTTCGGCGAAGGTCGCAGGGAATACATGCAGAAGTAGTTTTTTCATTTTCATGTTTTTCGGGCAATGCCCGAAGAGTTAATGGGTTAGTTGAAGGGAAGGGGATGGTCGTGATGACCGTCCCCTTTTGGTATGACGTTGCCTCTTTATCTGTCGAATGCACGGCGGTCGTATGTCGTTTCGTATGTATTGTTTGCATAATTATTGGCAAAATACCCCTTTTCGGGGGAAGATTTGGTCGGGAAAATGGAAAATTACTCCATAAAAGAGTCAGGAATGTTTGCAATATATGGTTTTATATATTACATTTGTTGTTGCAGGCGTAGGTGGGGAGAGCTGTTTGTTTTTTTATATACTTATAGACGTGTTTTTATTGCTAATCTAAAACCTATGGAAATGAAAAAAAATTTATTCTTTTCGACACTCTTGCTGGTGACGGCGGTCCTCATGGGAGGATGCCGGCAAGAGGAGCCAAAGACGGCTCCTCCGACCCTCTCCATCGAGCCTGCCGAAGCGCTCGTCTTCGAGGCGACCGGAGGGACGCGGGTGATTGCCGTCACGACGAATCAGGATACGTGGCGTGTGCTTTCCGACCAGACGTGGTGTGTCGCGCAGGCAGCGGATGATGCGAGCTTCACGGTGACTGCGGGTATCAACGAGAGTCCGGACGATATGCCGCGGGCGAAAGTGACGGTTACTGCGGGGACGGGAAACAATGCCAGGACCGTCGTTCTGGAGGTGTACCAGCGGGGTGTGGAAGAGGTGGTGCCTGAGGAGCCGCCTTTCGGGATAACCCTCTCCAACATTACGGCTACCGGGGTTGACATGCGGGTCGTTCCGCGCGATGCGGCGGGCAGCTATTACTTCGACGTAATCGCCAAGGCCACCCTCGACGAACATCACGGCGGAGATATAGGCCGGATGATGGAGCGTATGATGGCGGAGGCCGAGCAGATGTACGGGAGCATGGAGGAGGCGCTCGCCAACCTTGCTTCACGGGGGGAGCAGGAGCATTCCTTCACGAGGCTCTCGCCGGCCAGCGAACATGTGGCTTTCGCCGTGGGGCTCGGAGCCGACGGTGCGGTGAATACGGAGGTGGTCAGCGAACCGTTCCGGACGGAGGAGCTCTCCGATGCGGTGACTTTCGAGGTGGAGTTCACGAACCGTTATTACGACGGCGCGGACTTTACCGTGACGCCTTCCGACGATGAATTTCCGTACTATTGTACGATACGTCCCGCCTTCCAGTACGACGAGCTCTCCGACCAGGAGCTGCTCGAAAAGGTGGTCGCCGAGGACGGTTTCATGATAGATTTCTATGCGACGACAGGTGTTTACGAATATGAGAACGAAAACGTATGGCTGACCGATACGGGTTATCTCGTGTTGGTGTTCGGATGGGCCGACGGCGCAGCGACCACCAACATCCACCGTTTCCCGTTCCGTACGCTCGAACCGAATATCCCGCCATCGGAGTGCCGTTTCGACGTGGAGGTAACCGGACTTACTTCGCGCAGCGTGACCGTTGCGATAACCCCTTCGGACGAAACGTCGGTCTATATGTGGGACCTGATAGCGGATGCCGATTACCAACAGTTCAAAGGGAACATGAAACAGTATGTGACGGATTATGTGGCAGCTGATATCGAATCGCTCGACTACAACCGCGAACGCGGTGTGGGAGGCAACATCTTCTCCAAGATGCTTGAGCCCGGAACCACCTATTACGTCTGGGCCGCCTGCATCGACGAGTTCGGGAAGCCTGCGGCGGACGTCGTCGTCAGCGCCCCCTTCGAGACGCTGCCCAATCAGGTGAGCGATGCCGGGGTGAGCGCCGTTATCGGCAAATATTTCAACGGCGACGACCTTTATGCCCTCGATTCCGAAAAGTATGCCTCCGGTCGGGGAATGGCCTATGTGGAGGTGACGTTCAGTGCCAATGACGAGGCGGTGGTATGGTACGGCACGATGGTGAAGGAGGACCCCTCCGACCCGACAGGGGCCATTTCCGATGCTGAGATAGCCGAAACCCTCGTGGCGTCCGGTACCTGGTGCCCGACGGGCAAACTTTATTGGTGTGAATGGGATGTGGAGTACACCGTGCTCGGCGTGGCCATTGGCAGCGACGACAACAGCGGGCCCGTACTGCGGCTCGGCAAAACTTTCACGAAGGAGGGGGCTTCGCCCGTTTCCGAATTCGTGGAACCCGCATCCGCGGCGGCTCAGTATATTTACAACGCTCCGTTCGTGCGGTACGATGCTTCGGTGAAAGTCTACCGGGAACGCGCGCAGAGATAGTTTTTTCATGCGTCCGGGCAGTGCCCGGGACAGGTTGGGTTAAGAGGGGGGCGGTCTCAGCAGGCCGCCCCTGTTTTGTTTGTAGGGGGGCGCCCGGCTGTTTTGGTTATCTTCGGGCGTTGTGGTATATTTGTGCGGCAGGGGTTCCGGATGCACCGGGAACTGCCGCAGGCATTGAAAAGGATTTCCGGATATATTCTGAAAACGGCGGTACGGGCCCTTCTGTGCGGTGCCGTCTTCTCGGTGGGCGGATGTATGAAGTACGGCCCCGTACCCGAGGAGCACTTCTCGTATCCGATGCCTCCGGGGGAGGAGCCCGAAGGGGTTTTCATCGTCTGCGAGGGTAACTTCATGTACGGGAACGCGTCGCTCTCTTTCTATCTTCCTTCCTCCGGCGAGCTGCAGAACGAGGTCTTCGCCCGGGCCAACGGGATGAAACTCGGCGACGTGGCGCAGTCGATGACGATACACGACGGGACGGCCTACATCGTGGTGAATAATTCGGGCATCGTTTTCGGAATCGACCCGGAGACGTTCCGGATAGAGCGGGTGATACGGGGTATCGGCTCGCCGCGCTATATCTGTTTCAACGACAGCGTGGCTTATGTGACTTCGCTGTATGAGCCCCGGATTGCGGTGGTGGATGTTGCAACGGCTGCCGTGGCGGATTATATCGAGACGCCCGACCACACCTCTACCGAGCAGATGGCCATATGGGGCGATACGCTCTATGTGTCGTGCTGGTCGTACGACGATGCCGTTTTGATGGTGGATTTGACCTCCGGTGAGGTGGCGGGAGAGATAGGGGTGCGGAGCCAGCCGCGCCAGATTGCGCTCGACGGCGATGGCCGGTTGTGGGTGCTTACCGACGGCGGATACGGCGAGGGCAGTTCCCCGAAGCCGCCCGCGCTTTACCGCATCGATGCGGCTTCGGGGAGCATAGAGCGGGAATTCGTCTTCCGTATGGGCGATACGCCGCGGGGACTCGCTGTCGGAGCCGGGGGAGATACGGTCTACTTTCTCAACGGGGATGTATGGCGCATGGATACGGATGCGGAGGAGCTGCCCCGGGAGCCTTTCATCCCGGCGTCGAATACCATTTACTATGCGCTGGGAGTGGACCCGCGCCGCGGCGACATCTATGTCGGCGACGCCATAGACTATCAGCAACAGGGGGTGGTTTACCGCTTTTCGGCCGACGGGCGTGGATTGGATACGCTGCGGGTCGGGATTATTCCGACGGATTTTTGTTTCAGATGACTATGGAAAAGATACGTTGCGCATATTGGATGTTGTTGGCCGGAATGCTGCTCGGATGCAACCGTTCCGGCGTGGTAATGCCCGAAACTTACGGGCCGCGGCCACCCCATGAAGGCAGTTCGCCTTACAGCGACCGGGTAATCGCCTATGTTCCCGCTCCGGGACAGTTCATCAACGATGCGATGGTCGGGTTCGACGGAAACGAGACGGGCCCGCAGGCTGCATTGGAGTATGCCGACCGGAGGCTGCATTCCGTCGATGCTTCCCTGCGGGGCATGGTTTCTCTCGGCGGATTCGGCGGTTATATCGTGGTCGGGTTCGACCACAGCATCCAGGCGTCGGGTGGGTATGGCGGGTACGATTTCTCGATAACCGGCAACCAGTTCTCCGGGAGTTCCGAACCGGGCGTGGTGTGGGTGATGCCCGATGAAAACGGCAACGGAGAGCCCGACGACGGGCCGTGGTACGAGCTCCGCGGAGCGTATTCCGACAGCTCCGTCCGCAGCTATTCGGTGACCTATTACCGTCCCGACCGGGAGGATACGGCAGTCAGGTGGCGCGACAGTGAGGGGCACGAAGGGGAGATAGCGCGGGTATCGTCCCATCCGCAGTCCTATTATCCGAAATGGATGACGGAAGAGTCTTATACGCTCTCCGGCACGCTGCTTCCCGACCGGAGCGGTACGCTGGAGAACGGTCGTTTTACGACGGGCGATTACGGATGGGGCTATGCCGACAATTGGGGAGAGGATATGCTGGAGGCCCCGAAACAGAAGAATTTTTTCCGTATCTCCGATGCCGTGGATGCTGCGGGCGAAGCGGCCGGATTGGATTATATCGATTTCGTCAAGGTACAGACCGGCGTGAACATACAGGGCGGTGCGGGTATCGGAGAGCTCTCCACGGAAGTGTCGAGGTTCCGGGACGAAAACCTTTGAAACGGAGATTCGCCGGGCCGGCGGCCTGCCGGTAATATGGGCTTGAGGGAGAATGAAAAGGGGAAGATGGATTGCATGCCTGCTGCCGTTGCTGGCGGTTTGTCGGCCGGAAGCGGCCGGTGCGGAATATGCCGCCTTCGCCGCAGCCGTCGTCTGCGGAGTTGCCGTCCCCCCCGGCGGAATGACAGGCGAGACGGAGGAGCGCAGCGGAGCCATCGATTCGGTGACGGTGACGGCCCGTCGGCCGCTCTCCGACATCGGTATTCAGAAGACGGTGTTCGATGAGACGCTCCTGCATGAAGACGTTACCTTCTCCCTCGCCGATATGCTGGCCCACAGCACGCCGGTATTCATCAAGTCGTACGGCCGGGGAACGATGGCTACCGTGTCGCTTCGCGGCACGGGTGCTTCGCATACGCGCGTGACATGGAACGGCATGCGGATGAACTCTCCCCTGTTCGGCATGATGGACCTTTCCTACATCCCCTCCTACTTCATAGACGGTGCGGCGCTCTATAACGGGGCCAGTTCGGTGGGGGTGGCGGGCGGCGGACTCGGCGGCGCGATAGCGCTTGATACGAGACCCTCCGATTCCGACGGCTTCGGAATGAAATACATCCAGGGTGTCGCGTCGTACTCCACCTTCGACGAGTATCTCCGTCTCTCCTACGGCGGAGGGCGCATGCGCAGCGAGACGAGCGTGCTGCTGACCACCTCCGAGAACGATTTCACCTACCGCAACTACGCCAAGAAGGATTTCGTGCTGGACGGCAACGGGAATGTGACGGGCTGGAGCTATCCGCTGGAGCGTAACCGCAACTGCAGTTACCGGGATTTCCACATTCTGCAGGAGCTCTATTACGATGCCGGCCGAGGCGGCGATTTCGGATTGTCGGCCTGGTATATGGACTCCTCCCGCGGACTGCCGCTGCTCAATACGGACTATACGGAGAGCAATACCTCCTTTTCTCGGCAGACGGAGAAGACCTTCCGGGGCGTCCTGCGGTGGGACAAATACGCCGGTCGGGGGAGAGTATCGGCCAAGGCGGGTTACCATTACAGCGACATGCGCTATCTGGAGCAGTCGCGGCGCAGTTACGGCGGTGCGGCTGCGCCGGAGGTGCAGACGCGGTCGGACTGGAGGAGTTACATTCATACCCTGTTCGGCGATGCGGGGTGGGAGATGGGGCTCGGAGAACGGTTCTATCTGGTAGCCGACCTCTCGCTGCTCCAGCACTTCGTCTATACCGTGAATGACAAGCCGGTGCGGGACACCTCCGAGCCGAGCGCATACGACGATGCCCGCACGGAGCTTTCGGCGCTCGTGTCGGCCCGGTACCGTCCCGCAGAGCGTTTCGGCATCGCCCTGAATCTGAGGCAGGAGGTCATCGGCAACGAGGGCGCTCCCTTCATTCCGGCGCTTCTGCTCGACTGGAACCCCTTCGGACGGGTGGTCTTCAAGGCGTCGGTGGCCCGCAATTACCGGTTTCCTACGTTGAACGACCGCCATTTCGCCAAGAATATGCTGTTGCCGGAGGAGGGTTTCACCTACGATGGAGGTGTTGAGGCCGAGGGTTCCGCAGAAGGCGCTTCCTACGGGGTATCGCTGACGTTTTACGACAGTTATATCCGTAACTGGATATTCTGGTACCCGGACAAGGGGGCGACGCAGTGGTTGCCGACGAATATCCGGCTCGTGCATGCTTTCGGTGCGGAGGCATCGGCCCGTGCAGCCGTGGAGTGGGGGCGGGGCTGGTCGGCCCGGGTCGATGCGCTGCTGGCGTGGACACGTTCGCTCAACATGCGCGAACCTCTGAACGAAGCCGACAATGCCGTCGGAAAACAGCTGCCTTATGTGCCCGTGTGGTCGGGCGCCGTGACGGTGCGGCTGCAGTGGCGGTCGTGGACGGTGGATTACAAGTGGAACTATTACAGCGAACGCTTCACCACGACCGATAATTCCGCCATGATAACGGGCCGTATCGTCCCCTATTTCATGAACGACCTGTCGTTCGGGAAAGCGTTCCGGTTCCGATGGGCCGACCTTTCGGTCGGCTTCAAGGTGAACAACCTGTTCGACGAGGAGTATGAAACGGAGCTTTCGCGTCCTATGCCGGGACGCAACTACGGATTCTCTCTGGAGATAACGCCGAGATTCCGGCATCCCTGAATGTCGTATGCGGAACGTTTCCGGCCCCCTCGGTCGAAACGGGCCGGTACCGGAGCCGTTCTTCCGGAAGCCTATGCAGCGGGGATGCCGTCTGTGGGGTTACGGATTGCAATATCCTCCTTTTTGGTTAATTTTGTCCGTGCACGGGGAAAGGTTCTTGCAATGGTATTGACGGTACAGGGGAGGAAGAAATAGGTCCCACAATCTCACGACTGCAGGACCCCCCAACTTAAAATACTGATTATGAAAGAATCACTAAAACAACCATCAGCGTCAATAATGATTGCGGTTCATTAAGATAACGCCCGGCAGCTTCAGTTATTGTGTGCACTGCAAAAATAGAAAAAAAATATTAACCGCAACCTATAAGACTGCAAAATATTTGTCGAACTCACAGTTTGTAATGACAGAAAGGGTCGGTTATATAATATAAAACAAGGTAAGTCATGGACAGGAAGGATTTCGACCCGGACGGAGTGGGTGTAGATAACGGTAATTATTTCGGATTTCCGTTCACCGAGGAGGATGCGCGTCTTGTGCTGCTCTCCGTACCGTGGGATGTGACGGCCTCCTATGGCGGAGGGGCCGCTTTCGGGCCCGATGCCATCATCGAGGCCTCCACGCAGCTCGATTTTTACGACCCTATGTCGCCCGGAGCCTGGAAGAAGGGGGTTGCTACGGTGCCTATCGACTACTCCGTGCAGGACCGCAGCGCCCGCCTGCGGCCCGATGCGAAGAAAATCATGGAGAGTCTGCAGGAGGGCGGCATTGCGTTCGAGGATTACCTGATGCCGCGCAGGCTGGAGCGTATCAACACTGCTTCGGCGGAGCTGAACCGGACAGTTTACGAGGCTGCTGCGGAACGGCTCGACGCCGGACATGTGGTGGGGCTCGTGGGAGGAGACCACAGTACGCCGCTGGGGCTCATCAGGGCGCTTGCCGAACGGGAACCGGGCATGGGTGTGCTCCATCTGGATGCGCACTGCGACCTGCGCAGGGCATACGAGGGGTTCGATTATTCGCATGCTTCCATCATGTATAATGTCCTGCAAGAGGCGCCCGGAGTGGCGAAAATCGTGCAGGTAGGGCAGCGCGACTATTCGGAAGAGGAGTATCGTCTGGCCCTCTCCTCGCCGCGGATTGAACTGTTCGACGATTTTTCCCTGTGCGGCCGCCGCTTTGCGGGCGAAACGTGGAACGCCATTTGCGACTCCATCGTCGTCCGGTTGCCGGAGAAGGTCTATGTCAGTTTCGACATAGACGTGCTTTCGGTCGAGTATTGTCCTTCTACCGGTACGCCGGTTGCCGGAGGGCTCACCTTCAACGAGGCGCTTGACATCATCAAGTATCTGACCGTCCGGAATGAGCAATAATCTTCAGATCCGTGTGCGT
>OGXJ01001362.1_pt1 | contig 18391 bp, 16 predicted proteins | sample 1576231 | NCBI WGS metagenome assembly OGXJ01 (sample SAMEA3541539, study PRJEB24748) | human gut metagenome | biome: human gut; feature: human-associated habitat; material: faeces | place: China | collected 2012
GGAATGACTACCTCGGTTGTATTGCCCGATAACACTGTTGTTTATTTGAATTCTGTGTTTCGGACGCCCGAAAAGCCCGTTTGGCAACGCGCTGGAAATCAGACGGTTATCCATAGTGGCATTCATGGACACTGTTAACATAAAAATGTTAACGTAACAGGCGTCTTCCTGCGGTCGTCGCGAGTATGTGTCAATTGCCGATATTCATAAACAGATTATTCAATTGTCTGAAAATACTTCCAGGCATGGAGGACATCTACCGTGCCATACTGACCAACGACCACGACAGCGCAGAGGAGCGGGTCGACGACAAGTACATCCAACGGGGAGTGTGTGAGAAGAACTTCGACGTGCAGAACAACGACTTCGGCTGGGCGCACCTTCCCTTCTCGACGATGGAGGACAACACAGTGTTCATGCTCTTTGCCGCCATGCTGAAGAACTCCTGCCAGTATTTACCGGACAAGGCCTGTCGTGTCTTCCACCGCGTCGACATGAGAAGCCGCTTGAAGCGGTTTGTATTCTCGTTCATTGTTGTCCCGGTGGAATGGGGGTCGCGTGGCAAGGCAATGGACACTGGACATCTACACGCGGGACAGGTGGCTGCACTATTGGTCCGCCTTCAACATCACTCCTGGATGAGACGGACGTTTTCGAGGGCTGGTCGTTGGGAATCCTTTATGGGGGTAAGGAGGAACTATGTGCGTAAGTCGGCATGAACAGGGGAAAACAGCCTTGATCAAGGGGAAAGCGAATATGCAGGCGGCATTGGATAAGATGAACTGAATTTAACTATAAGGTTGCGGAATTGAAGAGACATAACAAAATATTATTTGTTAAACCCGAATCGGTCATTAGACTCCGGTTTTTGATTATGCGTTAATGTAGAGTGGATTGCTCGCCGTTTCGACGAAGTCGTAGCGATGAGCAAGACGCCTACAGAAACGCCTAAGCAGACCGGAGAGTATGTGAAATGAAGATTTATTCAAATATATACGTTCTAATGACCGATTTGGGTTTAAGAATATTATGGTTTTATACTCTCTCCTCCATGTATTTCTCCGGATCGCGCAAAAAATCCATAAGATTTATAATATACACGCCTTCTTCATTCATGTAGGTAGGTTGTAGCCCATTGACAATTACGATTCTGCGAAATCCGTCGCGAAGTTTACGTAATGACGCCAGTTCTTGCTCCCGTTTTTCTTCTGTTTCCATCGCATATGCCGATTGGATATACACCCGCTCATAGCCACGGTTGCAGACGAAATCGATTTCCAGCGTCTTGCGCTGACGTGAACCATCCTCTCGTTTCTCTTCGGTAAACACCTGTCCTACATCCACCTTCATTCCAATAGCACGAAGCTCGTTGTAGAGCATGTTCTCCATCATATGTGTCGGTTCAACCTGTCGAAATCCCAATCTGGCATTTCTCAGCCCCAAATCCTCAAAGTAATACTTAAACGGCGAATCTATGTATTTTCTTCCTTTAATATCATAACGAGTGACACGTTCCAACACGAACGCATCCTCCATATATTCCAAGTAGAGGCGTATGGTATCCACCGAAATGCTACTCTTCTTTACACTTTTAAAAGTGTCTGCAATCTTTGGAGGATTGGTCAGCCCTCCCACACATGAGACCATGATGTCCACAAGTTCTGACAAATCGCTATCCTGACGAACTCCATACCGCTCTTTTATATCACGCAAATAAGTATGCTCCATCTGATGTTCCAGATAACTTACTTTCTTGTTGACATCGTTTTCTAAAATGACCTGTGGCAATCCTCCATAGAGCATATATTCACGAATCATATCTTGCGAATAGTCATCACGGAAATCTGCGACCTCTTTGAATGTCAATGGACGCACATGTATTTCATCTCCTCGTCCGCGAAACTCAGTGATTACATCCTTAGACAGGAATTTTGCATTAGAGCCTGTCACAAACACATCCACATTGCTTATGCTTAGAAATGAGTTCAATACATCCTCAAATTCGCTGACCATCTGTACTTCATCCAGCATAACATAATATTGACCGTCTGATGAAAGGCGTCTGTCTATGTATTGAAGTAATGCGTCAGGGTCTCTCAAACTTTTATTCAGTCGGTTCTCCAAGTTCACCCCTATGATATGGTCTTCTTTCACTCCTTGGTTTATTAGGTAGTTCTTGAAAAGGGTGAACAACAGGTATGACTTGCCGCTTCTGCGCATTCCTGTTATCACTTTTATCAACCCGTTCCCACAACTGTGAATAAGTATATCCAGATATTTATCTCTACGGATTTCCATATCGCTATTCGTTTATTTTGTGTAAACACACATTATTAACGACTGCAAAGTTAGTCTTAATCCTTTGCTCATGCAAATTTCAAGGCAAGCAAATGAGTCAATGGTCACATCTTTAACATTTCCTGGCCCTCGATGGGCTTGCCACCAACGAGCACAAGGCGCTCTCGTCCGTGGTGCGACTGACCGATGACGGTAAGACGGTCTTGGAATCACGCATAGCCAAATGCCCGGTATGCGGTGGTGACATTCATATAGGGCAACGTGCCTATAACTGCGCCAACTACCGCAATGAAGCAAACCCGTGCAAGTTCTCTATCTGGAGAAGTATCGGAGGACATAATGTGACGGTGGAGGAAGCAAGGGAGATATGTGAGGAAGGTATCACCCAACAGACCTTGGAGTTTTACCGGGAAGATGGGGTGCTCTATTACAAGCGGCTGGCTCTCTCGCAACAGAAGGATCGGGTAAACATGATTTAGTTTCGGGAGGATATGACTATGAGAAAACCATTCTTTTCCCTGACGTTGCTATGTGTCTGCGTCCTCTCGCTTTGTTCCTGCCAATCCGGCAGGGACAGAGCCGGGCGGACGGCGGTTGAACACTTGAAGATGGCGGCTGACTATCCCGACAAACTGATTATCGAGGAAGTTGCACAACCTGACTCGGCTTTCGGCTTGTATTATCTTTCGCAGGAGGACAAGCGCATCATGATGAATGCCATGCGGCAAGTGTCTGACACCATCATGAAACGGACACACAACATGGAACGCTTTGACCCACGGGACAATGAGGTGATGAGCCTTATAGACCGGCAGATGAAAATGAATGCCGAATGGAGGTCGGCACTGTTCTCCAATATTCCTAAAGCCGACTTCTCCGGATGGAAACTACATATTACCTATCGGGGTGTCACGCATCAAGGACAGCCGTTTCATTCACTACGATGGTATTTCCTTGATAAGGAGGGCAGGACTGTTATTAAGACAATGGAACAGCCATTGCCGTAAGGTAAAAGGGTTATTTATACAAACATCACCAAAATGAAAAGATCATCTTGGTGATGTTTCCTTTGCCATCCGTAATGTAACTTGTACTGCCAAGATGGTCGGAATGGAAGTAGTATGTTTCCTCCCTCATGGTATCGTTGGCTATATAACCATATCCGGGCTGAGGATTATCAGATGTGGACGGGTCATCCCAGCTGATGGGTGCTCCGGATGCACTGCCTTGCTGCCCATTGGTCATTATGGACTGTGGGACTTGCTGTTTTGTAAATGTAAGTTTCCAAGGGCGTCAGTGTAATAATATTTGGTGATATTTACTTTCGCTCCCATCCCGAAATGTTTTATTATATATCGTGTATTGGGTTTGAGTTTTATATATTGAGGGCTCCAATCAAACTCTTTCGATGTATAAGAGAACTCTGCCCCTTTAATTTCTCTTGGTATCTTTTTTCTTAATGAAAGAGTGTATATTCCACTATGAGAAAGATATCTTTTACTAAAAAGATAATCATTTCCACCATCAAGAGTATCCAATGGTTCTATTGTAAAACACAGGAGGCTGTTAATGTAAAATTCCTGTTCTTTTTCGTTTAACTCAAAATCGTGATTATCGCAAGAACAAATCAACAACAACGCTATAAAGACTATTGTATGTTTCATTTCTTTCTTATAATTATCAATTATGTTTTTATTTCTTTCTTGTAGAAAAAGCCTTCCACCACTTCGCGATTGTGTTGATTTTATCAACCTCAGACTTATTGCTTTTCAATAAAGTCTCAATGTTTGTTTTGTATTCCCTCATTACAAATCCATTGAAATATGTAAAAACTTCTGTTCCTTTTTCTGCCTCTTTCTCTCTTGGAGCATCATCGTGTCCCATTGCTTTCACATACCCCCATATAGTTTTTAGCAAATATAGCCCAAGACTTTTATCTCTTGCGATTTGTTTTATATGACCAACTTCATGAGAAAATTCTCTTAACCATAGATTATAGTCCTGACTACCTTCACCGTCTATATAATAGGGAGAAACTAAAATTCGAGCATTACATGGTGAACCTCCAAGGGTTATACAATTGCCAGATTCCTGCAAAGAAAATTCTGTCAACTCGGCACTTTTTATATATTTGATTGGGACTCCCGAAACTAAAGACAATACATAAGCAGCTGATTCTGTAAACTTATAATAAGTTTCTATTTCAGAGTATAGTTCTATTTTATTAGAAACACCAACAGCACGGGCTTTGACAACCTCTCTTGTATATGGTCTTACAAATTTTTCGGGGAATAATCCTTTAAAGTCAACATGGTTAAGTGGAGACTCATGACAATATGTATATGGTCCCCACATAACATACTTCTCTGCCATAGCATTTACCCCATACCATAGACTGGTAACCGGATTCATATATCTCGCACCATAATAGTACAAGCCTGTTTCTTCATCCAGTTCCTTGCCGTTGAATTTATAAGGCAGCTCTTCCGATGAGGAATGTTCGTCGACTAACAGTTCACCATACGGTAAATAGGCATCATATTGGGTGATGTTTCCTTTGTCATCCGTAATGTAACTTGTACTGCCAAGATGGTCGGAATAGAAATAGTATGTTTCCTCCCTCGTGGTATCGTTGGCTATATAACCATATCCGGGCTGAGGATTATCAGGTGTGGATGGGTCATCCCAACTGATGGGTGCTCCGGGTTCACTACCTTGATGCTGGTTGGTCTTTGGTGTCTGGATCCAGCCTTGGGGTACACTGTGGTCGCCGAGTTCCTTGATGATGGTGTTATAACCCACACCGGTATTCTCCGGATTACCGTAGGCTCCCTTCATGGTGGGTACACCGGGGGCGATGCCGAGTTCCTTGTAATATTCTTCCCGTTGTGCCTCTATCTGCCCCATACGAGCAGCGTAATCTTGTTGTCCTGCCGTCACATGACTTCCGTTAACGCCATAGACATTATTGAAACGACCGGTTCCGATACGGGAAGCCACACGCTTGTCACCAAGGAAATAATGTTTGGTGAAGCGATTCTTGTTCACTGTAAGGATGGCAGCCGGGTAAATGGTGTAGTCATCCGTCTCATGGAATGTAATACCTTGCGGTGTACCGTTGATATATACGCCTTCCGTTGTACCGTGACTCTTGACAATGCGCTCACCTCCGGCATTATAGGTGTAACGGCTGGTCTTGCTATTGTCGGAGAGTACCATCAGGCGGTTTTCCTCATCCCAGAACATTTCACGTGTCGTGTTGGTGGAATCGTTCACCACACGGATAGGATTGCCATTGGCATCGTAGGTGTAATGCTCATAACCGATTTGTGTCGGAGCGGTTGGATGGCTCTCGTCCTCATATTTATAGACAAGGTTGTAGTTCCTCGCTGTGGCTGACGAGTCCACTTGCTGCACCTTGGTCAATGGCTCACTCATCCGTCCAAAGGTCATTTGCATGGTGTATGAGGCATTCTTAGCTTTACCGGTTGCATGAATCAAACGATTGAGTTCATCATACTGATAGCTGTGATTGCTTGCTCCACCAAGTTTCGCCTTATTGATACTTGACTGGCTTTGTGGATCTACGGTATTAATGATGCCCAAGATATTGTCTACCGCATCATAGCGGTACTTGTTTTGCATGATCGGGCTACCGGCTGCCGTCAGATTCATCTCTTCCAGCCGTTCACGTTTTTTGTCATAGGTATAGGTGGTTTCCGTACCGTTACCTAACTTGGTATAAACGGTATGTCCATCCTTGTCATAACCGACTTGTGCAATGAGGGTGCTTTCTTTTCCGAGTTTATTGCTGGTAAGACTTTCCACCTGTCCGGCGGCGTTGTAATGGTATGTAACGATTTCACCATCAGGATAGGTCATAGTACGCACACGATTCCAGCTGTCATAAGTGGCTCCATAAACATAGGTGCGTATATCGGCTGTACTGGCCATGACCGTGCGAACGGTTTTGGTCACTTCACCTTGTTTGCCATAATAGTATGCTTCTCCACCAGATGCATCCTCCACAAGTGCCAACCGGCCTGCCCGGTTGTAAGGAGCACCGGCTGCGCCATAGGTATAGGTCACACGGTTGAACAGATTCTCCGGATAAAGCACCTCACTCAAACGTTCATAATCGTAGGTATAGGTTATCGGTGCCTTGTCCGATATGCTGGCTTTCAGCTGAGCGGTGAGCTTAGTAAGTAAATTGCCGGCGGCATCATACCAATAGTTGGCGACAAAGCCGTTTTCATCACTTGCCAAGAGGCGGTTCTCTTCATCCCAACGATACTTCTTCTCGACAGCCTGCTCATCCTCCTTGCCGTCTTTCTTCACACGACCGGTATTGATGTAGACAAAATTGCCGTTGACCTTCAGTCTTCGTTTCTCACGCTCGGCATAACCCAAACAAGTTTGGTTCTGCACTCGCTTACCCGAAACGTTGGCATCGTAGAGGTATCTGTGTCCGTTGTCGATCTTCTCCTTGGGTGTTCCCTCGGTGCGATAGTTCAAGTCCTCTATCTTGGAGAGCCGGAACTTGTGCCCCAACGAATCCTGATACGTATAGGTAAGGTCATATCCTGCATTGAGTGTGCCGTCGAACTGTACACCTTGTTGGGTAAGATGCTGGCTCTTTGACTTGATGCGGTGCATATTGTCATAGCTCATCGCAAGGGTATAGGATGCGCTCTTACTATCTGTACCACGGTACGTGCCGCTTGCGCTTGTCAGTCGATAGAGGGCGTCATAACCGTAGGTATGGCTCATCTGACCACCTGCCTTAACACTCTGTGGCAGCGGTGCCGCATTGGCGATGGAGAGGACGTAGCTCATGGCATCATAGCTGTAAGCGTTATCCATAATCGTGCCGGCAGAAGAGGTCACGGCAAGGTTTTGCAGTCTGCGACGTTGTGGGTCGTAGGTATAGAACGTTTCCACTCCGTTACGATACTTCGAGTAGCTTCGCTGCTCGAACTTGTAGTAACTAATCTTTAGCATGTTCACAGAATATCCCTTATAAAAAAGCCCTCATTGATAGGGATTGTTTTTATGGAACCATTGGATAGAATCTCTAATTTTAAAGGGAACGGATAATTCCAATCCTTTATAGACTTGTACCTAAATTTTGGTATTGCCTTGCCCTTTATTATCCAAGTCTTTCTTAACAACCCACCAGCATATTTGGTGCCATATAAAACAACTAAATGATTTCCCCAAAATAAATACCCATCATACTTGTCTCTATCGTAATATGGCATAGGACGCCAAAATACGAACTGCTTTTTACCTTGCTGCCAAAAGCGAACTTCGTAAAGGACAGCAGGGTTATTTTTTATATATGCATGAAGGGTGTGTTCTAGATTATTATTGAAAAATACGGTAGTTTTATTGGCTTTACAATCACAATCCACAAACCTCCTTATGTCCTTAACCCTGATGATATTATTTTTGTTAACCTCAAATAGCTCTTGTGTCGGCTCAGAGTTGACGCTACTATAATAAGCATTTTTATATCCATGTATGTTATCTTTAAATCGCAGAAGTTCTTTCTCGTTTACCAGATTACGCCTGTTAATACTATCTGTTTGAAAGTAGGTGATAAGTCGACCATTATAAATAAAGTACCCATCTACGAAATCAGGATTATAAGTATTAGAACTTGTTAAATATAGAATGTTATGCCCATTTAACTCAGATGCTATAACTTGAACAACCTTATTGTCTGGATTCATATTTGTAATTTCATCCACGACTCTGATTAAGGAAGGACTAAAAGGTCCTTCCTTAACAGTACATTTAATCATCAATAGACATATACACAAAATTAATATGACGCCCTTCATTTGTTTACTCTATTCTTTATCTGTTGATAACTTGGTTTATAGATAACTCTAAATCTTAAGCGACCTAAATCATACTGATATAATTGGGGTTGTTGTTTGTTGTCACCAGAATAATAAATATAAGCTTTAGGATATTCGCTTATCATAGCCTTTGGATGGTTTTGTTTATACGCATTGTACACATTATTTAATGTCCACAAGTCGCCTTCTGCATAATAACTTTGTACTGCCTGGTTGGGTTTTGTCTGCTTATAAGCATCATAATCTCCAGAGGCTTTTGTATTGTTAGGGTTACTCCCCCTTGGGTGATTGTGCAATTGGAACACTTGATCTTTATAATCTTTTGTGTCTAGTGATACGCTCGAGGTATTAAAATCCGAATGTAATTTAAACTCTACACTATTATTTTTCTGTAGACCAATCAAACTCCATTCAACCTTTGTGTGGTCTGCAGCAAATTTAAAGAACTCAAATGCATCATCTGAGTTGCTCGTTTTTGCTGTTGTTCCATTTGCCGATTGTTTTTCAACCAGCTGGGAAACAAATTGTTTACCAAACGTAATGTTGTCTTTTCCTGCAAATATTCTATGTGTACTTTTGGCATTAGTACGTCTCCAAAATGTTATTTGCCCAATTTGATTAATTTTGTAATCATCCATGCCATCAATATCTAATAGATTGATAGGGCGATTATGACAATATGTATATGAACTAATTTCAGGACAAGTTTCTTCTTTGGGATCCGTACTCATCCACAAACTTATCCTTGGCTCATAGTATCTCGCACCATAGTAGTACATACCTGTTTCCTCGTCATACTCCTTCGCATTGAAGAGGTAAGGCGTGTTCCATGTATTGTTGAGCTCTTCTATGAACACCTCACCGAAAGGTACATACTCAATGTGCTGTACCACCTCACCGTCCAGATTGGTGATATAGCTGGAGCTGCCCAAGTGATCGGGATGGTAGTAGAACTGCATTTTCTCATAGTCATCGTTAGGCTTGAAACCTTGTGCCAACGAGGACAAAGCAAGCTTGCTTGAACTTTGCCGAGTGCCGCCAAGGTTCAACTCTGTTAAATTGCCTTCGATGGACCGTGCAGCCTTGGCTCGTGCCACGGTTGGTGTGCCATCATTGCAGCAGAAGCCTTCACCGTTTACATAGTCGTTGTTGTCCTCACCATTGTAAGGTACACCGAAGTCGGCATAGTTGTCCTTGATGGCTTGTTGCTGACGGTTATACTTCGTCTGATAATCCACACTGACACCGTCCGCCTCTGTTCCTGCGTATGGGATGCGTCTTGGGTCGGCACCATAGCTGGCAAGGTCGCCTAATTTGCTGACAATACGTTGGCTTCCGATGTAGATGTGCTTGGTGTACTTACCACCTTGACTTGCCACAAGGTAAGGGCTGACATAGAGAGAGAACTTGGCGGTATTGGTCACGCCACCTTAGAACTCGGAGTTATCACAGATGATTGTCGGCTGCGCCTTGGCAAAGCTCAAGCAAGCTTGGCTCTGCTCTCGGCTTGCACGACAATTCACATAGATTTGTTCACCTTCGCCACTTGATTTCACGGTGCGCTAACCATCGGCATCATACCAATAGCTGGCGACAAAGCCGTTTTCATCACTTGCCAAGAGGCGGTTCTCTTCATCTCAACGATACTTCTTCTCGACAGCCTGCTCATCCTCCTTTCCGTCTTTCTTCATATGGATTATATTCATTCTCTTTTGATTCCATTCTTATCTCCTCCTTTTTTGGAGTATGGTTTTGTACATTACCACAAACTTGTATTTGCAACCGGCTCTCCCTCTGAAAAATCCGTAGGTGCAGAATACGGGAGTTCGTATCCTCCAGAGCCAGACATGATTGAAAATGACACATTCGTAACAACAACGCTTGGGCATTCGTACTTTTTCTTTTTCATAAATTTATCCTTTAATATTTTACCAAAAACTTTGTCAGCGGACGCAAGAAGAACGTTTTCGTTAAGCCAAATGAACAGAGGCAAGCTTGCTTGTACTATGTCATGGCGAGAAAAGGTGCGCGAAAGCGAACCATTGTTCTTTGGTTTCCGGACGCCGACTTTTTATCTAAAACATACAGACTGAACAAAAGACAGTCATAAAATGCAAGGGGCAAATATACTCAAAAAGGAGAAACAGAACACAAAAAAGATTTAAAATTCATCGGTCTTAACAAATATTTATTCCCTTTGTTCAGAATAATAACAGTCAGAACGAATTACCTACCAACAGCTGAAAACATATACCTCATTATAATACTCTGATTAAATAAAAATTCATGCTATTGTCAGGCATACCGGCTTCTGCCTTTTATAGAATATTCAGCGGGCTACATCGGTGAAAAACAAGATGGTGGCAGCAGCACGGAAGACTGATGAAGAAGTGAAAATAAAGTGAAAGCATACAAGCGGTGCCCTTACGGCAAATTAGCAATCAACGCAAGTACAGCCTAAGAGATGCCATCAACCCCACACTATCGCCATTCTTGTCAGAACAAAAACAAGGTAATATTTGTGCGTATTATTTTTTTTATATAATTTTGCACCAATCAAAAAGGAGGTCCCGTAGCTTAGCTGAATAGAGCGTCAGATTCCGGTTCTGAAGGTCTTGGGTTTGAATCCCAACGGGATCACTGCGGAGAAAGAGGTAAATCGCTTGATTTACCTCTTATTTTTATATTCATTCCTCAAAATACGCCATTCAGGCATCAGATTTCCAAATCCACGTTATATTATTTACCGTTTTTTCATCAAGTCACTGACCCAATTCTGTATGTTATCACGATTTTCTCCGTTCAACAACTTGCCGTCATGCCATTTCAACTCTGGATATGTATTCCTTAATTCTTTTACACTACCAGTTATTCCGCTTCCACCTGATGTGGCAAACGGAACGAGCATCTTACCTTTCAGGTCATGACTCTCGATAAATGTATTTATGATTCGCGGAGCCTGGTTCCACCAGATTGGATAGCCTATGAAAATAACATTGTAGGGAGAGACATCCAGCTTCGTGTCTTTCAATGCCGGACGAGCCTGCGGATTGTTCATCTCTACAGAACTGCGCGATTGACTGTCGTTCCAGTCAAGGTCATCAGCGGTGTAGGCTTGTTGCGGAACAATCTCATACAATGTACCGCCAGTAATATCAGCAATCGATTGTGCTGCTTTTTCTGTTGTACCAGTGGCGGAAAAGTATACGACTAATGTCTTACTATCGGTTTCCACAATCTTTTCTCCTTTGTTTTGGGCGCATGCGGCAAAGCTCATGGTCATTACCGTCGCCAGAGTCAATATAATCTTATTCATAAATCGATTATTTTTAAAATGTCACTTGGCATATTCCTCTTTGATGACGCGCAGTGCCTTGATAGCGGCGGGGAAGCCGATGTATGGCAGGCACTGGATGACGGCGGCGGTCAGCGTTTCGGGCGAGTTGCCGGCGTTGATATTGCCGTGATAGTGCGAATGGAGCTGGCTCTCGGCTTCCAATGTGGTCAGTACGCAGTAGCCCAACAGCTCGCGCGTCTGCAAGTCGAGTGCGCCACGGCTGTATATCTCACCGAATAAATAGTCTGTGAGGAACTGCTCCACATCCTTGCCCATATCACTGGGCAATCCCTCCATCACCGAGGCAATACCACCGGGATATTGCTTGTCCTGAATAGCTTTGCCTGCCTCATGGCGTGTTTCCTCCGTCACTGTGCCTTGCTTTTCCAACGGCAGGGAGATGCCCCGTTCCTTAAACACCTCGTTCACCGTAGCCACGGCGTTCAGCATCTTGGGGAAGCCGATGAACGGGGCGGTGAGATACATCACTTCGCGCAGTTCCTCCGGAGTGACGCCCACATTGAGTGCCGCACCTGCATGAGCTTTCAGTTGCGGGAGTGTCTGCATCGTGGCGAGGGTGATGCAGGTAATCATTTCGCGTTGTTTCAGCGTCAATTCGCCCGTTAGGAACACCTCACCGAAGATGAACTTCTGAAGAATGTCCATCATTTCCGGATCTGTCCCCTGTCCGGTCAGAGCTTCACCGCCGAACAGAGTGTGATAATTCTGCTTGCATACTTCGATTCTGTTCATTTTGTCTGTTGTTTGTGCCGTCGCGGACAGGCTTGCTGTCAGTGCGATGGCGATTATACCTATTACTTTTTTCATATTATTCAACATAAGGGGTTATAAACTCTTGCCCAACTGGTAGGCTTGCTGCGGATAATCAGTATTCCTGACGCTGCCCGCCGTCCATACTCCTGAAGCCACCACTTCGCCCACGCTTGTCCAACCGAGATAATCCATCAGCGTATGGTAATGCACCAGCATCGGTTCCGCCTCTTTTCGTGAGGTATCGGCGTAAGTCATCAGGAAGACGGCTTTTTTTGATACTCCCTTTATCTGTCCGTTGATGGCATAGAAGCGGTCTATCACCCGTTTCATCTGCGCCGAGATGCCAAAGTAATACATCGGCGTGGCGAATACCACCATGTCCGCGTCTATCAAATGGGAACGTAGTTCCTGAAAGTCGTCGTTGAAAACACATGGTCCGTCCATACCGCAACGGTTGCAGGCGCGGCACGGTTCCACCTGCTTGAATGCGCAGTCAAAGCGGAACACATCGTGTCCTTTTTCTTCAGCGCCTTTGATGAACTGCTCCGCCAGATAAGCGGAATTGCCGTTCTTACGGGGACTGCCCGTCAGTACCACTATCTTCATATTGTCAGTTTTTGATTCGTTGTCGTTTATATGATTGAAAGCATGCACCAACCCCGTGCCAGCTACCGCCGTACTCAAGGCTGCCATTGTAGATTTCTTCAGAAATTCGCGTCGTTCCATTATGTTATCTGTTGTTTTTATTCGTAATTTTATATTCTTTGATATGTTCGGACAATCCTTTCAGTATCTCCACTTCGTTATCCTCCAAGAGTATGGCTGACTCTCTGTAAATGAAATGGCGCAATAGTTGTTGCGGTGTGACGTGGTGACGGTCTGCGATGAAGCATACCGCCTCATCCGCACACAATTCCTCTGGTAATTCTGTTTTACGTTTCATTATATCCTTCTTTTTATCTGATGCAAAGTTACGTCGAAATGAAGAGGAATGCTGTAACCATAAACTGGCAAACCGAACCATTTTTACTGAAATTGCAACATGCATGACCCATTGTCAGTAAAATGCCTTATCTTTGCATAAGGCAAGCTGCACCCGGCAAGCTGTAAACAAGTTTTTCATTGTAACCATTTGCATTGCCTTTGTATCGGTTTAACAGAAAGAACTATGAGCAAGATACTGAAAGTACGAAATGTCAACGACTATGCCAGCTACGTTGGATGCAAAGAACAGCATCCGTTGGTCAGCGTCATCAACTATGACGAAGTTTCGCCCGTGCGTCACAGTCTGAACGATTATGGCGTGTACGGCATCTTCTTCCACGATGAGGCGGAGATAGACCTGGCATACGGCTGCGGCAAGTATGATTACAAGAAGGGTACGGTCATATGCGTGGCTCCAGGTCAGATAGGCGGCAAGGAGGACAACGGCGAGGAAGTGATGCTGACAGGCTGGGCGTTACTTTTTCACCCAGACCTGTTGCACGGTTTCCCGCTGGAAAAACGTATCAAGGAATATTCCTTCTTCGATTACCGCATCAACGAAGCCCTGCACATGACCGACGAGGAGCACGACATCCTCGCCTCCCTGATGCGCCAGATGCGTGAGGAACTTGTGGGGAAACCGGACGAACTTCAAAACACCATCCTCGTAGGCTACATCGAACTGACGCTCAACTTCTGCCAACGTTTCTACAACCGCCAGTTCGTCACCCGAAAGATTGAGAACTCCGACATTCTCGTCCGCTTCGACCGCCTGCTCCGCGACTATTTCGAGGATAAAATCCAAATGACCCTCGGTCTGCCCACCGTACAGTATTGCGCCGACAAGCTGTGTATGTCGCCCAACTATTTCGGTGATGTCATCAAGAAGACGACCGGCGATACGGCAAGCAGCCACATTCGCCAGTTCGTCATTCAGCTTGCCAAAAACGGGCTGGCAGCAGGGGAAACCATCTCCCAAATGTCCGACCGACTCGGCTTCGAATATCCCCAGCACTTCAGTCGGATGTTCAAGGAGCAGGAGGGTATCACTCCTTCGGAATACTGCCAAAGGGTACGGACATGACGCTCGGGCGTTTTGGATATCATTTCCCCAACCGGTTATATTCCTCTTCAGTCACAGGCTCCAGCCATTCGTTGGACGTGTTTTCTCCTGGCACCTCAAAGGCGAGATGCGCGAACCAGCTGTCCGCCGCCGCTCCGTGCCAGTGCTTCACATTCGCCGGGATATGGATGACATCGCCCGGAAGCATCTGCACCGCAGGCTTGCCTTCCTCCTGATACCAGCCCTTGCCCGCCACGCAGACCAGCATCTGCCCTCCTCCTTTCGTTGAGTGGTGGATATGCCAGTTGTTGCGGCAGCCCGGCTCGAAAGTGACATTGTTGAACGGTATCTGCTCCTTGGATATGGGAGCCAGATAACTGTTGCCGATGAAATACTTGGCGTAAGCGGTGTTCGGCTCACCGATGGGGAATATCATTTCCCGCTGGAAAGCAGCCTTGCCGTCCCCTACTGTTTCTGCAATTTTTTCCTGTGCCATAATTCTTTGTACGTTAGTCATTGTTACCACTAATAATAAAAACAATATTCTTTTCATCTTTTCAAATGTTACTCCATAAAGTTATTGATTCTGTTTGCAGGATTGAGCGGTGTCTGGTCAGACAGCTCCAATGATTTGACCATGTGCAGCGTCCCCTGTTTGTATTTTCGGAAATGCTCGGAAGCGATATGTTTGTCGTATGCCTCCTTGCTGGCGTATGTTTCAAGGATGGTTATCTTACATGGATTCTCTTTCTCACCGACTGCATACATGGTCAGCACGCCCGGTTCTGTGCGAAGGGATATTTCGCCCACCTCGGTCACATATTCTATATATTCATCGAGGAACTGCGGATAGACTTCGATTTTCGAGAGGCGCACTATGCCGTCGGCAGCCATTCGTTCCTTATCGCACATACCCGAATGTTTGGACGAATGCCCATTCCTTCCTGCCCCGCCGCATGACATAAGTCCGAGCAAGAGCAATGCGGATAATATATTCCGTGCAAAATTAAATTTCTCCATCAATATACTATTGTCATTAAATTCTTACATTTATATTTTATGTTCCTTTCCTTAGAAGATGTTCTATATTAACTGATATTATAAATTTTATCTGATTGCAATTAATTTAAAACACCAATCCAACTTAATGCCTTGCATAATCATTACTCATCTGTTATTTTCTTTATGATTTTTGCAGGCACGCCACCCACTACCACATTGTCCGGAACGTTTTTATTGACTACCGCTCCGGCTGCGACGACAGCATTGTCACCGATGGTCACGCCTTGCAGGATAGTTGAGTTGGAGCCTACCCACACATTCTTGCCCAACACTATAGGTGCAGGGTAAGTGTGCTTGCGCTCTTCGGGTGATAAACCATGATTCAGCGTAGCGAACACGACGTTATGTCCAATCTGGCATCCGTCACCGATAACAACGCCTCCATGATCCTGAAAATGACAGCAGGCATTTATGAATACATTCTCCCCGATGGTGATATTCTTTCCGAAATCCGTATAGAATGGCGGAAAGACACGCAACGATGAAGGCACATCACAACCGAACAGTTCTGAAAGTAACTTGCGCACTTCCGCCGGAGCGTGGTAAGCCGCATTCAGCCGGAAGGTGATGCGACGTGCGGCATCACTCATTTCATCCATAAACATATGTATGTCTTCGGTGTCAAGAGCATTACCCGTCTTTACATAATCTTTGAATTCGTTGATTGTCATACTATTTTAATATTTGTTCTTAGAATTGTCTTGTCATTTCCCCATAGTCTCCTTCACTCTCTCAAGCAAATCGGGAATATCCAGATGCTGAGGACATTTAGCCAAGCATTCACCACATGCGACACACGAGGATGCAGGGTCACCGCGCTGGACGGGCGACATCGAGACGGTGTAGTCAGCCATCGCCCTCTCCTTGTTGCGGTGCAGGATGTAGTTGTTGTACACATAGGCAAAGATGTAACCGATGGCGACATTGTGCGGACATGGAATGCACTGGTAGCAGCCCGTGCAGTCGATGTGTCCCGGTGCGTGACGATAGGCATAAACGGCTGCTCCCAACGCCTCGCGCTCGGCGGGTGTGAGCATGTTGGGACGGGCTTTGGAGGCGTACCTCAGATTCTCCTCCACGTCCTCTATGTTACCCATTCCGCTCACCGCCACGCTCACTTCGGGAATGTCCCACAGATAGTCCAACGCCCATTCGGTGTCTGGCTTATGGATTCCTGTGGAGGCAAGCGCGTCGCGCATCACTTGCGGAAGACTGGCGAGAAATCCCGTTCGGACGGGCTTCATCACCGCCAGTCCCATGCCGTTGGCAGCGGCATACTTGGGACCGAGCACACCCGCCTCGTATTCATAATCCAAATAATTATGCTGGATGAGACAGAAGTCCCACGCGGGAGTGTATTCCACCACTTTCTTGAACAGTTGCAGACTGTCGTGGAAAGAGAAGCCCATGAAGCGTATCTTGCCCTGCGACTTCAACCGCTCCATCTTCTCTATAAGCCTGTAAGGCAGCACATAGTCATTCCACGCGCGGTGCATTATCATGTGGATGTGGTAGAAGTCGATGACATCCGTGCCGATAGTACGGCGCGACTGGTCGAAGAACTTCTCGAAGTCGTCTGCCGACCGCATCTCCCACCACGGCATCTTGGACGTGACATATACCCGGTCGCGCCAGCCTCCGGCGAGGGCTTTGCCAACTGCCTGCTCACTCTCTCCACCGAGATAGACACGGCCCGTGTCTATATAGTTCACGCCTCCCTCGATGGCACGGCGCACCATAGGAGTGGTCTGGTCAAAGTCCACGTGTCCGTCCTTCATAGGCAGGCGCAGCATCCCAAAACCCAACGCAGACACATTAACTCCCGTGCGCCCCATCGGACGGTACTGCCCGGTGAATATCGCTGCAAAAAAACTGGACAAATCCGAACTTTGTCAGTATAATAGGGCACAGGCTATTTGCCTACTGGTTCGAAACCCTCCCAGTATAAAAAACTAGGCTGATGAGGCGTTCTTTTTTAAGAGCGCTGTTTTCGCTATAGTTTTTGAGGTGTTCAAATTCGTGCGAAGGCAGCGCTTTTTTTGCTGACTTTTGCGCAAAAGAAAGGAACAGCTTATTCAAGACATTGAAACATTATGCGCAATCCCTTCCGTTTATAATGAAAAAACAATTAGTGAAAACCAACCTTATGGAAGTGAATGTAGACAAGCTCTTGATGCTATGTTAGCAATTGGAAAAAGAGATGGTTTTGTTGTACATGATGAAAATGGTTATGCTGGACATATAGATATTGGTGATCAAGAAGAAAGTTTTGGTATTTTAGGTCATTTGGATGTTGTTCCTGTTGATTCAAGAGGATGGGACAGCGATCCATTTAAAGTGGTTCAAGCTAATGGTAAACTTTATGGTAGAGGTGTTGCTGATGATAAAGGACCTTTACTTGCTGGATATTATGCTGCTAAAATCATTCATGATTTAGATTTACCTGTTAAAAAGAAAATTCGTGTTATTTTTGGTTGTGATGAAGAACGTGGATCTTCTTGCGTTGAACATTACTTTACTAAGAATCCATATCCATCTATGGGATTTACTCCTGATGCTGAATTCCCTGTTGTTTATGGTGAAAAAGGAATTGTTCGTTTCCATATAACAGGAAATGTAAAAAAAGATGGATTGATTGCAATGGTAGCTGGTGATCGTGTAAATATTGTTCCTGGTGAATGTGAAGCAATTATCGAAGGGAATCATAAACAATATGAAGAATCATTTAAACAATTTTTAAGTGATCATCATGTAACTGGTATCATTGAAGAAGAAGGAAATTGTACAAAGCTTGTCTTAAAAGGAAAAAGCGCACATGCTTCTTTACCAGAAGAAGGAATTAATGCTGTAAGTTTACTTGCAACTTATTTAGATACTGTTATTAATAATAAACTTGTACATTTTATTGCAACGTATTTAAATGATTATTATGGAAAAGGTTTACAAATTAATCATGAAGGATTAATGGGTAAATTAACAATGAATTTAGGTATTGTCAAATATGTT
>OGXJ01001383.1_pt1 | contig 18211 bp, 16 predicted proteins | sample 1576231 | NCBI WGS metagenome assembly OGXJ01 (sample SAMEA3541539, study PRJEB24748) | human gut metagenome | biome: human gut; feature: human-associated habitat; material: faeces | place: China | collected 2012
AGCCTATGCAGAGCATACTTGACGCGATTAACGAATGGATAAAGGAAATCCTCATAGGAGCCATAAACGGTAATCTGTCAACTATGTTCGGGGACGTAAACGAAAAAGTCGGCACTATCGCCGCAGAGGTAGGGCAGACCCCGCAAGGGTGGAACGCAAATATATTCTCCATGATACAGACCCTTAGTGAGAATGTAATCGTACCCATTGCGGGGCTTGTCATTACCTACGTCCTATGCTATGAGCTTATCAGCATGGTAACGGAAAAGAACAATATGCACGACGTTGACACTTCCATGTTCTTCAAGTGGGTGTTCAAGGCGTTTGTGGCAGTCTACCTTGTGACGCACACCTTTGACATCACTATGGCGGTGTTCGATATGGCGCAGCACGTTGTTTCCGGCGCGGCGGGGGTAATCGGCGGCAGCACAGAGATTGATGTTGCCGCCGCCCTTGCTTCCATGCAAAGCGGGCTTGACGCTATGGAAATCCCCGAACTGCTCTTACTTGTCATGGAAACAAGCCTTGTGAGCTTGTGCATGAAAATCATGTCCGTACTGATAACCGTTATCCTCTACGGGCGTATGATAGAAATTTACCTTTACTGTTCGGTATCGCCTATCCCGTTTGCAACTATGACCAACAGAGAGTGGGGGCAGATAGGCAACAACTACTTAAAAGCCCTGTTCGCCCTCGGTTTTCAAGGCTTCCTCATAATGATATGCGTCGGCATTTATGCAGTTTTGGTTGGCAGCATGATTGTAGCGGACAACCTGCACAGCGCGATTTTTTCCCTTGCAGCCTACACCGTGATTTTGTGCTTCTCCCTATTCAAAACAGGCGCACTTGCGAAGTCAATCTTTAATGCCCATTAAGACCGAAAGGAGGTTTTCACTTGGCGTATGTACCCGTACCCAAAGACTTATCAAAAATCAAAACGAAAGTCGCTTTTAATCTGACAAAGCGGCAAATCATTTGTTTTGCGGCAGCCCTCGCTATTGGACTACCGCTTTTCTTTTTGCTCAAAGACAGCGCGGGAACAAGCATGGCGGCATTTGCAATGATTGTCGTTATGCTTCCCTGTTTCCTCTTGGCAATGTATGAAAAACACGGGCAGCCCCTTGAAGTCGTGATTAAAAATGTCATTCAGACAAAGTTTATCCGACTAAAGGAACGCCCCTATCAGACGGAAAATTTTTATACCGTCATAGAAAAACAACGAAAATTGGAAAAGGAGGTATCGGCTATTGTCAATGGCAGAACGAAAAACCATGACCCGCGCGGTAAAAAATCCCGTGAAGCGTAAGCTGACCCGCGCAGAAAAGAAAGAAATCGCCGCCGTGATACAGGCGGCAAAGGGCGACGGGAAGCCCCACACCGCACAACAGACCATTCCCTACTTGCAGATGTACCCGGACGGGATTTGCAGGGTAACGGAAAAGAAATACAGTAAAAGCCTTGTCTTTGAAGATATTAACTATCAGCTTGCACAGACAGATGATAAGACCGCCATTTTTGAAAACTGGTGCGATTTTCTCAACTACTTTGACGCTTCCGTATCGGTGCAGCTCTCTTTCATCAATCAAGGCGCAAGAAAGGAAAAGACACAGGCAGCTATCGAAATCCCGGCACAGGACGACGCTTTTAACTCTATCCGCAAAGAATACGCGGATATGCTGAAAAATCAGCTTGAAAAAGGCAACAACGGACTGGAAAAGTGCAAGTACATCACGTTTTCCATTGAAGCGGATAATCTTGCAGCAGCAAAAGCCCGCCTGTCCCGTATCGAAACCGACGTACTCAATAATTTTAAGGTGCTTGGCGTAACCGCCCGCCCCATGAACGGACAGGAACGCTTGAACGTGCTGCATGGGATTTTTCACCCGGAGGGCGAGCCGTTCCGTTTCTCTTGGGACTGGCTTGTACCGTCCGGGCTTACCACAAAGGACTTTATCGCCCCGTCCTCGTTCCGCTTTGGCGACGGCAGGACGTTTCGCATGGGGCGTAAGCTCGGTGCTGTTAGCTTCCTTGAAATCCTTGCGCCGGAGCTGAACGACCGTATGCTTTCGGATATTCTCGACCTTGAAAACGGGATAATCGTCAATCTGCATATCCGCAGTATCGACCAGAGCGAAGCAATCAAGACTATCAAGCGCAAGATAACCGACCTCGACAAGATGAAGATTGAGGAACAGAAAAAAGCGGTACGCAGCGGGTATGACATGGATATAATTCCGTCCGACCTTGCTACTTTCGGCAGCGAAGCAAAAAATCTGTTGCAGGATTTACAGAGCCGCAACGAGCGAATGTTTCTGCTGACGTTCCTTGTGGTAAACATGGCCGACACAAAACGGAAACTGGATAATGACGTATTTGCTACGGCGGGCTTTGCACAGAAAAACAACTGCGCTCTGACCCGCCTTGACTATTTGCAGGAAGCGGGCTTTATGTCCTCTATCCCTCTTGGGGAGAACCTTATCCCCATTCAAAGAGGGCTTACCACATCAAGCACCGCTATTTTTATCCCGTTTATCACGCAGGAGCTTTTTCAGCGGGGCGCAGCCCTTTACTACGGCTTAAATGCGCTGTCAAATAACATGATACTCTGCGACCGCAAGAAGCTGAAAAACCCCAACGGGCTTATTCTCGGAACACCGGGAAGCGGTAAATCCTTTGCGGCAAAGCGGGAAATGACAAATGCTTTTCTCATTACCGACGACGATATTATTATCTGCGACCCGGAAGCAGAGTATTTTTCCCTTGTGCAGCGTTTGGGCGGGCAAGTGATACGTCTGTCGCCTGCCGGAAAAGGCATGGACGGCAAGCCCCAGTATGTGAACCCTATGGATATTAACCTCAACTACTCCGAGGACGACAACCCGCTTGCCTTGAAATCCGACTTTATCCTTTCCCTCTGCGAGCTTGTTATCGGCGGCAAAGAGGGCTTGCAGCCCGTAGAAAAGACAGTCATTGACCGCGCTGTTAGGAATGTGTACCGACCTTTCCTTGCAGACCCCGACCCGGCAAAAATGCCGATTTTGGGCGACCTTTACAACGAGCTTTTGAAGCAACCGGAGCCGGAAGCTGCCCGCATTGCGGCGGCATTGGAGCTTTATGTTTCCGGCTCTCTGAACGTCTTTAACCACCGTACCAACGTGGAGCTTTCAAACCGTCTTGTCTGCTTTGATATTAAGCAGCTTGGAAAGCAGCTCAAAAAATTAGGTATGCTCATTGTGCAAGACCAGGTGTGGAACCGCGTTACCGTCAACCGCGCCGAAAAAAAGGCAACCCGTTACTACATGGACGAATTTCACTTGCTGCTCAAAGAAGAACAGACCGCCGCTTACAGCGTGGAGATTTGGAAGCGTTTTCGTAAATGGGGCGGCATACCGACCGCTATCACGCAGAACGTCAAAGACCTTTTAAGCAGCCGTGAAGTCGAGAATATCTTTGAAAACTCCGATTTTGTCCTCATGCTCAATCAGGCACAGGGCGACCGGGCTATCCTTGCAAAGCAGCTCAATATCTCCCCGCAGCAGATGAAGTATGTGACCCACACCGAAGCGGGCGAGGGGCTTATCTTTTACGGGAATGTGGTGCTGCCGTTCATTGACCGCTTCCCGACGGACACCGAGCTTTACCGTCTGCTTACGACAAAGCCGGAGGAAGTGAGCAAGCCATGAAAACGGACATAATCATCAACCGCGACGCCCTCTATGCCCTGCGGGAGCTGCCGAGCGAAAGCGTGAACTGCTGCGTCACAAGCCCGCCCTACTATGGGCTTAGGGACTACGGGCTTGACGCGCAAATCGGACGGGAGGACACGCCGGAGCATTATATCGGGCGGCTTGTGGAAGTATTCCGGGAGCTGCGCCGGGTACTCAAAGACGACGGGACGTTTTGGCTGAATATCGCAGACACCTATTGCGGCACAGGCAATAAGGGAAGCTATACCGACCCCAAAAATCCCAAAGGCAGGAACGGGCAAGCCGTATCTATCGCAAGAACGGCGGCGGGCTGCAAGCAAAAGGATTTAATCGGTATTCCGTGGCTTTTAGCCTTTGCCCTGCGCTCTGACGGGTGGTATTTACGCAGCGATATTATTTGGCTGAAAGAAAACCCCATGCCGGAAAGCTGCCGCGACAGACCGAGCCGGTGCTATGAACACATCTTTTTGCTGACAAAATCAAAGAAATACTACTATGACGCTGCCGCCATTGCGGAGCCGATCGCGCCGGGAACGGCTGCGCGGTACCGACAGGGGCGCGGCGCAGGACACAAATATGCCGAGGAAGTACCCGGACAGGGCAAGGTACAGGGTATCAATAAAACCCGCAGCGGCGGCTATTATGACGACGCTCTTATGCCGACCACAAGGAACAAGCGGGACGTTTGGCTTATCAATACCGTACCGTATAAGGGCGGGCATTTTGCCGCCTATCCCCCGAAGTTAGCGGAAACGTGCATACTGGCGGGCTGTCCGAAAGGCGGCATTGTCATAGACCCGTTCTTTGGAAGCGGCACCACCGGGCTTGCCGCAAAAAACCTTGACCGACATTATATCGGCATTGAACTGAACACAGAGTATTGCGCCCTTGCGGGGGCGCGGATTGGAGGTGGTAACACTTGAAAGACGAATTAAAGCCCCGCGATAAAATCACGCAGAAAATGACCCGCGACGGGGCTATCGCGGAAAATCAGACCACAGGCGAAACGGAGCGTATCAGCAACCGCATACGGGACGCGGATTTACAAAAGACCCCGGAACAGCAGGCGGCACAGGACGCTATGCAGCTTCCCCCGGTATCTGATACAAGCCCGCTTCCCCATGCGCCGGGGACTGCCCCCAAAGCGGACACAGGAAAAGCGGAGCGCGTCATGGAACGTCTTGACGCCGCCCACACCCGCAAGACAAGCAAAAAGGCGGTACGCAGGGCGCAGGAGGAAGCCGCCGAGCAAACGAAATCTTCCCGGCTGCAATTTACCGACGAGGAACTTGCCACGCCGGAGCTTGAAAAGTACATCAAAAAATCCGACAAAGCAGCCGACCGCTTGGATAAAGCAAAGGCAGCTATCCCGAAGCAAAAGAAACTGGTTAAGGAGCGTACCTTTGATGAAGCCACCGGGAAAGGCAAAACCCGCCTGCACTTTGAGGAACAGGACAAGCCGCCCGGATTTAAGGAGAAGCACAACCCGCTATCCCGCCCCGCGCAGGAAGCGGGTATTTTCGTCCACAACAAAATCCATTCCGTTGAAAAGGACAACTCCGGCGTGGAGGGCGCACACAAGACCGAGGAAGCCGCCGAGCGCGGCGTAAAGTACGGAGCGCGGAAACTAAAGCAGGGCTACCGCAGCCATAAGCTGAAACCCTACCGGGAGGCGGCAAAGGCTGAAAAAGCGGCGTTTAAGGCAAACGTGGATTTTCAGTATCACAAAACCCTGCACGATAACCCGCAGCTTACCTCTAACCCCCTTTCCCGCTTTTGGCAGAAACAGCAGATTAAAAAGCAGTATGCAAAGGCGGCGAAACAAGGGAGCGCAAAGGGTATCAAAGCCGCAGCCGAGAATACCCGGAAAGCGGCAAAAAAAGCCGCAGAGAAAACAAAGCAGACAGCGGCATTTGTGGCAAGGCACCCGGCGGGCGTGGCAATCGCTGTCGGTGCGCTGCTTCTCTTTATCCTCATTATGTCGGGGCTGTCCTCTTGCGGGGCAATGTTTTCCGGCACCCTAAACGGCGTTCTTGGAACGTCCTACACGTCCGAGGACAGCGACCTTGTGGAAGTGGAAAATGCCTATGCCGGACTGGAAAGCGAGCTGCAACGGGAGATTGACAATATCGAAAGTACCCACAGCGGCTATGACGAATACCGCTATGACCTTGCGAATATCGGGCATAACCCCCACGAATTAGCGTCCTATCTGACCGCAAAATACCAAAGCTACACCCGCGCCGACGTACAGACAGAATTGCAGCGGATTTTTGAGCAGCAATACAAGCTGACCTTGACCGAGGAAGTGGAAATGCGCTACCGGGAGGAAGAACGCACCGACACATGGACAGACGAGGACGGCAACGAGCATACGGACACCTACACGGTACAAGTGCCTTATGAGTATTACATCTTAAACGTCAAGCTGACGAACACCCCGTTATCCACGATTGCAGAAAACAATCTGACCCCGGAACAACTGGAAATGTACCGGGTGTACTTACAGACAAGCGGGAACAAGCCCCTTATCTTTGGCGGCGGCTCTCCCGACACTTCTGCGTCCGAGGATTTAAGCGGCGTGGACTTTGTAAACGGAACGCGCCCCGGCAATACCGCTATTGTTGACCTTGCAAAGCAGCAAGTCGGCAACGTGGGCGGCTACCCTTATTGGAGCTGGTACGGCTTTAATTCCCGCGTGGAATGGTGTGCCTGTTTCGTTTCGTGGTGCTACGGGCAGGCAGGGCTTTCCGAGCCGCGCTTTGCCGCCTGCCAGTCGCAGGGTATTCCGTGGTTTACCTCTCACGGGCAATGGGGAGCGCGGGGCTATGAGAACATTGCCCCCGGCGACGCTATCTTTTTTGACTGGGATTTAGACGGAAGCGCAGACCATGTAGGGCTTGTGATTGGCAGGGACGAAAGCCGCGTCTATACCGTTGAGGGCAATTCCGGCGACGCCTGCAAAATCAAAAGCTACCCGCTTGACTATGCCTGTATCAAGGGCTACGGGCTGATGAACTGGAACTAAGCTATTTTCAAAATCGAAAGGAGAACAACATTTATGGCTATGAGCAAAATTGACCGTATCAACAAAGAAATCCAAAAGACCCGTGAGAAAATCACGGAGTACCAGAACAAGCTGCGCGGACTGGAAGCGCAGAAAACCGAAGCGGAAAACCTTGAAATCGTGCAGCTTGTACGCGCCATGCGTATGACCCCGCAGGAGCTTTCCGCTATGCTTTCCGGCGGTGCTATCCCCGGCATGACCGCCGCGCCCGTTTATGAAGCAGACTACAAAGAACAGGAGGACAATGCAGATGAAGAATAAAATCACAAGAACGCTGACCGCACTTTGCGCCGCCCTTATGCTCATGGGCGGCTTTTCTGTTACCGCCTTTGCACAGACGCCCACGACGGAAGAAACCGACGACAGCGGCGTAATCGTGGAAACCGAGCCGCAGCCCTTAACCCCGGAGGGCAACATGACCCTTGTGGACGACATTGACGGGGACGCCGCCGGGGATAAGCAGTTTATTGTCGTGAAAAGCAAAGGCGGCAACTATTTTTACATTATCGTTGACCGGGCAGCCGAGGGCGAAAATTCCGTCCACTTCTTAAATCAAGTAGACGAAAGCGACCTTATGGCGATTATCGGGGAGGAACAGACCGAGCAGCCCCCGGCTGTCTGCAACTGTACCGAGAAATGCAAGGCGGGCGAAGTAAACCCCGCCTGCCCCGTCTGCTCTGTCAACATGGATAGCTGCACAGGCAAGGAAGCCGCGCCGGAGGAACCCACCGAGCAGGCGCAGCCCCAAAACGGCATGGGCGGGCTTTTGATTTTCCTTGTTGTGGGCTTGCTTGGCGGCGGCGCAGCCCTCTACTACTTTAAGGTTATGAAATCAAAACAGAACGTAAAAGGCGGCACCGACCTTGACGAGTTCGATTTTGACGAATACGACGAGGACGAGCCGGAAGAAGCTGACAGCGCAGACACCGAACAGGAGGACGAGGACGAATGAAACTTGTGATTTGTGAGAAACCCAGCGTCGGGACGGCGGTTGCCGCCGCCCTCGGCGTTACGGGCAGAAAAGACGGATATATCGAGGGGAACGGTTATGTTATCTCTTGGTGTATCGGGCATTTGGTAGGACTTGCGGAAGCTGCCGCCTATGGGGAACAGTACAAAAAGTGGAGCTATGACAGCTTACCCATTCTGCCGCAGGAATGGCAGTACACCGTAGCTGCCGACAAGGGAAAGCAATTCAAAACCTTAAAGGAGCTTATGCACCGCGCCGACGTTTCCGAAGTCGTGAACGCCTGCGACGCAGGACGCGAGGGAGAATTGATTTTCCGCTTTGTCTATGAAATGGCGGGCTGCAAGAAGCCCTTTACCCGTCTTTGGATTTCCTCAATGGAAACGGGCGCAATCAAAAGCGGCTTTGACAACTTAAAAGACGGGCGCGGTTATGACGCCCTCTATCATTCCGCATTATGCAGGGCAAAGGCTGACTGGCTTATCGGGATTAACGCGACCCGCCTTTTCTCCTGCCTGTATGGAAAGACCTTGAACGTAGGGCGCGTCCAGACCCCAACTCTCAAAATGCTTGTAGACCGGGACGCTGCCATTATGAACTTCAAGAAAGAAACCTATTACCATGTGTGCCTTATGCTTCCTGGCGCGGAAGCGGCAAGCGCGAAGATCCGCGCCGCTGATGAAGCAAGCGAACTGAAAGCGGCCTGCGAAGCGTCGGCGGCTGTCTGTACTTCCTTGACCCGTGAAAAGAAAACCGTTGCACCCCCGAAGCTCTTTGACCTTACCAGTTTACAGCGGGAAGCAAACCGCATTTACGGGTACACCGCGAAGCAGACCCTTGACCTGGCGCAAGCCCTCTATGAAAAGAAGCTGCTTACTTATCCGAGAACGGACAGCGCATTTCTGACCGACGACATGGGAGAAACAGCGACGGGCATTATCAAGGTGCTTTGTGAGAAACTTTCCTTTATGGAGGGCGCGGACTTTTCGCCGGAGATTGCAAAGGTGCTGAACAGCAAAAAGGTATCAGACCACCATGCAATCATTCCCACTATGGAACTTGCAAAAACTGACCTTACTACGTTGCCGGAAAGTGAAAGAAATATCCTTATCCTTACCGGGGCGCGTCTACTCATGGCGACCGCAGAGCCGCACGTTTACGAAGCGGTAACGGCGGTATTCTCCTGCGCCGACCATGAATTTACGGCAAGGGGCAAGACGGTAATCGCTGCCGGGTGGAAAGACCTTGAACGGCTTTACCGGGCTACCCTAAAAAAGAAACTCGACAGCGACGACGAGGAAAACGAGCTTGCGTTAGATGTGCCGGATTGTACCGAGGGGCAGACCTTTGATAAACCCGCCGCGAAAGTGACGGAGCATGACACTACACCCCCGAAGCCCCACAATGAAGCAAGCCTTTTGTCTGCTATGGAACGCGCAGGGAACGAGGACACCGACCCGGACGCAGAACGTCGGGGGCTTGGTACGCCTGCCACCCGCGCCGCTGTCATTGAAAAGTTAGTAAAAGGCGGCTTTGTGGAGCGAAAGGGCAAGCAGCTACTTCCTACCAAAGACGGAACAAACCTTGTCTGCGTCCTGCCGGACAGTCTTACTTCTCCGCAGCTTACGGCGGCATGGGAAAACAATCTGACGCAGATAGCAAAGGGAAACGCCGACCCTGCCGCTTTCATGCAGGGTATCGAAGCAATGACGCAGGAGCTTGTAAAAACCTATGCTTCCGTACTGGGCGAGGAACAGGAACTTTTCAAGCCGGAGAAAACAGAGCTTGGGAAATGCCCCCGCTGCAAATCCCCTGTCTATGAGGGGAAGAAAAACTACTACTGTTCCAACAAAGAGTGCAGCTTTACCATGTGGAAAAACGACCGCTTCTTTGAGGAACGAAAAACTGTCTTTACCCCGAAGATTGCCGCTGCACTCTTGAAATCCGGCAAGGCAAAAGTCAAAAAGCTGTATTCCGTAAAAACGGGCAAAACCTATGACGGAACGGTGCTTTTAGCTGATACGGGCGGTAAGTATGTGAATTACAAAGTAACCATTTCAAAGGACAAAGAACTGGAATAGCAAGCATAGGAAGCGGGTACCCACTTCCGTAAAATCCCTGCCACTCTAACCGAGCTTGGCGGGGATTTTGCTTGTTGGGATAATCCCAAACCCTTATACAAAAACCGAACATCACAGAAAGGAAGTGTTACATGAAATCTTATTCCACTTATGACCGCGACAGACTGGACGCCGCCGACAAGATGAAGATTGAGCGCGGTATCTATTTTGACACGAAAGGCGCGGATATTTCCCCGCTGACCGCTTTACCCCTTGCCGAGCTTATGAAGCTGCGAGAGGAAAGCGCGGCTGCGGAGCAGACCGTATTTGAAAATCTAAAAGTACAGGCTTCCGCATGGGAGGAACAGGCAGGAAAGACCCTGCTATTTGACAAGGCGATTGAGTATGCGAGAATACCCGAAGTGAAGCATACGGCGAACAAGTGGCAGGACGAGGACAACGACCGCCACACCATCAGCAACCGGGTATATAAAATGAGCTACCATGTGTATGAAAATACCCGCTACGACAAGGCAGCACAGAAATCTATTCCATATTCCTATACGTTATCTTGGAACATCTACACCAACAGCCCCCACGGGTACGGACAGGCAAAAATCGCCGGACAGGACAGAAAGGTATTTGCTGACCGGGCGGCTATGGAAAAATATCTGAATGGGCGTGTCAAGGCGTATGAAAAGCTTTTTACGGAAATCTCCCCGGCTATCCCGCCGGAATACGCGGAACAGTTTAGGGTAAACGGGCAGCTCTTACCGGGCTACACCGTAGAGGGCGAGGAAATCAAGCAGCCCGCCGCCGACATTCCCGCCGCTGCACCGAGAACCGAACCGGGACAGGAAACGGAACAGTTTGCAATCCTGATTGACAGCCGCACCCGTTTTGAAACGGGAGAATCGGGTGGCTACTGGCTTTCCATGCCCGCCACAAAGGAAGAACTTCACGAAGCCATGCAAAGCGTCGGCATTACCGCAGACAATCCGCAGGATTTTTTCATTCACGGCTACTCTGACCGGGAGGACAGGCACATTGCCCTGCCTTATGACATGGTATGCGCGGCACAGGTAGACGAGCTGAATTTCCTTGCAGCACGACTGGAAACCCTTGACGCTTCCGGGATTGCCGCGCTGAACGCCGCGACGCAGCGAAAGAACGGTTTTGAGAATATCGGGCAGCTCATTGACTTTACCTATAACGAGGACTTTTTCGTGCATATCCCCGAAGTACATAATCCCCGCGAATTGGGCGATTATTACCTTAACAAATCCGGCATGGTGCAAATGCCCGCTGAATGGAAAAACAGCATTGACCCTATCGCCTTTGGACGAAACGCCGCCGCGCAGGAAAAAGGCAGCTTTACGGAATACGGCTACCTTGTGGAAAGCGGCGACGCATGGGAGCAGCACTTTGAGGGGCGCGAAGTGCCGGAGGACTACCGCATTATGAGCTACCCGCAGCCGACCACAGAACGGGACGCAGCCCCGGCGGTACAGATGGCTGTTCCCGAAGAAACACCGCAGGAGCCGCGCCCGGTTATCCCCATTGTCTTAACTTCCGAGAAGCCCGCCGAAAAGCTCAAAGAGATTACCGACCGTTTGGAGCAGGGTATTACGGAGCTGTTCGACAGCGAGCGTTACAAGGAATATCTGCGCGTCATGTCAAAGTTTCATAATTACAGCTTTAACAATACGCTGCTGATCGCCATGCAAAAGCCCGACGCTTCCCTTATCGCCGGATTTTCCGCATGGAAAAATAACTTTGGACGAAACGTGATGAAAGGACAAAAGGGTATCAAAATCCTTGCCCCGTCGCCGTTCAAGATTAAAAAAGAAATGGAGAAAATCGACCCGCAGACACAGAAAGCCATTATCGGCAAAGACGGAAAGCCCGTAACCGAGGAAAAGGAAATCACGATACCCGCCTTTAAGGTGGTATCTGTCTTTGACGTATCGCAGACCGAGGGCAGGGAAATCCCCGATATTGCCGTAAATATGCTGACCGGGGACGTGGAGCATTACAAGGACGTTTTCGCTGCCCTTGAAAAGACTTCTCCTGTTCCTGTCGGCTTTGAAAAAATCGAGGGCGGCGCACACGGGTACTACCACTTGGAGGACAAGCGTATTGCCCTTGATGAGGGCATGAGCGAGCTGCAAACCTTAAAAACCCTTATCCATGAAATCGCCCATGCGAAGCTCCATGACATTGACCTTAACGCCCCTTTGGAGGACTTGGAGAACAGACCCGACCGCCGCACCCGTGAAGTACAGGCAGAAAGTATCGCCTATACCGTGTGCCAGCATTACGGGCTTGATACTTCCGATTATTCCTTTGGGTATGTTGCCGGGTGGAGTGCCGGACGGGAGCTTGCCGAACTGAAAAGTTCTCTTGAAACAATCCGCAGCACCGCAGCGGAAATCATTAACAGCATTGATGAGCATATCGCAGAACTGCAAAAGGAACAGGCGCAGACTTCCGAGGTACAGGAAATCGGGCAAAACGCACCACCGCAGGAGCAGCCGGAATTCCCCGTACCCGACGCCACTATCAGCATAAAAGAAATGCAGGACTACGGCTATTCTTGGGACGGTATGTTTCCGCTGAAACAGGAAGCCGCCGAGCGTTTGTTTACACAGGACGGTATCGAGGTTTTCCGTATCTATGAGGACGGCACCGAGGGAGCCGTTACCAGTCTGACCGATTTACAGGAACACGCAGAAAAAGGCGGCTTGTTCGGTGTAGAAAAGGAAACTTGGGAAGCCCTGCACGAATACAACGCCATGAAACAGCAGCTACGGGAAAGTGAGCCGACAAAGGAAGCCCTGTTACTCTATGGCAAAGAGGACAGTTACGGGATTTATCAGTTAGCCCACGGCGACGCTACAAGGGACTTGCGCTTTGAGCCTTACGACCGCCTGCAGGCGATGGGACACACCATAGACCGGGCGAATTATGAACTTATCTACACCGCGCCCCTTACGGCAGACATTACCCTTAACAGCATTTGGGAAAAATTCAATATCGACCACCCGAAAGATTTTAAGGGACACAGCCTTTCCGTTTCCGATATTGTGGTGCTTCATCAAAGCGGCGAAAATACCGCCCACTATGTAGACAGTATCGGTTTTCAAAAAGTGCCGGAGTTTTTACAGGAGAAGCAGCCGCAGCTTACCCCCGACGAGCATTTGACCGGGGAACAGATTAGAACGCCGCGCGGCAGCTTTTCGCTTACCTCTATGAGCATTGAGCAGATGAAAGAAGCCGGGTATGGACTTCATCATCAATCCGACGACGGGAAATATCTGATTATGGGAAACGGTACGCGGGCGTTTGCCGTTGCCGCCGAGCAGCCGGAAAAGACAAACCCTTTGAAGCATGTCGAGGACACTATCGAGCAGAACGACAATAACTTTGACGGTATCATCAACAATACCCCGCAGACGCCGACCGTGGACGCTTTGGAACAGAAAGCAAAGGCAGGCGAGGTTATTTCCCTTACTGACCTTGCCGAAGCGATTAAGACCGACCGGGAAAACGGCAAAGGCAAGAAAACCGCAGCGAAAGAAAAGCCCTCTATCCGGGCGCAGCTCAAAGCGGATAAGGAACGGGCGGGAAAGAAGAAACCCACGAAGCAAAAATCGCAGGACTTGGAAAGGAGCTGACCTATGAATAAGTTTGAAGATGTGGACGTTATCACTTCCCTTGAAGCGATTATGAAACAAAATACCGCTTTTTTTCAGAATGATTTTGACCTTGATAGAAACATTTTACAGAAAGCGGCGGCAAGCCCCACAGCCGAGGACAGGCGGCTTTTATGGTTTTCCCGCCCGTCCGGGACGAGCTGCTTCCGGGAGCGCGACGTTTTTCTAAAAGGCACAAGACAGCATAACACATGGCGGTTTTACGGGGAACAGACGCGCGATAAAGTCCTTGCCTATGCGGTGGAGCTGACCGGGATTGTAAACGGAAAAATCAAAGGCAATCTCTATGAGCTTGACTATCCGCAGCATTTCCGGCACGTTAAGGAACAGGCATTACCCGCAGATAATTACACGCTGCTCTATGAGCATGGAGAACGGGTGCAGCCCGCCGGACAGTATCTTGACGGCAATCCAGACCCGCAGCTTGGGAAGTTTGAACGCTTTGAAGCGCAGCCTAATGACCCGGAAGCATTGCATTTTCTCATGCGGGAGGAAAAGCGCAGCTATGACCGCTTAAAGCCGGGGGATTTCAAGGCGCATATTACCGCATTGCATGACAGCCGGATTGAAGCCGAAGCACAGCGCATTGTAGCGGAAATGAAGCGGCAGGACAGCCCTAACAGCCCCAACAAAACACATTTCATGGTGGAGCTTTCGCCTTACTTTATGCAGTTAGCTTCTACAAAGGACACCGACCGTCTGTTTGCTATGCTGCCATACAAAACACTTTCTTTTTCTAAGATTGAGGGCAGACATGGCACTTTTGCATTTTTAGACAAAAGCGAGGACAGAAGCCGGAATATCCGAAAAGCGCGCCCCTCTGTCCGGGCGCAGCTTACCGCAGACAAGAAAACAGCCGCCCCGAAAAAGGCAGCGGCAAAAAGAAAAAATCAAGATTTGGAGGTATGAGCATGAATAGATTTACTGTTGAGGAAACAAACCTTTTGAGCATTTACCATGAGGGAAGCAAGGCGCAGCTTATAGAGAACATGACCGCTGCGCTGCCTTACATGGACGCGGGATTACGGGAGCTTGCAAAGCGCACCCTTTCCAAAGTAGGCGCGCTGACCGAAGCCGAGTACAGGGAGCTTGCCGTTTATCCTGCTGATGAAGTATGACCGGGATTAAGCGGCTGTCGCCGCGACAAAGCCGCAAGGTAAACACCCTTGTGAAAAAGGAGTGCTGCAACTGCGAGAATGGCAACTGTATTTTACTGGACGACGGGGACACTTGCGTATGCCCGCAGCTCATTTCCTATTCCCTGCTCTGTAAGTGGTTTCGGATTGCCGTACTTCCTCTTGATAAGCTGCTCTATGCGGAACTCTATCAGACCGAGGACAGAAAGAAATGTACCGTGTGCGGCGCGTCCTTTGTGTCGAAGTCAAACAATGTTAAATACTGCCCGGACTGCCGGAAACGGATTACCCGCAGACAGGCAGCCGAGCGCATGAGAAAACGGCGCGCTCTTGTTACGCGGTAAGGGCGAAAAAAGCCTTGTTTTACAGGCTTCTGACAACCGTTTCCTCATAGGGCAAGGGCTTTATACCTTTTCCCTTAAAAACGGCGTTCTACTGCGTAACATTTCAGAACTGCACCCATAAGAAAACCGGGGCGCGGATAGTCTTTACTGACTGTCTGCGTCCCGGTTTTTCCTTTGCTATTTTTCCATGTTGATTTGAGGGGTTGCGCCCTTATCTGTGGTAAGTAAACGGTATATCGTAAGGGGGATATACCATGCAGCCACGACGAGCCGCCATATCAAAATGACCCCACCGATAATGCCGCCCAAAATGAAGTTGAGGGCAATGATACCCACCGTTCCGGCTATGTCATACCCATGCGGTACAAGCCATACGAACATACGGCGAATACCAAAGGGAATACCGCAGCACAGCCACACATAAAAGTAATTGGTCTGCCCGTCCTCTGTAAAGACGTTCTTAAACATGAAGAATAAAAACAATGCGATAACGGCGGGCAAAACGGTTCTCTTAAAAAAGTCTTTCCAAATTTCCCCGCGTGTCATGGTATCACTCCTTTTCTATTGGGAATTGTGGGATAGCTTCTAACAGTTTCAGTATGAGCGTTTGCCGTAAATCGTCGTCGATTTCCTCTTTTACGCTTCCGTCCGGCTGACGCTTTTTTACCATTGCAAGGCGGTTGATTTCGTCACCGTAACAAGCAAGCACTTTTTCCAACGCCCATTTTTCGCCCGCAACGGCGGCGCGTATCGTTTCATAGTCCGGCATTTCCTGTTCCATTCTCTGACACTTCCTTTGCTGAAAATGTATCACTTTGGTATGTAACTACTGTTTTTGATAGGAACTATTATATCATACAAGTATGAACAAAGCTACTCCCCGCGTTCTTTTCCTTTTTCCCGTTCCGGTTCTCTTTGCTGCCGTAAAATGCTGTCTATGTTCTGTTTGATAACGTCGTACTCTTTGACCTGTTTTTTCAGTCTGCCATAGTCGGCGTAAAGGGCTTCTTTCTGTTCCTGGAGCTTTTCATATTCCGATTGCAGCGCGGTGAGGTTCGGGAGCTTGGAAACGCCCGCCGCCTTTAATGCCTTTGCCGCTGCTTCATGCAAGATGATTTCGCGCTCATGGGCTGCCCGGTAACTGTCCTTATTTCTTGCTTTGCGGTATGCGTCATAGGCGGGTTTTGTCTTTTGGAACGTGGAAACATTCTTGATAAGCACCGCCATATCTGCAAGCCGTTTTTCCGCGCTCTTTAATGCGTCTGCCGCCTGTTCGCTCTCTGTCTGTATCTCTGCGATTTTTGCGGTCAAGTCGGTGTATTGTTCAATCTTGTGTTCCGTAATAAAATTCATGGTCTTAGCTGCCTGTTTCAGATTGTGGATTTTCGCCCATTGTTCATAACCCCGGCTCTGCGCCGCCTTGATACTGTTTTCAATATCAATGAGCAGGGACACGCCGCGTTCTGTCTTGGGAGCTTTGGCGGTGCGGGTACGCTTGCCCTCTATCCGTTCCCGGATTGCTTCCTCTGTATAATCTGCGCCGAGGGTTTTCAAACGGGTAAACCGTTCCTGTCCCGGAACCAAACAGGACACATATTTTCCCCGTTTGATTGTGAAGCCTTCTGCCTGTAACCGCGCGAGCAATTCTTCAAAGTCGGACACTTGGGGGATAAGGGTATCGACGGCAAGTTTCAATTTTGCTTTGGCGGTTTTCTCTTTCTTATACACCGCATAATTCTTTCCCTTGCCGCCTTTCTCCGGCACAAGGACGGACAAGCCGTTTTCCCGGCACAGCCTGTCGCTGATGTTGCGTATTCCGTAATAGGTGCGCTTGTTGGAAACATACTTGTGGTAGTCTACAAAGTTTACCGCACAAAAAATGATGTGGTTATGGATATGCCCTTTATCTATGTGAGTGGTAAGGACGTATTCATATTGCCCCTTTGTTACCGTGTCGGCAAGCTGTTTTCCGATTTCATGGGCTTTCTCATAATCGACTTCCCCCGGCTCAAAAGATTGTATCAAATGGTGTGCGAGGTTGTTTCCTCTGTCAAGAGCTTGCGACAATGTAAATCCGAACTCAATATCTGCCGTTTCATAGCTGCACCCGAACGAGGACACCAGCATTTTCCCGTCCGTCTTGTCCGGGTTTTGGATATAGTCAAGGGCTTTTTTTAACGTGCTTTTAATAGGCTTAATCTTTGTAACCGCCATATCTCCGCAAGCACCTCCTTGATTTCTTCTATATCCTCTTGGTAGACGCTGCCCGTCGCATTGACGCGCTTTGCAATCTGATTGACATTGACCCCGATTTTCTGTATCTCCGCTGTCATAGCTTTTATGTCGGCATGGTCTATCTGAATGATATACCCGTCGATTGCCATTTTCCGCAAGTAGGCTTCCATGTTCCGGGTAGGGACGAGCTGCATTTTCTGTTCAATGAACGCCCGTTCTTCCTCTGTTACTCTGAATTTAATTTGTACTGTCCGTTTCCTGCCGTTCATCGGCTCACACTCCTTTCCATTCCGAGGGTTTGGGACACTTCCCAACAAGCAATTTTCAACCGACGCGCCGCAGCGCAGGAGGGCGAAAATACGGAAAGGGTACCCCTTTCCTATGCTTGCTAAGAAACTTTCTCCCTTTATCCCTACTACATGGAAAATCTGATTTTGCCAAAGCAGGACAAAAGAAAAACGCCGCAAACTGCGACGTTTCAAACTGCTTTTTCTATGAAGAAACGAGGGAACTTTATTCCCCCGTTGTTTCGTTGTTGGCTTCCTCAATCCCTTTTGCGGTAGCTGACAGGATTTTCAAATCCTTTTCGCTCATGCCGTCGAGCATGGTATCAAGCTGACGGCGGCGTGTGGACTTTTCCTGTTCCCGTTCCGGGAAAAAGAACTGGTCTACCGATACGTCAAGCAGGGTTACAAGCTCATACAAAATCTGCAAACTTGGGTGCTGCCCGCTGTTTTCAATGGACGCGATATATCGCGGCGCAATGTTCAGCTTATCCGCTAACTGGTTGCGGGAAATTTCCTTTGCTTTTCTTGCCGCTTTGATAGCCTGTCCGAAAGCCTTAAAATCAAACTTTTCTTTGCTCTGCTTCATAATCATTTCACCCAACTACATTGTATATTTCATCTCTCTTTCAAGATATGATTACACACATCATAGTATGGATAGAAATAGAGCATATCATGTACTTGCTATTATT
>OGXJ01001403.1_pt1 | contig 18046 bp, 18 predicted proteins | sample 1576231 | NCBI WGS metagenome assembly OGXJ01 (sample SAMEA3541539, study PRJEB24748) | human gut metagenome | biome: human gut; feature: human-associated habitat; material: faeces | place: China | collected 2012
TACCGATACCGAAACCGAGATAAATCACACCGTAGTTTTTCGCCAGGTTATTGAGGCCAAAGAACTCACTGACCAGTGACGGAAAGACGGTAATAGTGCCGCCAAAGTTAAATGCCACGCAGGCAATCGCTGCAAAGAACGTCACTGCATTCAATGGTGCAAACAGCAGGGCCGCCATACCCACCAGCGATATCACCTGACCAATGGTAATAACACGGATACGGGCGATTTTGTCAGACAGAATACCCAGCACCAGACGACCTGAAAGGTTGGCGATGGAAATAACAGTGACTGCATTGGCTGCGGAAACCACATCAAGGTGTGCCAGACTTTGGGCGATATCTTTCGCTACCCCAATCACGTACAGGCCGCTCATGCAGGCGGTCAGGAACATTACCGCTAACATCCAGTACTGCGGTTTACGCATCGACTCTGCCAGCGTGTAATCTTTCTCCACCACACCATTGCTGGTTTTCACTTCCTGTTTTGGTGCGTCTTTCATTAACGTTGCGCCGAAAACAATCATCAACAGCGCAATCGCTCCCCAAATCACAAAGGTTTTTTCCAGACCGACCGTTTCCAGCAGCTGCGTGTCGATAAATTTGAAACCCAGGCTACCCAGACCATAAGAACCGATAGCGAACGCGGAGATCAGACCTTTACGCTCCGGGAACCACTTCACACAGTTAGAGAGCGTCAGCAGATAACCCGCGCCATCTGCCAGTCCCACCAGCACACCGGCGCTTAACCACAGCATCATCAGGTTGTCAGAATGCGCTGTCAGGAAGAAGCCTAATCCCAGCAAAATGCCGGAAGCCATGGTGACGCGTTTAACGCCAAAACGTTCCTGTAATTTGCCCGCAACAGAAGACGAAATTGCCAGCCCCAGACTTAACAAGCCGAAAGAGAAAGCGACCTGGCTTACCGGCGCATCCAGCTTGGCGGAAAGCGCGCCATTAAACAGGCTCCAGGTATAAACCGACCCCAGCGCAAACTGGGTAATGATAGTACCGATGAGTGTCAGCCAGCGGGTACGCTGATAATTTGAAGGTGTCATGGCAGTATTCCTGCAGTAATAAAAAGGAAAAATCTCTGCCGACAACCATAACGAAGTGCACTTTATGCCTGGGGAAAAACGGCATGAAATGCCATCAGAACGGAATGAAATGCCTTAGTTCAGGAATGAATGACGCGACAATTATTCACCAAATTTATTATTTGGTAAGTTAGCACCCACTATCGCCACAACTATTGTGATTTAATGGTTTCAATTGTGACTGTTACGTTAAAATCTGGCGCTAACCCCCATCGTATACAGATAGTCGCTATTATTAGTGGTATTTTCTGCCTGAGTTAGCGCGGCATAGGCGGCAATATTTTGATTGAGCAACATATCAGCGCCTACGGTGACATCCAGCCAGTTGCCGTTCTGGTTTGTCGCCGTCATCCGGCTCAGGCCTGATTGCGCCTTCCAGATATTCTCGCCAAATTGCTGGTTATAGCTGATTTGCGCCCAGGGTCGGAGATCGCCAAGCCGGGAGTCAACACGCCAGCCTAAGGTACTCACGCTGGCATGCCATAACGGATCGGTCAGCGTGGTAGTACTGTCGCCAAACTCGTTATACATCGAGGTGGTTGTGCCATCGTAATGTAATGCCGCGACCGGGCCGGTTGTAACCTGTTCATATAAAGGAAAATTCCAGCCCATACTCATACTGCTGGTCACATCCACAGGGGTTTCTTCCGCCAGATTGACTTCCAGTCCCAGCGCCCTTTGGCTACTTTGAATACGTTGCGACAAAATATCGTTGTAATCAGGTTGATGATCACTATCCCAGGTGTAACGCTCTGTGGAAAGTCCGGGTTGCGTATCAACGATATATTCTTGTTGCCAGGCGTAAGCTGTGTTGAGAAAAAAGGCACTGATTACCACGCTCGCCAGCAGGCTTAGCTGCCAGCGACCACCGCTTTTTTTTATGATCATTAACACGACTCCAGGGAAGAGCCGAATTCGGCAATATTATTGTCATTGTATGAAGGATATCGGGCATAGTACCCCTGTATTAAATATTGACTTTTTCACCGATGCGTCAAGAAAAGCGGCTGAAATTTTTACGATCGGGTACATAGCGAGGGAAAGTATGGAACGTTGCGGCTGGGTGAGTCAGGACCCGCTTTATATTGCCTACCATGATAATGAGTGGGGCGTGCCTGAAACTGACAGTAAAAAACTGTTCGAAATGATCTGCCTGGAAGGGCAGCAGGCTGGGTTATCGTGGATCACCGTCCTCAAAAAACGCGAAAACTATCGCGCCTGCTTTCATCAGTTCGATCCGGTGAAGGTTGCCGCAATGCAGGAAGAGGATGTCGAAAGACTGGTACAGGACGCCGGGATTATCCGCCATCGCGGGAAAATTCAGGCAATTATTGGTAATGCGCGGGCGTACCTGCAAATGGAACAGAACGGCGAACCGTTTGCCGACTTTGTCTGGTCGTTTGTAAATCATCAGCCACAGGTGACACAAGCCACAACGTTGAGCGAAATCCCCACATCTACGCCCGCCTCCGACGCCCTATCTAAGGCACTGAAAAAACGTGGTTTTAAGTTTGTCGGTACCACAATCTGTTACTCCTTTATGCAGGCATGTGGGCTGGTGAATGATCATGTGGTTGGCTGCTGTTGCTATCCGGGAAATAAACCATGATTAGGGAAGCGCAACGTTCAGAACTCCCCGCGATCCTCGAACTGTGGCTGGAAAGTACAACCTGGGGCCATCCCTTTATAAAAGCGAATTACTGGCGTGAGTGCATTCCGCTGGTGCGGGATGCCTATCTTGCCAACGCACAAAACTGGGTCTGGGAAGAAGACAGTAAGCTTCTCGGTTTTGTCAGCATTATGGAAGGTCGATTTCTGGCAGCGATGTTTGTCGCACCGAAGGCCGTCAGGCGCGGTATTGGTAAGGCGCTGATGCAGTATGTGCAACAGCGCCATCCCCATCTGATGCTGGAGGTTTATCAAAAAAATCAACCGGCGATAGATTTTTACCAGGCGCAGGGTTTTCACATTGTCGATTGCGCATGGCAGGATGAAACCCAACTACCCACCTGGATTATGAGCTGGCCGGTGGTTCAAACGCTGTAAGTGTCAGTTCCGGACCGTTGTATTTTTCTAGCCATGCCAGCGCCGTATTACCCGCACAGCCATTCCCCAGCCGCGAGCTGGGGAGATCTTTGGTCAGCACGTTCACTGCGCCGTTTTTACAAATACCGTCAGCGGTTAAATCCAGATCCGGCCATGCCCCTTCGTGAATGCAAATCACGCCAGGTTTAATTCCCTCGCTAATGACCGCTCCGGCAAGGATCTGCCCACGGGAGTTCCACACCCGCACCATATCCCCTTCGGTTATGCCGCGCGCCTGAGCATCGTCAGGATGAATGGTGACAGGCTCACGGTTTGCTACCGCGTACAATTCGCGCAGAGAACTGTAATTCAGCTGGCTGTGCAGGCGGTGCGCCGGATGGGCAGAAAGTACCTGCAACTGTTCTGGTTCGGCATTGCCCTGCCATTCGTCCGGCTCCAGCCACATTGGATGCCCAGGGCAATCCGGGTAACCGTAATCGGCAATACGCTGTGAGAAGATTTCAATCTTGCCGCTGGCGGTTTTTAACGGATGCGCCAGCGGATCGCGGCAAAAATCAGCGAAGCGAATAAACCGCTCGCTGTCCGGGTTTTCCGGCATCTCAATTAACTGGTTGGCTTGCCAGAACTCAGCAAATGGCGGCAATTCAACCTGCTGGCTTGCCCCGCGCTGCCGGGCAACGTTATAAAACGTTTCCAGCCATTGCAGCTGACTTTTTCCTTCCGTAAACCGCGCATAGCCGCCCTTCTCCCAACGTTCACTCAACTCGGCAAAAACATCAAAATCATTACGCGCTTCATAGCGTGGCGGCACCACTTGCTTCATCGGCACCAGATGCTGATTACTGTAATCACCGGTCATGGTGAGATCATTACGCTCAAAAGAGGTAGTCGCAGGCAGAACGATATCCGCGTGTTTCGCCGCCGCCGTCCAGAAGCATTCAGAGATCACCACCAGCTCCGGTTTTTGCCAGGCACGGATCAGACGATTGGTATCCTGATGATGAGTAAAGTTGGCACCGCCCGCCCACCAGATAAAACGAATATCCGGGAAATGTCGGTTCATACCGTTGTGTTGATATGCGCCACCAGGGTTTTCCAGTGCTTCAACAATGCGGGCAACAGGGATTTTATCCACCGCATCGCAGCCACCCGGCAAGCTGCCCTGCATGGAAGAGAGCACCGCAGAACGCCGCGTGGGGTTACCACCATTGGCAAAATGGTAAGAAAGACCAAAACCGCCGCCGGGTGTGCCGATTTGCCCCAACATTGCTGCCAGCGTGACGATCATCCAGTGTTTTTGCTCACCAAACTGTTGGCGCTGCATTCCCCAGCCTGCCATCAGCATGGTGGTATTTTGGTGGAAAATAGCCGCCAGCTCGCGGATTTTCGCTGCGCCAACACCACAAATCTCTGCTGCCCATTCGGCGTTTTTCGCTATTGCGTCACTCTCGCCCAGCAAATAAGAGGCGAAGACGGCATAACCTGTGGTGCAACGCGCCAGAAACGCTTCGTCGTGCCAACCATTTTCCACCAGCGTATGGGCGATCCCCAGCATCAGCGCAACATCGGTGCCCATGTGCGGTGCCACCCACTCCATTTTATCGCCAAAGAAATCGACGGTTTCCGATCGCATTGGATCAATGCAGATCAGCTTTTTCCCGCTGTCACGCAGTGCGGAAAAGTAAGAAAGCCCCTGCTCATCGGATGCATTCCACGCAATTTTCAGCGTATTGAGTGGATTAGCACTCCACAGCACCACGACATCGCTATGTTCCAGCACCAGCGGCCAACTGGTCTGCTGTTGATAAACTTCGCTACCACCCACGACATACGGCATGATCGCCTGTGCCGCGCCGGTCGAATAATCCCCCAGATGCCCGGTATAACCGCCTGCCAGCGCCATATAGCGTTGTAATAATGTCGAGGCCTTATGCAGCACGCCGTTTGAACGCCAGCCGTAGGAACCAGCAAAAATCGATGCCGGACCATAAGCCTCACGAATGCGTTTATGTTGTTGGTGAATAAGATCCAGCGCCTCATCCCAACTCACGCGAACAAATTCATCCTGCCCACGAATGCCTTGCGGGTTTTCCGGTGACGCGAGAAAGCCTTTGCGCACCATTGGAAATCGTACCCGCGTATTGCTGTGAACCTGGTCGCGAACCGCGCTCTGCAAGGAGTTTTCCATTCCTGTGGCTAACGCGCCACGCGAGCTAAACACGGTTTCGCCGTCGGTTTCAACCAGCATGGGCCCCCAGTGGGCGGCAGTCAGAACGGAATATCGTGAGGATGAGTTGGCCAAACCGAAGACTCCTGAAAGGTTAGATGTATTGAGCAGTTAAATATTACTTACAAATTTCCGAGTATTCCCAGGAATAATCTTCATGTTCACGCGGCATAATCTCCCGCCACGGAACCCGTGGCAAAGAATAAAAAGGTTATTAAGGATTAACAATGAAGAAACGTGTTTATCTTATTGCCGCCGTAGTGAGTGGCGCTCTGGCGGTATCTGGCTGCACAACTAACCCTTACACCGGCGAACGCGAAGCAGGCAAATCTGCTATCGGCGCAGGTCTGGGCTCTCTCGTGGGCGCGGGTATTGGTGCGCTCTCTTCTTCGAAGAAAGATCGCGGTAAAGGCGCGCTGATTGGCGCAGCAGCAGGCGCAGCTCTGGGCGGCGGCGTTGGTTATTACATGGATGTGCAGGAAGCGAAGCTGCGCGACAAAATGCGCGGCACTGGTGTTAGCGTAACCCGCAGCGGGGATAACATTATCCTCAATATGCCGAACAATGTGACCTTCGACAGCAGCAGCGCGACCCTGAAACCGGCAGGCGCTAACACCCTGACCGGCGTGGCAATGGTGCTGAAAGAGTATCCGAAAACGGCGGTTAACGTGATTGGTTATACCGACAGCACGGGGGGTCACGACCTGAACATGCGTCTCTCCCAGCAGCGTGCGGATTCCGTTGCCAGCGCGTTGATCACCCAGGGCGTGGACGCCAGCCGCATCCGTACTCAGGGCCTTGGCCCGGCTAACCCAATCGCCAGCAACAGCACCGCAGAAGGTAAGGCGCAAAACCGCCGTGTAGAAATTACCTTAAGCCCGCTGTAATCCCTTTCATGCCAGGTGATGCAGAAATCACCTGGCATTCTTCAGTTTTCCTTCATCATATTTCAGGCTAAGGTGATCGCCTTATCAGTGAATGGAGAGAAGCATGAAGCCGTCCGTTATCCTCTACAAAGCCTTACCTGATGATTTACTGCAACGCCTGCAAGAGCATTTCACCGTTCACCAGGTGGCAAACCTCAGCCCACAAACCGTCGAACAAAATGCAGCAATTTTTGCCGAAGCTGAAGGTTTACTGGGTTCAAACGAGAATGTTGATGCCGCATTGCTGGAAAAAATGCCGAAACTGCGTGCCACATCAACGATCTCCGTCGGCTATGACAATTTTGATGTCGATGCGCTTACCGCCCGAAAAATTCTGCTGATGCACACGCCAACCGTATTAACAGAAACCGTCGCCGATACGCTGATGGCGCTGGTGTTGTCTACCGCTCGTCGGGTTGTGGAGGTAGCAGAACGGGTAAAAGCAGGCGAATGGACCGCGAGCATAGGCCCGGACTGGTACGGCACTGACGTTCACCATAAAACACTGGGCATTGTCGGGATGGGACGGATTGGTATGGCGCTGGCACAACGTGCGCACTTTGGCTTCAACATGCCCATCCTCTATAACGCGCGCCGCCACCATAAAGAAGCAGAAGAACGCTTCAACGCCCGCTACTGCGATTTGGATACTCTGTTACAAGAGTCAGATTTCGTTTGCCTGATCCTGCCGTTAACTGATGAGACGCATCATCTGTTTGGCGCAGAACAATTCGCCAAAATGAAATCCTCCGCCATTTTCATTAATGCCGGACGTGGCCCGGTGGTTGACGAAAATGCACTGATTGCTGCATTGCAGAAAGGCGAAATTCACGCTGCCGGGCTGGATGTCTTCGAACAAGAGCCACTGTCCGTAGATTCGCCGTTGCTCTCAATGGCCAACGTCGTCGCAGTACCGCATATTGGATCTGCCACCCATGAGACGCGTTATGGCATGGCCGCCTGTGCCGTGGATAATTTGATTGATGCGTTACAAGGAAAGGTTGAGAAGAACTGTGTGAATCCGCACGTCGCGGACTAAGCCGCGACTGCGTGGAGTAAAGCCCGATAATCGCTCGGGCTTTTACTCTTTATTGGGTTGCAGTAACTGCTGTAGTCCAGGCCTGATTAAACGCCTGATGCTGTGCCGGTAATGGCGCAATCAGTTTGTTATATTCACTTGCCTGCTGTGAAGTCGGGAACTGGATGCCATTTGCTACAAAGCTCACCTGAGTACCTTGTTGGGCAATGTAGTCTCCAACCATCACTAGTTGTTGCGTGAAAGTTTGTGCCGCCGGAATCAACGGTTGCAATGCATCAGCTGGCGTCGTTACCACTTTGGTGAATGCCTGATCAAAGACCGGTTTCAGGTCATCACTCTGTTTTAGCGCAGAGTGTGCAGCATCGGCCTGCAACTTCGCATTTTGCAGTTGTTGCGCCAGCACACCCAGCGAACCATTCATTTCACGCAGCGGACCGCTTTGCGTAACGTAATCCTGCGGTACGCGAATTGCGTTAACGCTGTCTACAACCGGGCGCAGACCGGAATCCATCGCCTGATTCACCTGCTGAGAATAACCATACAGAATCGCGTAATCAGAGACAAAAGGACCAAACTGTTTTTTCTGATCGGCAGTCAGGGTTGGTAGACGTTCACCGCTACGCATCACTGTATTCTGCAGGAAGTCGATAAACGCTTTACGCTGATCGCCTTCTTTATCAAAACACCCACTCAGGCTAACTACCATTAATAACGCCGCAAGAGGCGCAAACCAGCGAGAGCAGGACTTTCCTGTCGCCATTTTCTTACTCCTTTCACCCAAAAAAAGCGCACAACGACACACGCGTGTCTGACGTGACAAGGATAGTCCAGGACAGGCTTGCAGGATACCCTTTCTACGTAATCTTCCTGGTAAAATCATGGAGAAAATGAAACAAGGTTAATTTGTTGTTTCATTGTTAAAAAATGATATTGCCGTTGCTTTTTTTGTAGCCAGAGATTTACGCCTTCGCAGAAGGTTAGATTTTCGAAATCTTTACAAACCAGGAGTGGTAAGAGATATATCGGCATTTATCAGATCGTTAGGTGGCTATAAGTCACGCTAAATGACTGGCTGAATCGAATCATAGCCAGAGCATGCCCTGACTTCACCCCGCTGTGTCTGCTTTTCCCGACTATTCTTAATGAGCTTCGATGCAATTCACGATCCCGCAGTGTGATTTGAGGAGTTTTCAATGGAATATAAAGATCCAATGCATGAGCTGTTGAGCAGCCTGGAACAGATTGTTTTTAAAGATGAAACGCAGAAAATTACCCTGACGCACAGAACAACGTCCTGTACCGAAATTGAGCAGTTACGAAAAGGGACAGGATTAAAAATCGATGATTTCGCCCGGGTTTTGGGCGTATCAGTCGCCATGGTAAAGGAATGGGAATCCAGACGCGTGAAGCCTTCAAGTGCCGAACTAAAATTGATGCGTTTGATTCAAGCCAACCCGGCATTAAGTAAGCAGTTGATGGAATAGACTTTTATCCACTTTATTGCTGTTTACGGTCCTGATGACAGGACCGTTTTCCAACCGATTAATCATAAATATGAAAAATAATTGTTGCATCACCCGCCAATGCGTGGCTTAATGCACATCAACGGTTTGACGTACAGACCATTAAAGCAGTGTAGTAAGGCAAGTCCCTTCAAGAGTTATCGTTGATACCCCTCGTAGTGCACATTCCTTTAACGCTTCAAAATCTGTAAAGCACGCCATATCGCCGAAAGGCACACTTAATTATTAAAGGTAATACACTATGTCCGGTAAAATGACTGGTATCGTAAAATGGTTCAACGCTGACAAAGGCTTCGGCTTCATCACTCCTGACGATGGCTCTAAAGATGTGTTCGTACACTTCTCTGCTATCCAGAACGATGGTTACAAATCTCTGGACGAAGGTCAGAAAGTGTCCTTCACCATCGAAAGCGGCGCTAAAGGCCCGGCAGCTGGTAACGTAACCAGCCTGTAATCTCTGCTTAAAAGCACAGAATCTAAGATCCCTGCCATTTGGCGGGGATTTTTTTATTGGAAAAACCGCTTTAAATGTAGAGAAGAACAGTCCCAGGAACAATCCAGATCCGGCACCGGAATGTCGCAATCACGACAGACCGCACCATCACACCCGGAACAATCACAATCATTATTCTTCTTTTTACGTATTACCTCGTTCAGGTGTTGCTTCTGCCTGATTGTCTGTGCCGCAAGTCGGCAATCTGCAAAACGCTGACGTATATCGCCCCAGCCTGCAATAACACCTTTCTGTTGAATAATCTCTTTGACTGCTCCCGAACATCCCTGCGTTTGGTACAACACACTGTAAGCACAGCGGTATCCTTTGTGAGGAGAAAGATGTCGTTGATAAAGCATTATCAACAGTAAAAGCAGTTTATTCATGAAGGCTCCGAACCATTCCTGTTCCCGATTAAAAACTTATCTAATAGCCAAATCCATGCGTATTTTTTAAAAAAACATTCATTAAAGAAATAAATTAGGGTGCATTGAGAATACCCAACACCGTAAGAAAGGCGGGAATAATTTCCCGCCGAAGACTCTTACTCTTTCAATTTGCAGGCTAAAAACGCCGCCAGCTCATAACTCTCCTGTTTAATATGCAATTCACACAGTGAATCTCTTATCATCCAGGTGAAAAATAAAAGCGTGAAACAAATCACTATTAACGAATAGTAATCCGTATTTCTGCGGCATTCCCAGCCTCCTGTGTTGATTTCCAACGAGTAAGAGGCTAACCTTATGTTGTTGAAGCATAGAGGCAGCCTCACTTTTATAGTCAGGTGGGGCTTTTCTCTGTCTGCCTTTCGGTGAATACCTGAGACAAACAGTCTCAAGCACCCGTAGCTATTCTAGCTTAATAAGTTTGTTTCTTCTCCTTGATATAATCCTAAAAAAATCTCATAAAATTAATATATGAGATAATCTTTATTCAGCAGAAGATTATTAAAGGTTGCTGTATTATTTAGCGATAATAAAAAAAGCCTGCCAGATGGCAGGCTTTTTAATAACGGCGTTATTACTGCAACAGCGAAATATCCGCAACGCGCAGGAACAGTTCGCGCAGTTTCTCCAGCATGGTCAGACGGTTGATACGCAATTCTTTGTCATCAACCATTACCATCACTTTATCGAAGAAAGCATCAACCGGTTCACGCAGCTCAGCCAGTTCGACCAGCGCATCCTGGTAACGACCTTCCGTAAAGTACGGCTCCAGCTTGTCACGTAGCACCACAACCTGCATCGCCAGTTTAATTTCTTCCGGCTCTTTCAGGGTAGAGGCATTCACGCGGTCGCTCAGCACTTCGTCAGATTTCGCCAGAATGTTAGATACACGTTTGTTCGCCGCCGCCAGTGCAGCAGCTGCATCCAGGGTACGGAAATGCGATACCGCTTTCATACGGGCATCGAAATCAGCCGGACGAGTCGGACGACGCGCCAGTACCGCCTGGATGGTGTCAACGGTATAACCTTCGTCCTGATACCAGGCGCGGAAGCGACCGAGCATAAAGTCGATAACATCATCAACTACGTTGGCATTAGTCAGCTTATCGCCATACAGACGCACCGCTTCTTCGGTCAGCGTTTGCAGATCAAGGTTGAGGTTCTTCTCAACGATAATACGCAGCACGCCAAGTGCGGCACGACGCAGCGCAAACGGGTCTTTGTCGCCTTTCGGATGCTGACCGATACCGAAGATACCCGCCAGGGTGTCCATTTTGTCAGCAATCGCCAGTGCACAGGCTACCGGGTTAGACGGCAGGTCATCACCGGCAAAACGCGGCTGATACTGCTCATTCAGCGCCACCGCGACATCTTCCGCTTCGCCATCGTGACGCGCATAGTGCATCCCCATAACGCCCTGGGTGTCGGTGAACTCGAAGACCATGTTGGTCATCAGGTCACACTTAGACAGCAGGCCCGCACGGGTTGCGTGGTTAACGTCAGCGCCAATCTGTTCAGCAATCCAGCCAGCCAGCGCCTGGATGCGGTCAGTTTTGTCACGCAGCGTACCCAGCTGTTGCTGGAACAGCACGGTTTGCAGGCGCGGCAGGTTATCTTCCAGACGTTTTTTACGGTCGGTATTGAAGAAGAACTCGGCATCCGCCAGACGTGGACGAACGACTTTCTCGTTACCAGAGATAATTTGCTGCGGATCTTTCGATTCGATGTTGGCAACGAAGATGAAGTTCGGCAGCAGTTTGCCATCGTTCGCATACACCGGGAAGTATTTCTGGTCACCTTTCATGGTGTAAACCAGGGCTTCAGCCGGCACCGCGAGGAATTTCTCTTCGAATTTTGCGGTCAGAACGACCGGCCACTCCACCAGCGAAGCCACTTCTTCCAGCAGGCTTTCGCTTAAGTCAGCGTTACCGCCAATCTTACGCGCTGCTTCTTCGGCATCGGCTTTAATCTTCGCTTTACGTTCTTCGTAATCGGCGATGACTTTCCCGCGCTCACGCAGAATTTCCGGATACTGATCGGCGTTGTCGATGGTGAATTCCGGTTCGCCCATAAAGCGGTGGCCGCGAATCACGCGATCGGACTGAATGCCCAGAATGGTTGCCGGAATGACTTTGTCGCCCAGCAGCAGGGTCACGGTGTGCACCGGACGCACGAAGTGCACGTCGCTTGCGCCCCAACGCATCAGTTTCGGGATCGGCAGTTTCGCCAGAGAAGTCGCAACCATATTCGGCAGCAGTGCTTCGGTGCTTTCGCCCTTCACATGGGCGCGATACAGCAGCCATTCGCCTTTATCGGTAGTCAGACGCTCAGCCTGGTCAACGGTAATACCGCAACCACGCGCCCAACCTTCTGCCGCTTTGCTCGGTTTGCCTTCAGCGTCGAACGCCTGGGCAATCGCCGGGCCGCGTTTTTCGATTTCACGATCCGGTTGCGCTTCCGCCAGGTTAGCTACTTTCAGCGCCAGACGACGCGGAGCAGCAAACCATTGAACGGTGCCGTGTGCGAGGCCAGCGTTATCCAGCTCCGCAGTAAAATTCGCAGCAAAGGACTCAGCCAGGCTGCGCAGTGCTTTTGGTGGCAGCTCTTCAGTGCCGATTTCCACCAGAAAAGTTTTCTCAGACATAGCCGCCTCTTACTTATCTTTGTTGCACATCGGGAAGCCGAGGGCTTCACGGGAAGCGTAGTATGCTTCTGCCACTGCTTTGGTCAGGGTGCGAATGCGCAGAATGTAGCGCTGACGCTCGGTGACGGAGATGGCTTTACGCGCATCCAGCAGGTTGAAGCTGTGGGCGGCTTTCAGAATACGCTCGTAGGCTGGCAGCGGCAGCGGATTTTCCAGCGCCAGCAGCTGCTGCGCTTCTTTCTCGTACTGCTCAAAGCAGGTGAACAGGAAGTCCACATCCGCGTATTCGAAGTTGTAAGTGGACTGCTCCACTTCGTTCTGATGGAACACGTCGCCGTAGGTGGTTTTACCCAGCGGGCCGTCGCTCCAGACCAGGTCGTAAACGCTGTCTACGCCCTGAATGTACATGGCCAGACGTTCCAGACCGTAGGTGATCTCGCCGGTAACCGGTTTACACTCCAGACCACCAACCTGCTGGAAGTAAGTGAACTGCGTCACTTCCATGCCGTTTAGCCACACTTCCCAGCCCAGTCCCCAGGCACCCAGAGTCGGGTTTTCCCAGTTATCTTCCACGAAACGGATGTCGTGAATAGTCGGGTCCATGCCCAGCTCTTTCAGAGAACCGAGGTACAGCTCCTGAATATTGTCCGGCGATGGCTTAATGACCACCTGGAACTGATAGTAGTGCTGTAAACGGTTGGGGTTTTCGCCGTAGCGACCATCGGTCGGGCGACGAGAAGGCTGAACATAAGCAGCCGCCATCGGTTCTGGCCCCAGCGCGCGCAGACAGGTCATTGGGTGAGAGGTTCCCGCGCCGACTTCCATGTCCAATGGTTGAACAATGGTGCAGCCCTGGCGAGCCCAGTAATCCTGTAAGGTCAGGATCAAGCCCTGGAAGGTCCTGGTATCAAACTTTTGCATATTATTTCGTGCTGGATACGTGTGGATTTAAAGGAAGGGATCAGTATACCCGCTGGATGGAAGATATACAGTACGAAACGGGAAAAAGCAGGGCTTAACGCATGGAAAGATGCAAAAAATGGCCATCTGCGTCAAAAGAACAGACAAACTGCTCTTTACGGAAGGTATAACCGCGCATTTCATAGCTTCCCTGGAACTGTTCGAAGGCGGTGACGTCGATTTTTTGCTCGCCGGTGTTATAACGTTTTGCCGCCTGATCCTTGCATAACGCTTCCATATTCAACGAACGCAGAGGATCAACCTTTACCCGTTGTGCTTTCTGCACGGGTGACGGTGTAGAACAACCCACTAGCACCATAAGCGCCATTGCCGGAAAGAAAGCGTTCATCATCATTAAATTACCGTCTGGTTTGCAGGTGAGTCTTATTATTTATATCGGTATAGTGGCTGATATCTTACGAATTTCCTTAAGCCTCTATAAGCTGTAGTGATAAAACTCAGATTATTCCAGTGCGCCAACCAAATGATTTATCGGTCAGACTTTTTTTAACCAGATACAGAGACACAGATGCAGCCCAAAATTTACTGGATTGATAACCTGCGAGGGATAGCGTGTTTAATGGTGGTGATGATTCACACCACTACCTGGTATGTGACCAATGCTCATAGTGTTAGCCCCGTCACATGGGATATCGCCAATGTTCTGAATTCTGCCTCTCGTGTCAGCGTGCCGCTATTTTTCATGATTTCCGGCTATCTCTTTTTTGGCGAACGCAGCGCCCAGCCGCGCCATTTCTTGCGTATCGGCTTATGTCTGATTTTTTATAGCGCAATCGCACTGCTCTACATTGCGCTGTTTACCTCCATCAATATGGAGTTAGCGCTGAAAAACCTGCTGCAAAAGCCAGTGTTTTACCACTTGTGGTTTTTCTTCGCGATTGCGGTGATTTATCTGGTTTCACCGCTGATTCAGGTGAAGAACGTCGGCGGAAAAATGTTGCTGGTGCTAATGGCGGTGATTGGCATTATCGCTAACCCAAACACAGTGCCGCAGAAAATTGACGGTTTTGAATGGCTGCCAATTAACTTATATATCAATGGCGATACTTTTTACTACATTCTGTATGGCATGTTGGGCCGCGCTATAGGGATGATGGACACACAGCATAAAGCACTGTCGTGGGTGAGCGCCGCGCTGTTTGCGACGGGGGTTTTTATTATCTCTCGCGGGACATTATATGAATTGCAGTGGCGCGGAAATTTTGCCGATACCTGGTATCTTTACTGTGGGCCGATGGTTTTTATCTGCGCAATCGCGCTATTGACTCTGGTTAAAAACACGCTGGATACGCGTACCATTCGCGGACTTGGCTTAATCTCCCGCCATTCATTGGGTATATACGGATTCCACGCCTTGATTATCCATGCGCTGCGCACCCGGGGAATTGAGCTTAAAAATTGGCCAATACTGGATATTATTTGGATCTTTTGCGCGACGTTGGCAGCGAGTTTGTTACTTTCTATGCTGGTACAACGAATCGACAGAAACAGATTAGTGAGTTAAGTAAAAGCCCGTTCACATTGGACTGACCGGGCTTACGTGAATTATTCGCTGTATTCTTCCTGGGTAACCTGTGTTTCTTTTGGCGGGTTTATTCCGGCATCACGAATATTCTTCTGCACCGCTACTGCACCAAACAAGCTTAAGAAGAAAGCCAGTCCATAAAAACCTTTTTCACTGAGTAATAATGTCGCATTCCACAGACCTACCATCAGTAATGCAACAGAGATAATAAAGACAGTCAGGCAGGTCATATAATAAATGGAAGTGGTCGGTATGCCTTCATACTTGTCCCGAACGGTCTTTTGATAAGACGCAGCAGAAAACAGTCCTAACACCAGTACGGCAAAATAATACCCTTTTTCATTTAACTGCATCTCTGCATTCCATAGCCCTAACAGATAGGTAACGATACCACCAACGAGAGCTATCCATGACACAATACTAAAGGCGGGTGAATAGGTTGATATTTTGTTGTCCATCACAGTATTCCTTTCATTCCTGAATGTGTAAGAGCTTTATGTTGCTCATACCGAGCGAAACAAACGCATTTGACCAAACAAGCAGACAAAAAAGGCGATGGGGTAGATCACCATTTCATAAGCATTGATAGGTGCATTTAAAACACCGATAAACAAGAGACCGATAGTGATTAACGCAACTAACTGGCAAATATGGGTAAAAAAATTATCCAATTGCCCGAGTTTTACTGCGCGAAGATATGCATAGTTGCCAAAAGTTGCTGTCATTAACACGCCAAGAAAATAGCCTTTTCCACTCAACAATGGGCATGAGATCCATAGCCCAACCAGATAAACCAGCGCCCCGACAACAAATAATAGTTTTGCCACAGTTTTTGAGGTTTTCATAACGATCTCCATGTCTACCAGCGATACATTACGAGTAACCAACGAAAGACAAAACTGAAAAATGCCATTAACAAATGATTTTCAGAATAAATTCATACTAAATATTAATTAATTAGTGAGATATATAGATGTGAATTATCCCCCACCCGGTCAGGCAGGGGATAACGTTTACGCCATTAATGGCAGAAGTTGCTGATAGAGGCGACGGAACGTTTCACGTCGTGGCTGATAAGCGGCATAACGCTGCGCATCTGGTAGATGCGACTGTTCTAACGGTAGCTGCGGCAACAACTCAATGAGCGATTTCTCTGGATTCGCCGCAATCTGCGCCAGCCTTGCTGCGCCCAGTGCTGGCCCCACATCCCCCCCCGTACGGTAATCGAGCTGCTGACCGCTGATATCCGCCAGCATCTGACGCCAGTACTCACTACGCGCCCCGCCACCAATCAACGTAACACTTTGCGGTTTAATGCCGCAGGCATGCACGACATCCATGCCATCTGCCAGCGCATAACCCACGCCTTCCAGCACTGCTCGCGCCAGTTCATTGGGGCCATGTTGATGAGTCAAACCAAAAAAAACCCCCTTCGCCTGGGGATTATTGTGTGGTGTACGCTCGCCGGAAAGATAAGGCAGAAACCAAACTGGCTCGGCACTTTCATCAGCCTGTTGAGCTGCAGCGATTAAAGCTGGGACATTGCCCAGGCCGGTTAATTTCGCGACCCAATCCAGACACGATGCTGCACTCAGCATTACAGACATTAAATGCCAACGCTGCGGTAGCGCATGGCAAAAGCTGTGTACAGCGCTTTCTGGCTTGCTTAAGAACCCTTCGCTGACAGCAAAATAGACCCCCGACGTCCCCAGCGATAACATTGCCTGATTAGCATCAACCATTCCCACACCAACTGCACCAGCTGCATTGTCGCCACCGCCTGCGACAACTGGCACCGTCGCCATACCCCACGCTTTCGCAACTTCAGGTAACAAAGCACCAGTAATTTCGCTGCCTTCGTATAATGCGGGCATCTGGTCACGAGATAAGTCGCAAGCCTGCAGCATGACGTCACTCCAGTCACGCTTTGCGACATCCAGCCACATGGTGCCAGCTGCGTCAGACATATCGCTGGCAAACTCCCCCGTCATACGCAGACGCAAGTAATCTTTCGGTAATAATACTTTGTCGATTTGACGGAATATCTCCGGCTCATGCCGCTGAACCCATAGCAATTTAGGCGCAGTAAATCCGGGCATCATCAGGTTGCCGGTAATCACTCGTGATTGCGGAACTCTCGCTTCCAGCAAAGTGCACTCTTGCGCACAGCGCCCGTCGTTCCACAAAATGGCAGGGCGCAATACCCGTTGTTGAGCATCCAGTAAGGTTGCTCCATGCATCTGGCCGGCAATACCCAATGCTTTAACGTCCTGCAGAGAATGCTGATCGCCCAGAGCTTTCATTGCGCGATCAGTTGCCTGCCACCACTGTTCCGGGTCTTGTTCCGACCAGAGTGGATGCGGGCGCGAAACGGTCAGCTTTTCCGTTTGCGAAGCAACCACCTCACCCTGCTCGTTGAGCAAAATAACTTTTACGCCCGAGGTGCCAAGATCTATCCCGATATACATATCGATCGTTCCTTAAAAAAATGCCCGGTATCGCTACCGATAACCGGGCCAACGGACTGCACAGTTAGCCGTTATTTGTCGAACAGATAATGATTTACCAGATTTTCCAGTTGCTCCTGGCGACCACTCTGATGCACCGGAGACAAATTATGTTCCTGAGCATATTTGGCTAAATCTGCCAGTGACATTTGGCCTTTCAGGATTTGCTGGCCCAATTCGCTATTCCAGCCGGAATAACGCTGCGCGATGCGTTTATCCAGCTCGCCATCTTCAATCATGCGCGCTGCAATTTTCAGCGCCAGTGCCATCGTATCCATCGCGCCGATATGACCGTAAAACAGATCATATTTATCAGTACTTTGACGACGTACTTTGGCATCGAAGTTCAGACCACCGGTGGTGAAACCGCCTGCTTTGAGAATTTCATACATCACCAGCGCATTCTCTTCCACACTGTTCGGGAACTGGTCGGTGTCCCAGCCCAGTTGCGCATCGCCACGGTTGGCGTCGACAGAACCGAACAGGCCAAGCGCAATGGCGGTGGCTATTTCATGATGGAAAGAGTGACCTGCCAGCGTCGCGTGGTTAGCTTCAATGTTCAGTTTAATCTCTTTTTCCAGACCAAACTGTTT
>OGXJ01001428.1_pt1 | contig 17820 bp, 8 predicted proteins | sample 1576231 | NCBI WGS metagenome assembly OGXJ01 (sample SAMEA3541539, study PRJEB24748) | human gut metagenome | biome: human gut; feature: human-associated habitat; material: faeces | place: China | collected 2012
AAACTGTATTCGACGATACGAAAGTATTGGATGGCGCTCCCGGCAAAAACATAACGATGGCCCGTCGTAAAGGGCAGGAATGGTTCTTGGGGGCGATGACCAATAATGAAGGTTCCGAAGAAGAAATTCCTTTGGATTTCTTGGATAAGAATAAAGTCTATCTTGCTTCTGTCTATACCGATGGCGGCGAAAAGGTGAAGACACGCACGCAGGTGGAATGCAGTTATTTATTGGTGGATGCTTCCATGACGATGAAGTTTGACCTGAAGCCCAGTGGCGGTGCTGCGGTTCGTTTTGTACCGGTGGAGGCGAAAGAGGCGAAGGGATTGAAAAAATATAAAGGAAAAATATTATAAAGGTTTAGGTGTAATTCTCCCTTTGAACGTAATAGATGATGGATTATTCAAAGAAGGTATTGTTATGGTAAAGATGTTTTTTATACTGTTTGGAGTACTTGCATTTTGTCAGGCTGTATGTGGACAGTCCGTTTCCAAAGTTTGGGTTGCCGACCGGAAGGATGGGACGTATATGAATCCTGTTCTGCATGCCGACTATTCCGATCCGGATGTGTGTGCGGTGGGAGATGATTTTTATATGACCGCTTCCAGCTTTAATTGTACTCCGGGGTTGCCCATTCTCCATTCCAAGGATTTGGTGAATTGGAAACTGGTAAACTACGCGTTGAAAACTATCGAACCGGAAGAATTCTATAACAAGCCTCAGCATGGAAAGGGCGTGTGGGCTCCTTCCATACGTTACCATAACGGTGAGTTCTATATTTATTGGGGAGATCCGGATTTCGGCATTTTTATGGTGAAGGCTAAAGACCCGCAAGGTGAATGGGATAAACCGGTATTGGTAAAGGCCGGAAAAGGCATGATAGACCCTACGCCTTTGTGGGATGAAGACGGGAAGGTCTATCTGGTTCATGCGTGGGCCGGAAGCCGTGCAGCTTTCAACAGTGTCGTCACGGTATGCGAAATGAATCCGGAAGGAACCAAAGTCATCAGCGAACCGGTGTTGGTATTTGATGGCAATGACGGGGTGAACCATACGGTGGAAGGCCCCAAATTCTACAAACGCAATGGGTATTATTATATATTGGCCCCTGCCGGTGGGGTGGTTACCGGTTGGCAACTGGCACTCCGTTCAAAGAATGTTTATGGCCCTTACGAAGTGAAGAGGGTGATGGCGCAAGGAAGTACGGACATCAACGGCCCGCATCAGGGCGCTTGGGTAGAGACGAATTCCGGTGAATCCTGGTTTGTACATTTTCAGGATAAAGCAATGTATGGGCGGGTCATTCATCTTAATCCGGTGAAGTGGACGGAGGGTTGGCCTGTCATTGGTGAAGATAAGGACGGTGACGGTTGCGGAGAACCGGTAAGACGGTATCGGAAACCGAATGTCGGGAAGACATATCCGGTAGAGACTCCGGCAGAGAGTGATGAGTTCAATTCCCGCCGGTTGGGGCTGCAATGGGAATGGCATGCCAATTATCAGGATGCTTTTGGTTTTACTTCCGATTTGGGGTATATGCGTATCTATGGGCATGTGCTGTCCGAGGACTTCGTGAATTTCTGGGAAGTGCCGAATCTGTTGTTGCAAAAGTTTCCGGCAGAAGAGTTTGCTGCCACGACCAAGTTGAAGGTGGTGGCTAAAGCTGACGGACAGCAATCCGGATTGATTGTGATGGGATGGGACTATTGTTACATTGGAGTGGAGAAGCAAGGCGACAGATTCGTGCTGAAGCAGGTGGTCTGCAAAGATGCCGAGCAACAAAATAAGGAAACTTCTACCCGTTTGATGGAATTGCCGGTAAGCCGGAAGCTTGAAGCCGGACTGTTCCCCAATTATGAACGGGACATCTATTTGCGGGTAAAGGTAGGTAAGAATGGGGTCTGCCATTTCCATTATAGTTTGGATGGAAAGAAATATCAACCGGCCGGTGAACCGTTTACTGCACGTCAAGGCAAGTGGATTGGCGCTAAAGTCGGTTTGTTCAGTACGGCTCCGTTCGGTAAAGATAGAGGTTGGGTTGATGCTGACTGGTTTCGCATAGAAAAATAAAAAGATAAGATAAATGAAAACAAAAACACTATTGGCAGGCTTGGGACTATGTTTGCTTGCTGCTTGTTCAATTTCAAAAGAGGAGTTGATTGTTGATAAGGAACTGGATTATTGTAATCGTCAGGTGCATCGTACTTTGGACATCATGCGTGGAAAGGGAGGTAAGATTGACTATACGATGATGCCTCGTAATATCTTGGATGGCCAGTACGACTGGAATTATCGCAAGGCTACGAAAGATGAATGGTGCAGCGGCTTCTGGCCGGGTATTTTGTGGTATGATTACGAGTACACCGGTGATGAAAAGATTAAAGAGGAAGCGGAGAAATTCACAGCTTCTCTGAAATTCCTTTCCGAAATCCCGGCTTTCGACCATGATTTGGGCTTTTTGGTCTTTTGCAGTTATGGAAACGGGTACCGGTTGACCCATAATCCCGAATACAAGCAGGTGATTCTGAATACGGCAGATTCATTGGCTACCTTGTTCAATCCCCGTGTAGGCACTATCCTTTCGTGGCCGCGCAATGTGGAGATGTTCGGTGGGCATAATACGATTATGGATAACCTGATTAATCTGGAGATGCTGTTCTGGGCAGCCAAGAATGGTGGTAATCCATATTTGGCAGATATAGCCGTCTCTCATGCCGATAAGACCATGAAGTACCAGTTCCGTCCGGATTATACTTCCTGCCATGTAGCAGTTTACGATACGTTGACGGGAGATTTTATCCGGGGATGTACCCATCAGGGGTATGCGGACAATTCAATGTGGGCCCGTGGGCAGGCTTGGGGAATTTATGGATATACTACGGTCTATCGTGAAACAAAAGATGTCCGTTATCTGGATTTTGTGCAAAAGGTGACGGATGTATATCTCAAGAATTTGCCGGAAGATTATGTGCCGTACTGGGATTTTAATGACCCTGCCATTCCGGATGCTCCACGTGATGCATCGGCTGCCGCAGTAGTAGCTTCCGCATTATTGGAGCTTTCTACTTATCTGCCTGGTGAAAAGGGGAGGGAGTACAAGGGTGCTGCCATAAAGATGTTGAAAAGTCTTAGTTCGGATAAATATCAGAGTAGAAAGAGCAAACCTTCTTTCTTGTTGCACTCTACCGGACACTGGCCTGCCAAGTCGGAGATTGATGCCTCTATCATCTATGCTGATTACTACTATATGGAGGCATTGTTGAGGCTGAAAAAGCTGGATGAAAAGGAAAACGGATAAAGTTTGTTTCGAGTGTTGGGATAGGAGCAATACCCTGATTTTCGGGACTTATCTATCTGTTTTCCGATGAGCCTGGCTTTATCTTCTTAACCTGATGAGGTTACTGACTTTCCGTTGTATTGCCAGTACGTTCAGCAGTGATACTGCCAGAAACAGCAGACCGCTGGTCAATATGCATGGAAGCAGTGAACCGCTCTCCAATTGCGGGAAGAGGTTTTGGACTACTTCTATATAGTAACTGCGTACCCATGCCACGCAGCCGATGGCGAGGAGCAGTACCAGTACATTCAGCCCTACTGTCAGTATATAATAAGGCGTGGCTACCCGCGTCGGGCTATATCCTATCAGCAGCAGGTTTTCCAGTTTTACCGTATTCTTTTGGAGAAGCAGGAAGATGCTCAGCATCAGGATGTAGAATGACAGAATGCTGATGAACAATCCTACGCCCACGACGATAGCTGTAATGAGACGCAGGAAATAAGTTGTCTTTCCGGCATCCAGATTGTTGCCTTCGGTTTCGTAATTCTTTTGCTGGAAATAGTCGGTGATGGCTGTGTCGGTAGGATTCTTCACTTCCACAATAAGTCGGGACGGTTCAGCTTCTTTCTCCGGTGCAAAATTCTTGTTGGCCCAGTCCATGAAGGATTGGGGAACGAGAATGGTATTCAGCCGGTTGGAGAATCCTACAATGTTGCCTTTATATTGTTCCACACGTCCGTTGCCCCGCATCATGATATCCATCTGTACCAGACTCATCAAACCTTCGGAGAGTTTCGGCAGACTCCGGCTTTGTGCAAAGCCAAAGTTATAGAGGTTCAGATAATTGCGCGGAACGATGATGGGAATTATCCGGGTATCTTCATCAAAATGCCATTTGTCCAGACTGACATCCACATATTCGTCGTGGACACATCTCAGGAGGGAGTGACGATAGTCAATCCTGCGACAGGAAAGGTTGTGGGAAGGCTCACCGACAAGGAGAACGGACTCAATGACGCCAATGTGTTCATATGCAGGGAACTGCATGACGGACGGGTAGCCATAGGCAATTTCGGAGGGCTGAACATATGGAATCCCGCAACCCGGCAGATGACATCCGTAACGGACATTCCTAAGAAAATAGTGTATGCCGTCCTTGAAGACCACCAGCATAACCTGTGGGTCGCCGTGTACAATGACGCTATCTACATGCTGCCTGCGGACGGACGGGCGTGGAAAAAGTTCTCCGGCAATGGACAGAAAACTGACGACACGGTGTGTCTTTTCGAGGATTCGCGTGGAGGAATATGGGCGGCTACCAACGGCAACGGTGTAAGCCGGTATAATACGGGCACAAAACGTTTTGACGTCATGGACTTCTCTCTCAACAAGTCGCGGCTTGCCGTAGTCAGCATCAGCGAGGACCACAACGGCAGGCTGTGGATGGGGACAAACGAGGGACTGCTGTGCTACAATCCTGTCAACCAGTCAGCCCGCTCGTTCACGACAGCCAACGGACTTCTTGACAATAATTTCAGCTATTCCTCCGCGCTCTGCAGCCGTACGGGAAGAATGTATTTCGGCAGTCAGAGCGGGTTGACAAGCTTCGTTCCCGAGTCGTTGGACAGTCAGGGCTCCACCGACAACATCATTGCCACGGAGCTTATAATAAACGGTCAGACGATGGACAACAGCTCGAAAGACAGTCCGCTCACACACAGCATAACGGCGACAAGGAAGATAGAGCTCGGTTACAGGCAGAACTCGTTCGCATTGAAGATGTCAGTGCTCTCCTACAGGGAAACGCAAAACAGGGAGCTTGTCTATATGCTTCAAGGGTTTGACAAGGGATGGCAACAGCTTTACAACGACAATTACATCCGCTACACCAATCTTCCGGCAGGCAGCTTCCGCCTGATGGTGAAAGACCCTTACAGCAACGGCAAGAATGTGTATTCGCTCGACATCGTTGTACGTCAGCCATGGTGGAACACATGGTGGGCATGGACGGTATGGCTCTCTGTGGCAGGGGCGGCGTTATGGTTTGTTTACAGGTATGTCGTCCAGCGGTCGGAGATGCTGAGGAGGATAGCCATGAGCAAGTTCGAATTTGAGAAGGAAAAGGAACTCTACCTTAGCAAGATAACCTTCTTCACCAATGTGGCTCATGAGATACGGACACCGCTTGCGCTCATTAAGGCACCGCTTAAGGACATCATTGACCGTAAGGACTATGACAGGGAGACAGGCAATGACCTTACCATCATGGACAAGAACGTCAGCCGTCTGCTCAATCTGGCTAACCAGCTGCTTGATTTCAGGAAAGCGGAGAAAGACGGACTTAAACTCAATCTGGAGTACAGCGACATCAGCCTGCTCATAAATGAGGTGTACATACGCTTCACGTCGCTGATGGACAAGCGTGACATAAGCCACTCTCTGTCGCTTCCGGAACACGGGCTGTGGGCATATGTGGACAAGGAGAGCTTCACGAAAATAATAAGCAACCTTATCAACAACGCCGTGAAATACTGTGACAGGACGGTCGGCGTGACTCTGACGGCTGACGAAGGCGGAAAGTATTTCACGGTCAGGGTATGCAATGACGGTAAGGTCATTCCCAAGCCGCTCAGAGGAAAGCTCTTCAAACCGTTCTTCCGTGTGGAGTCTGTCACCACCGCGTCTACCACAGGCACAGGTATCGGACTCGCGCTGGCAAACACATTGGCAGAGCTGCATGAGGGTGTTCTGAGAATGGACGACCGTGAGGACCTTAATGTCTTCGTGCTGCGGATACCTGTAGGGAGCAGTCCTTCCATCAGTTATGGCGGTAGTCGGGAAGAGCCTGAAATGAAGAGGACTGAAGAAGAGCCTGCCGGTGAAGACCAGCCGGACAGCGGTGACACGACAAAGCATTATACAATACTCGTTGTGGAGGACAACATAGACCTGCTGCATTATGAGAAGAGACACCTTAAAAAGAAATGGCAGGTCATTACAGCCGATAACGGGCAGAAGGCTTTGGACATTCTCCGGCAGTCCGACGTCGACCTCATAGTGTCTGATGTGATGATGGAGCCGATTGACGGTTTCGAATTCTGCAAGAGGGTGAAGGCTGACATCAATTACAGTCATATACCGTTTGTCCTCCTTACTGCCCTTACACTTGACTCCGCCAAGGTAAAGGGGATGGAGAGCGGAGCCGACTACTACATAGAGAAACCGTTTTCCATGGAATATCTTGTCTGCGTCATCGAGAACCTGCTGCGCTCACGTGAGGATGTCAGACACGCTTATGCGTCCTCGCCTTTTACCGACAGAAAGACGGTGGCGCTAAGTAAGGTGGATGAGGAATTTGTCAGAAAGCTCGAGAAGGCTGTAGCCGAGAACCTCACCGACAGTGATTTCGGCATCACGCAACTCGCCGACATCATGTGTATGAGCCGTACCAATCTTAACCGGAAGATTAAGGGTATCTTCGACCTTACACCTAATAATTACATAAAAATAGAACGGTTGAAAAAGGCGGCACAGCTTATGAAGGAGGAGGATGTCAAGGTGAATGAGGTCTGCTATATGGTGGGGTTCAGCTCTCCTTCATATTTCACACAGTGCTTCCAGAAACAGTTCGGGCTTCTGCCAAAAGACTTCATCTCACACGGTCTGGGCTGATGTTGGTTTTATTTTGATGTTTTTAGACTCGATAATGACATCAAATGAGAGTGAAACTCATTATGTTTGCAAAATGAAATTAAAAACATTTTCACTTCATTTAAACCTAAAAACAAACGTTATGAGAAAGTTTTACTTCACAATCATCACATTGGTGGCATTGCTGTGCGTGACGGTCTCTGCTTCAGCCACACCGTTCAAAGCCGTTTATCTGGAACTGACGGTCAATGAGACCGGCAGAGGCAAGGTATATATGAAAACAGAGGACCCGGACAATCCGCAGACACGGAAGAGCGAGGACGCTGTTATCAAATGCGTGATAGGCGAGAACGGCAACGACACGCTGCGTTACAACACTCATCCGGAGAACCCCGCGTTCCAGCCTTACACGTATCCCGGAGCGCCGGCTGACTTTGACGTAGCGACTTATGCCGGACTTTACATGTGCTGGCTCTATGCCGAGCCGGAAGAGGGATATGAGCTTGCAGGCTATTCTCTTATAAAGAAGGACGACCCGGACTCATACACTAAGGCTGACCTCATAAAGACGACGTGGACGGACAACGGCAATTTCACCGATCCTTATCCGGCAGCCGACAACGACGGTCAGGAGTTTATCTTCAACGCCAATGTGGCACGTCCGGAGGGAGGAAAGGGCGACGGCTCTGAGGGCAGCGACGATGTTGCCCGCGAGCAGGCACGTGAGAACGCCGGCTGGGGTGACGAGCCTGACTGGAAAATATATGCGGTGTTCGTCAAAGAAGGGACTGTCCTGCCTGACGGCACGTCAACCGGCATATCCGAACTGAAGGACACCACTCCACGGGAGGAGCCTGTCTATAATCTCAACGGATGCAGGGTGGGCAAGGATTATAAGGGCATCGTCATCCGCAACGGAAGGAAATTCGTACGGAAATAATTGTACTCTTTATTTGGTAAGGTCAGGAAGAAGCTGCCGTGTGGTGTGAAGGCAGCTTTTTCCTGATAAAAAGGATGCGGATTAAATGAATATCAAAACATTCAATACAGTTGTTCTTTTATTACTCTTGACATTCGGCTCGCTGACCGTTGAGGCTGGGAATGATGACGGTTTGCCTGTCGACATAAAGGCAAGCCTCATATATGTGTCGCCGGGATACACGGCTTATACCGCTTACGGACATTGCGCCATAAGGATGCAGTGCCCGTCACAGCGTCTCGACTATTGTTTCACGTATGGTCTGGACGACAGCTCGCAGAGCTACGTGAGTTTCTTTTCAGGGAAAGGCAAAGGCAGATTCAGCACTTTTTATACACATGACTATCTGCGTGAGTATAAAGATAACAACCGCCAGGTAAGCGAATATGAGCTTAACCTGAGCCTTGATGAGAAACGTAACCTGTGGGCTCTGCTCGACAGCGGAATATCCGGTGAGTCCATACCTTACGATTATTTGAAAACAAACTGTTCCTCCATGTGCGTGCGTGCGGTGGAGAGTGTCCTTGACAAGGAGACCATTGAATATAAGGACTTGCCTGTGGCACTGCTCGGAACCTATCGCGATTTTGTACGTCATATATCTGTACACAAGCCATGGTGCGGTTTTTTCTGGAACACTATATTAGGGTCTGAGGGCGAATCAAAGGGTTCGCTGGAAGACAAACTGTCTCCAGCCTCTCTTGTGGATGCCTGGGAAGATGCCCTCATCGTGGATTCCATCGGTGCCATACGCCCTGTGTTCACAGGTGGCGGGACGGTTATTGTCTCCGGAGATGACGGTACGCATGACACACCTTTCACTCCGGCTCTTATGTTTGGCGTGCTTTAACTGTTGTTCTTTCTCGGTTGTGGCGGTGATTGTTTTCACGTTGGCGGAAAGGAAGTGCAAGTTGGGAAGAGCAGCATGCGTTGTCGACGTGACATTGCTTTCGTCACATACAATAATAGGTTTGTTCATATGCTATATGTCTTTCATCTCCGACCTTCCCGGTACGTCGGGGTCATGGTATGCCGCGGCGTTCAATCCCATGCCGTTATTTTTATGTCTGACATATAAGAATAAGACATTTTTCCGTTATATACTTGCAGGCTTTGCCCTCGTTCTGCTGTTATTAATCATTCTTACACCCTTCATACCCCAGTTGGACGCCGACCATGCTCTTCTGGAAGGTATTTTTGCCGTCAGGTGCGCCGCAAGGGGAATAAACTGCCGTAACAATTATATAAACGCTAAAAAGAGACAATGAGACACTGTTTGATCTATATCCTGTTGATGATGTTTGCAAATCATGCCTCCGCACAAACCGCTTTCTTTGTGGACGGCTTTCATGGCGGTATTTACGGTCATTATCCGTTGGACTGGTATACGCAATATATCGTTGACCAGCTTGAAGCGAATCCCGACTGGGTGATTGGAATGGAGATAGAGCCCGAGACATGGGACAGTGTGGAAGTGCGCACACCTGACGCCTATAGGAAGTTGAAGCCGCTGATGCTTTCAGAACGTATAGACGTTACAAATCCCACCTATGCGCAGCCTTATATGTTTAACATCAACGGAGAAAGCATCATCCGGCAGTTCCAATACGGCATGCGCTCACTGCGGAAGCACTTCCCCGGCATAACGTTCAGCACCTATTCTTCTGAAGAGCCTTGCTTCACGAGCCAGCTGCCACAGCTGCTCCGGCAGTTTGGCTTCCGTTATATGTCTCTTAAGAATCCTGACACCTGCTGGGGAGGATATACGGCTAATTTCGGCGGACAGACAGTCCGGCTCACCGGTCCTGACGGTACGACGGTCATTGCTGTTCCACGCTATGCGTGTGAGAGCCTGCAGCCGAACAGCGTCTGGCAGACAATAGCATGGCGCAACAGCCCGCAGTATCTTGAGGCTTGCCGCAAGGCGGGCATTGGGAATCCCGTAGGTATGTGCTATCAGGATGCGGGATGGAAGCATGGACCGTGGCTTGGAGAAGGACGGAAGGACAGCCGCTACGTCACATGGACGGAGTATATCAGCCGTTACACCGACAAGGAGAAAGCTACAGACCACCGTTTCTCACAGGAGGATGTCCTGCCCGGACTGATGTGGGGCTCGCAAGTGATGCAGCGCATAGCCCGTAACGTGCGCCGGTCGGAAAACAATATCCTTATGGCAGAGAAGATGTCGGCAATTGACTTTGTGGAGCACGGCAACAAGCCTTGTCAGACTGAGCTTGACGAGGCTTGGCGTCAGCTTATGCTTTCACAGCATCATGACTCGTGGATTGTGCCTTACAACACATTCCGGATTCGCGGCACATGGGAGAAAGCGATAGAAGCGTGGACAAGTACTGCCGACAGTCTTTCTGCAGAAGTCATCAATAAGGCTGCAAGCCATGATACTGACAACGGCTTTATCACTCTTTACAATGTTACAGGTCAGCCCCGCCGGGAGGTGGTGTCTGTACGGGATAAAGGACAGAATACATTCGTGATGGCAGATATTCCGGCTTTCGGCCACATCAGCATCAGCCGTCCGGATGCCGTGCCCGTAACCACAAAAGCGTTTGTCGGAGGAAAACAGTCTGACGATGACGCATGTTTCATAGAAAACGAGTATTGGATCATAGGCTTTGACCTGAGCAGGGGCGGTGTCGTAGCAAGGCTTATTGACAGGCTGACCGGAAGGAATCTCGTTGCATCCGAAGACGGTGAGTTTCGTTTCGGTGAACTGCGCGGATTCTTTCCCGACGAAGGCAGGTTCTGTTCTTCAACTGAGACTCGGGCTAAAGCTACAATCACCACCTGCGGTGACCTTCTTACTGAAATCAGATTGGAGGGAGAAATAAACGGGACTTCTTTTGTAAAAACGGTCACGTTGCGTAAAGGCAGTAGGATAATAGACTGTAGTCTGAATATAGATTGGCGGCGTAATGTGCGTATTGGAGAGCGTGTGGGGTCACACCGCAACGCCTCGCGTACAGGCTTTTATGATACACGCTACATGCTCAGTATCTTCTTTCCTACGGGCATGAAGAAAGCCAGATTGAGCAAGGACGCGCCTTTTGATGTGTGTGAAAGCAATCTGTCGGATACCTTCTTTAACGACTGGAGGGATATCAAGCACAACGTCATCCTGCATTGGGCAGACATCAGCGACGGCGACAACGGACTGGCACTGCTCACAGACCATACTACAAGCTATTCTTACGGGGAAGATTATCCGTTGGCACTGACCGTTCAGTATTCCGGTCCGGGACTTTGGGGACGGGATTATCCTATAACCGGTGCGTCTGAATTGCGTTATGCCTTGATACCGCACGAAGGCTCTTGGCACGATGCAGGTATTCAGAGACTTGCTGAAACGTGGCGTCAACCGGTCATCGTCAGACCCGGAAGGGTTGCCGACAAGTCCCTGTTGGAGACTTCTTGCGCCTTGTCTTCAGTCACTGTGGAGGATAACGGCAGCATGAATATCCGTCTCTTCAACGCGGACAGTGACGACAGCCGCCAGACAGTAACGCTGGATTTTCCTGTCAGCCGTGCCGTGGTAACAGACCTGAACGGAGAAACGCAGGAAGAATTGCAGGTGAAGAACGGGAAGATAAATCTCAGTATTCCCCGCTTCGGCATACGTACCGTCAATCTGACTTTAAAGAAATGAAACCAAAATATCATAATACAATGGATGGAAAAAAGAAATTCAGAGATGTTGCCGGGTGTCTCTTATTTACTGTGTTAATGTGTCCGGCTGCGGTTACGGCGCAGGACAAGGATCTGGCACATTGTGTGAACCCGTTTAGCGGAGCCAGTACGAACACCGAGACAGCAGGAGCTTATCATGGGCTCGGGAAAACTTTCCCGGGTGCCGCGACTCCCTACGGTATGGTACAGGTAAGTCCGCAGACAATCACCGGTGGGGACAACGGTTCCGGCTACAGCTATGAACATCAGACCATAGAGGGCTTTTCCATGACGCAGATGAGCGGAGTGGGATGGTATGGCGAGATGGGCAACTTTCTGGTTATGCCTACGACAGGCGAGATAAAGACTCTTGCCGGACGTGAGAAGGAAAACATTGACGGCTGGCGATCGCACTACGACAAGGAGTCGGAGCACGCACATGCCGGATATTACAGTGTGAGGCTCACAGACTATGACATTAAGGCGGAAGCCACTTGTACGCCCCGTTGCGGCGCGCTGCGCTTCACCTTCCCAAAGAACGGGCAGTCGCATATCCTGATAGACCTCGCACGGCGCGTGGGAGGCTCCGCTGACTATGAATATATCAAGGTGGTCGACAGTCTCACATTTGAAGGCTGGATCAGGTGTACACCCCAAGGAGGCGGATGGGGCAACGGTGACGGACGTGTGAAATACACTCTTTATTTTCATGCAAGGCTGAGCAAGCCCATGAAGTCATTCGGTTTCTGGAAAGCGGATTTCTCCGAGCTGCAGCCTCATAAAAAAGATGATGTCGTCACACCTGAATATCTTGAAAGAATCGCCAAGGCATCTGTCGTGAAAGGGAACGTGCGGGATGCCAATGACATGCTGGGTCAGCACATAGGTTTCTTTGCAGACTTTGCTACTGATGAGGATGAAGCCGTTACCCTCACTTGTGCTGTTTCTTATGTTGATATTGAAGGCGCGCGACGCAATTTTGAGGCTGAGGCTCAGGGCAGAGACTTCGACAGCATCCACCGGAAAGCGGTTGAGGACTGGAACAAAGCACTCGGTTGCATAGACATCGAAGGCGGAACAGAAGCGGAGCGGACCATATTCTATACTGCGCTTTATCACACTATGATAGACCCGCGCATTTATCAGGATGTGGACGGCAGGTATGTCGGCGGGGATTATCAGGTTCATCAGAGTGACGGAAAGTTTGTCAAACGCACGGTGTTCAGCGGTTGGGATGTGTTCCGTTCGCAGATGCCGCTTCAGACAATTATCCGTCCGCAGCTCGTGAACGACCTCCTTAACTCGCTCATTACTCTTGCCGACCAGAGCGGAAGGCATTATTTCGAGAGATGGGAACTTCTCAATTCCTATTCCGGATGCATGTTGGGCAATCCTGCCGTCTCTGTTCTCGCTGACGCATGGGCTAAGGGAATCAGAGACTACGACATCAGTAAGGCATATGAATATGCTAAGAACTCCTCCAAGAACACCGGCAACGGCAGTCTGGGCTATTCTCCGGGCAATCTGTGTCTGTCCCACACGCTCGAGTATGCTTACACCGACTGGTGCACAGGACGGCTTGCGGAGATGCTCGGCAAGGATGAGGATGCCGCGCTGTATTATCACAAGGGACAAGCCTATCGTAATATTTTTGACAAGAAGAAGGGATGGTTCCGCCCTAAGGATGAGAAAGGCAACTGGCTGCCATGGCCAAAGGAAGGAAGGTTGAAGGAGTGGTACGGATGCATGGAATGCAATCCGCTCCAGCAAGGATGGTTCGTTCCCCATGATGTCAAGGGTATGGTAGGACTCATGGGTGGAAAGAAGAAAGTCATTGCAGACCTCGACTGGATGTTCGGAAATACTCCGCAGGACATGTTCTGGAATATGTATTATAATCACGCCAACGAGCCTGTGCATTTCGTTCCTTACCTGTACAACCGTTTGGGAGCCGGATGGAAAACGCAATATCACACCCGTTACATATGCCGTAACGCATATGAGAACAAGGTGGAAGGTCTGCGAGGCAACGAGGATGTGGGACAGATGTCGGCATGGTATGTCCTTTCCGCAATAGGCATACACCAGTATTGTCCCGGTGACACGCGCTTTGAGATTACGTCACCTGTCTTCCGCCGCGCCACGATTCACTTGCAGAACGGAAAGACCTTTACCGTAAACGCTCCGGCAAACAGCGACAGGAATATATATATCCGGAAGGCGTCTCTCAACGGAAAGAACATTCCTCTGCATCTTGATTACAAGGATATTGTGGGTGGAGGCGTTCTCCAGCTCGAGATGGGAGCCGAGCCTGAAAAATAACTGAGACAAAACGAGACGGCGGAAGAAAACGTTTCGGCATTCAGGTTCACGTCGTGAATCTTATACAACGCAAACCCGTAAGATGCCTTTTCCATTCTTCCTGCCGTCAGATAACCGTAAAATGATCCGTCAGATAACGGTAATATAATAATGTGTGAAATAAAAGTCCAATATAATTATATGAAAACAAAATCCATTCTTATTGCGTTGCTTGTGCTCATGTTTACTCCTGTGCAAGCTCAGATAAACCATTTCTCACTCAACAGTGAGGACGGCAATGTCGTCTGGAAGATTTTCCCGCAGGCTGAGACACCTATGTCGGGAGAGAAGCTGTCCTCGGGAAACACTGTGAAGAATGCGGTGACAGGAATTGTCCCCGGAACCGTATTCGCCTCATATGTCCGGGCTGGCAAGGAACCGTGTCCCGAATATGGCGACAATATATATAAGGTGGATGAGGCTCTTTACAACCGTCCGTTCTGGTACATTACGTCTTTCAGGCTTCCCGAAAAGCCTGCGGCAGGTCAGCATGTGTGGCTCTGCTTTGAGAACACCAACAAGTTTGCTGATTTCTGGTTTAACGGTCATAAGCTGTCGGGCACGGTCTCGTCAGTGAAGGACGTGAAAGGACATATGATGCGTTCGCGTTTTGATATCACAGACTTTTACAGAAATGACGGTGACAATCATATAGCCGTGCTTATTTATGACCCCGACGAGAAAAAGACACGTACTGGAAAGGACCCCTATGGGGTGGTGTGCAGCCCCTCATATCTTGCCGGTGCGGGATGGGACTGGATGCCATATGTGCCCGGACGCGAGGCTGGCATCACCGGCAAGGCTTCCGTTGAGGTGACGGGCGCAGCCAAGATGATAGACCCTTGGATGAGAAGTTATCTGCCTTCACTCGACAGGGCTGAGCTGAAGCTTGCTTCGGGAATAGCCAACTATTCAGGCAAGTCTCAGACTGTTACGGTTAAGGGTGTCATCACGCCGGGCGACATCACCTTCACAAAGAGTGTCAGGGTGGAGAGCGGCGACACTGCAATCATCAACATCAGTAAGGCTGACTGTATCGGCTTCGTCGTAGACAATCCCCGTCTGTGGTGGCCCAACGGATATGGCAAGCCCGACCTTTACACCTGTAAGTTGCAGGCGTTCACCGACGGGAAAATGAGCGATGAGCGCAGCATACGGTTCGGCATCAAGAAAAATGAATATCGTATAGAGACGAATGCCGTGGGCTATCCGGTGCTGAACATTTATGTCAACGGACAGCGCATATATGTCAAGGGAGGCAACTGGGGTATGAGCGAGTATCTGCTGCGATGTCACAATGAAGACTACCGCAAATGGATACGCTTGCATCAGGACCTCAATTATAATATGATTCGACTTTGGACAGGATGTGTTACGGACGAGGAGTTCTATGATTACTGTGACGAATCGGGCATTATGGTGTGGGATGACTTCTGGCTTTATGTTGCCTGGAATGATGTGGCAGACCATGATGCGTTCAAGGCAAACGCGCGCGACAAGGTGCGCCGCCTGCGAAACCATCCTTCTATCACTGTTTGGTGCGGTGCCAACGAGACGCACCCTGTAGCCGACATCGACCAGGCTTTGCGCATGATTGTTATGGAAGAAGACGGCAACGACCGTCTTTACAAGTCATGTTCCAATCAGGACGCCTTGTCGGGAAGCGGTTGGTGGAAAGACCTTCCGCCCAGACATCACTTCGAGACTTCAGCAAGCAATCTGGCGTTCAACAAGCCGTCTTACCCTTATGGCTCAGACCATGGCTACGGATTCAGGACGGAAATAGGCATGGCTACTTTCCCGCAGTATGAAAGCGTCGTACGTTTCATTCCGAAAGAAGAGCAATGGCCGTTGCCTGACGACGAGCGGCTGAAAAACGACGATGACAATGTGTGGAACCGTCACTTCTTCGGCAAGGAAGCCTCCAATGCCGACCCTGTCAGCTACAAGAAGAACGTGAACGACCGCTACGGTGAGGCAACCTCCTTGGAAGACTTTTGCGAGAAAGCCCAACTCGTCAACATAGAGGACATGAAGGGCATGTATGAGGCTTGGCAGGACAAGATGTGGAATGACGCTTCAGGGCTGCTGATATGGATGAGTCATCCGGCTTATCCGTCATTCGTATGGCAGACCTACGATTATTACGGCAACCCTACAGGATGCTACTGGGGTGCGCGCAAGGCTTGCGAGCCTCTGCACGTGCAGTGGAACTGTCTGGACAATAGTGTGAAAGTGGTGAACACGACGGCATCCGACCTCAATGACGCACGTGTGACAGCCACGGTATATGACCTCAAAGGCAATATTATCCATACGCAGAACGCTGTTGCGGGCTGCAAGGCAAGCGATATCTCTGAGGCTATGACGCTCACGCCTTCGGCGGACGGCTTGCAGTTCATCCGCCTCTGTCTGAAAGATGCCGGTGGCAGACTTGTTTCCGAGAACTTCTACTGGCACAACGGCAAGGAATATCTGGCGTATGAGGAACTCGCAGACATGCCGGAGGCGGCTCTGAAGGCACGTCTCGTCAGCCGTGACGGCAGCAAAGCCACGTTCGAGTTGATAAACAAAAGCAAGCATGTAAGTTTCGCCAACCGCCTGCGGCTTGTTGAAGGCAAAAAGAAAGAAGCGGTTCTTCCCGTCATATGGAGCGACAATTATGTCACACTGATGCCTGGCGAGAAGAAGGTCATCACGATAGAAATGCCTGACAACACAGGTAAGGTGAGACTCCTGTGTAAGCAATATCATCACAAGGAAAACAAAGTGCTCGATATTTAAAAACGAAAACAACTATGAGTCTGAGACATATATTGCTCTGCCTTTCCATCGTTCCGTTGGCGTTCCATGCGCAGGGACTCAGGACAGGCGATTTGAAATGTGAGAATCTCTACGACCCGTTGGGCATAGACAACACCGCTCCCCACTTCAGCTGGAAGAATTATTCCCCACGCAACAATGCAAGGCAGACGGCATGGGAGATACAGGTGGGGACTGACAGTGTGAAAGTGTCACGGGGAGAGGCTGACTTGTGGAGCTCCGGAAAACGGCGTTCTGCCGAAAGTGTCATGGTGGGTTATGAGGGCAGGACGCTCCGTTCGGGCATGTTGTGTTTCTGGCGCGTGCGTACATGGGACGAACGTTCCAAAGCGTCCTCATGGAGCGACATCCGTCGCTTCAGCGTCGGATTGCTGACGGACAAGGACTTTCCCGGAGAATATATCGGCTTGGACAAGTCTGCAGGCGACGTCACCGCCCCCATACTGCGGAAGCGTTTCAAGCTCCGTGGACGCCATCGCGTCTTCATCCATGTCAACTCTCTGGGTTATCATGAGGTAAGGGTCAACGGCAGGAAAGTGGGTGACGCGGTGTTGGCTCCGGCTGTGTCACAGCTCGACAAACGCTCGCATATCGTCACTTACGACATCACTCCATATTCACGTGAGGGCGACAACGAGGTGGAGATATGGCTCGGAAAAGGGTGGTATCGTGAGAATCTGTTTCATGCGGAATACGAAGGTCCTTTGGTCAAGGCTGCCGTCATGCGGCAAAAGGGCGCCGGATGGCAGCCTGTGGCGGTTACTGACTCTTCATGGGAGGGCACGCCAAGCGGATATCATGACTTCGGCACATGGCAGGCACTGCAGTTCGGAGGGGAGCGCGTCGATGCCCGCATCCTTCACAATAGCGGCAGACATTGGACAAAGGCTCATGTGGTGAGTGTGGCCAACAAGACGGCGACGCCGCAGATGACAGAGGTCAACAGGGTAATAGACACCCTGAAGCCGGTAAGCATAACGGCATATGACGGCGGATGGCTCGTTGACTTCGGGCGCGACATCACAGGGTGGTTGCGGCTGGG
>OGXJ01001433.1_pt1 | contig 17785 bp, 16 predicted proteins | sample 1576231 | NCBI WGS metagenome assembly OGXJ01 (sample SAMEA3541539, study PRJEB24748) | human gut metagenome | biome: human gut; feature: human-associated habitat; material: faeces | place: China | collected 2012
GCGAAGGCCTACTCTTCTCTTCACAGCCATTTTTGTGATATTGCATTTATAATAATCCAATCGACCGGATTTGTCAACACCTACAACGAAGTTTTTTAGTAGGAAATTGCGTTTTTTTATCTTGTGCGCCAGCCGCGGACATGGTAGAATAAGACAGCATTATTTATAAAGGAGGTGCGGCAATGAACAGCCGCGAGGTTTTCCCGGATGAAGAACTGCGCCGCCGCATCATGGATTTTATCATGGCGGCGGGCCAGACATTGCTGGAAAACGGTGCCGAGGTGTTCCGGGTGGAGCAGACCATGGAGATCATGGCCCGGTCATTCCACCTGCGGGAGTTCCATGTTTACGTGCTGACCAACGGCATCTTTGCCAGTGCGGGCACCGCCGAGATCAGCGAGGTGCGCAATGTGCCTACCCGCACCACTCATCTGGGCCGGGTGGCGGCAGTGAACGCCCTCTCCCGCGAGATCGCAGGGGGCAGCATGTCGCTGGACGAAGCTGAGAGCCGTCTGGTGCTGGCGCGGCGCATCCCTTTTCCCAAGAACTGGGTGCAGCTGGTCAGCGGCATGTGCGGTGCCTTCTGCTTTGCGCTGATCTTCGGCGGCACACTGCGCAGTGCACTGGCGGCGGCACTGGCAGGCTTTCTTGCCAGCGGCTATTTGCTGCTGTGTGAGCAGCACGAGCTGCCCGGCGGCTTTTGCAAGATCAGCTGTGCTGCGCTTATCACGCTGGTGTGCATTCTGGCCTGCCGAGTGCTGGGCACACCGGCCAGTCATTCTATTATCGGTTCGCTGATGATCCTGACCCCCGGCATCGCCTTTACCATGGGCATCCGCGACTTTGTGCACGGAGATTACCTTTCTGGCACCATCCGCATGATCGATGCGCTGCTCATTGCAGCCAGCATTGCCATTGGCACCGGCCTTGTGCTGAGCCTCTATACATTCTTTACGGGGGTGGTCGTGGCATGATGTTGACCAGTACACAAATTGGGGAGCTGGCCGCGCAGTTCTTTATCGCCGGCGCAGGCACCCTGAGTTTTGCCGTTCTGTTCGGCTGTCCGCGCAAAAGCCTGCCCTTCTGCGGGCTGGTGGGTGCCGTGGGCTGGTTCGTCTACGAGCTGGCCGTGATGCTGGGGGCAGACAGTGCCGCAGCCTCCCTGCTGGCGGTCATTCCGCTCACCCTGCTCACCCGCGTGTTTGCCATTGTGCTTAAAATGCCGGTAACGGTGTTCCTGCTGTCCGGCATCTTCCCGCTGGTGCCCGGTGCCGGCATCTACTACACCGCCTACTACTTCATTCAGGGCAGCAACGCACTGGCCCTTTCCAACGGCATCAGCACCTTTAAGGTAGCCGTTGCGCTGGCCATCGGCATCACGCTGGTGCTCAGCGTTCCCATCCCAAAAAAGCGGCGAAACTGACTATAAGTGTAAAAAGGCGGCAGTTCAATATGACTGCCGCCTTTTTTGTGAACTTAGTTTTTGAGCTGTAAAAGCCAGCTCAAATTATTTGTGCATCTTGATCGTTGCAGTAACAGCAACTTCGCCCTTGCCACCGCCCAGATCATTGATGCCGAACGGGCCATTATTGATAGCAACAACATCAAACAGATAGCCGTTGCTCTCAACCGTTGCTGCGGGCAGCTCAGCCTTGGACAAAACCTTCTTGCTCTTGGGAACAGTAACAGTTGACTTGGTAATGACCTCATTAGAGCCCTTCATATAGTAAGTAACAGTAACTTTCATTGATTCTTCCGGCGCGATAGGCTTAACAGACATCACAACGCGGTTATTTTCGCTGATCTGGTTCTTGCCGTTGTCGATAATCTCGTAGCCGGGCAGAGATTCCTTCAGATCGGTCTTGTAAACAAACTCAGCATCCGATGCAACGTTAATCGTCATGGTGGTGCTCAACATAGCCTTGTTGACGGTATCGTAGAATGCAACCGTAACAGGCTTAGTGGTAGCAATCTTCTTCAGGGTGACAAGCACGCACTCCTTGCCGCCGATTTCCTGAATCTTCAGCTCACCGGTGCTCTCCACAGTATAGCCCTGCGGAATCTGCTCAGCCTTAATCTGGGAGACCAGAACAGTCTTGGCGTCCTCATCCACAACAACAGAGCCATCCTTGCCAGCGGTTGCGCCGTTGCACATAAAGATGACCGTAACTTTCTTGGTCACACCGGGAACCGCGGGGGCATCGTTGCCAGAGCAGCCAGTCAGCACACCGGCAGCAGCAACAGCCAGAGCAGCCACACCTGCACCCTTGAGGAACTTACGACGAGAAATGTTAGACATAAGAATCAACCTCACAATCTTTTCTGCATGCCCCCATCACTTTTTTGTGGAGCCTGCTTTTCCTATATAATACCCCCCCCCGGTAACAGTTTGTCAAGTGGTTTTTGGCATCTTTTGCCGCCGGATGCAGAAAAAGGGCGGCAGTCCTGTGACTACCGCCCTTTTGTGCATTTTGATTTTTCTTATTTTATTAGAGGGACAGAATGACCTTTGCAGTAGCGGTTTCCCAATCAACATCGATTTCATCGGGAACATCCTTCGCGTAGTAGGTCGTAGAGCCGTTGCATGCAGCCTGAAGATTTTTCAAATCGCTCTTTTTCACCTTGCTGCCCTTTACGACAGGAACAACCTCTGCATACTTGTCAGCATCCAGAATAGGCTTAGCATTGCCAAGGAAATCCTTATAATAATAGCCCACATGGACCTCCACCATTTCCGGAGTGCTGGAACCACAGCCAGCCAGCATACCGGCAGCAGCCACAGCCAGAGCAGCCACGCCTGCGCCCTTGATGAAATTGCGGCGAGAAATCTTAGACATCGTTCTATCCTCCTGATTTTCCTGCTATTTGTACTTTTCCATAGCGAAACAGACTAACCAAGAATGTCACGGTTAGTTTGCTTTAACTAATAGCAAGATACCATACTGTTTTTTGATTGTCAAGATTTTCACAACAAGTTAATCCATCACAACTTTTTAAGCGTATCTGTTCTATTTTTATTCATCCTCCGCATGTCCCGTTTTCATCTTTCGTCTGCTCCTGTTCCTCTCTTGCCGCCCGCATCAGCCCGGCAAACAAAAAACCCACATTGACCCCCAGAATAAAACCCACGATGCCTGCCGCCAATACCATTGCGCCGCCCCCTTTCTTCTACCATATTTTACCATATATCATTTGTCGGATGCAATCGCAGCCTGTCGAAAAAGGCAAGATCCCTGCTCAACGTGCAAGCTTTTTTGCGCCGGAGCGTTGCAAGACTCTGCCGCATCTGCTATACTTTTGACAACACTTATATAAAGGAGGTGCTCTTTATGTCTGTTATGGATACTCTTGTCAGCCGCCGCACCTACCGCCGCTTTGCACAGAAAGCTGTTCCGCAGGATGTGGTGGATGATATCGTCGAGGCCGTCCGCCTGTCCTCCTGCGGAGCCAACCGTCAGGCTGTGCGTCTGGTGGTGGTGAACAAGCCCGAGGCGGTGGCAAAGGTGCAGCCGCTGGTCAAGTGGGCTGCCTATCTGCCGCCGGAGCAGGGCACACCCAAAGCCGACGAGCTGCCCACCCTGTATGTGGCCGTGGTGCAGGATACCTCCATCCCCGGCGACCTTGCCACCGATACCGGCATCGCCCTTGCCAACATGACCCTTGCCGCATGGGACAAAGGCGTGGGCAGCTGCATCATGGGCGCGATCAACAAGCCTGCCCTCACCGAACTGCTGGGCATTGCTGAGCCGGAAAAGCTTGCCTTTATGGTAGCCTTCGGCTACCCGGCTCACAAGGCGCATGTCGTGCCCCTGACCGCCGAGACCGGCGTGAAGTATTATCTGGACGAAAACCGGGACTACTGCGTGCCCAAGCGCAGCAAAGACGAGATCGCGCGGTATCTGTGAACGTTTGTCAGCCTTCCCCAAAGAGGAAGCCTTTTGCATATATACGCATTTTTCTTGCCAGACAATGCATAATTGATTTCAATTCGGTTTCAATTCGTCAGATTTTTTGCACAAGTATTGACTTTTCATTTTGTACAACTTATACTAAATCCGTTCGCCGGGGTTCCGATGAATCGCATCGTCTTTGGCGGCTGAAAAATTATACAGTACATTTGAGGAGTGTTTTGATATGAAAAAGATCTCTCGTCGCAGCTTTCTGGCTGCTGCCGGTCTGTCTGTTGCTGCTCTGGCTCTGACCGCTTGCGGCGGTTCTGCTTCCAGCACCGCTTCTTCCGTGGCAAGCTCTGCTGCCGCTTCTTCCGAAGCTGCTTCTACCAGCGCTGCCGCTGGCGAGCTGACCACCGTGGAGGCCGGCAAGCTGACCATGGCTACCAACGCAACCTTCCCTCCGTATGAGATGACCACCGATGCAGGCGAGTTCGAGGGCATCGACATCGAGGCTGCTCAGGCCATCGCTGACAAGCTGGGTCTGGAGCTGCAGATCGATGACATGGACTTTGACGCCGCTCTGCTGAGCGTGCAGCAGGGCAAGGCCGACATCACCATGGCCGGCATCACCGTCACCGACGAGCGCAAGGCCGTGATGGCATTCTCCGACAGCTATGCCACCGGCATCCAGTCCATCATCGTGCCGGAAAGCTCCGATATCGCATCTCCCGATGATCTGGCGGGCAAGAAGATCGGCACCCAGCGCGGCACCACCGGTTACATCTACTGCACCGATGATTTCGGCGAGGACGCTGTGGTGGCTTACGACAGCGGTCTGACCGCTGTGCAGGCCCTGAACAATGGTCAGGTGGACGCCGTGGTCATCGACAACGCTCCCGCCAAGGAGTATGTGGCTGCCAACCCCGGCCTGAAGGTGCTGGAGACCAGCTACGCCGAGGAGGATTACGCCATCGGCATGAATAAGGACAACACCGCTCTGGTGGAGGCCGTCAACGCTGCTCTGGAAGAGCTGAAGGCAGACGGCACCCTGCAGTCCATCGTGGACAAGTACATCACCGCTGAATAATCAGTTGGCTGATAACGGAACCACGGGGAGGCAGCCCCAACTGGGGCACCTCCCCTTTTTTGGAAAAATAAGGTTACAAAATTCTAACAAAACAGGAAAGTGAGGATGCGAATGGCTGCTCAATACGAACTGCTCAAAGAGCTGCTCAACAGCGGCACCAAGCTCAGCTTCGGGCAGGAGTTCTTCTTCAAATTTTATCAGGCCTTCATCCTGAAAGACCGCTGGACGCAGTACATCAACGGCGTGAGCACCACCCTGCTGGTCACTGCCATTGCGCTGGCACTGGGCATCGTGCTGGGCAGCGTGGTGGCACTGGTGCGTGTGGCACACGACCAGCAGCGCCCCGGCCGCAGAAACCCGGTGCTGGGCTTCTTCAACATCATCTGCGAAATTTACACCACCATCATCCGCGGCACGCCTATGATGGTGCAGCTGCTCATCATGAGCATGGTCATCTTTGCCAACAGCCGCAACTTTACCATGGTGGGTGCGCTGGCACTGGGCATCAACTCGGGTGCCTATGTGTCCGAGATCATCCGCGGCGGCCTGATGGCCGTTGACCCCGGCCAGATGGAGGCCGGCCGCAGCCTTGGTTTGAACTACATGACTACCATGGTGGTCATCATCATCCCGCAGGCCATCCGTGCGGTGCTGCCCGCACTGGGCAACGAGTTCATCGTCCTGCTGAAGGATACCTCCCTGATCACGGTCATCGGCGGCAAGGAGCTGCTGTATGCCGCGCAGGGCATCATGAACCGCACCTACGAGGCCATGTTCCCGCTGCTGGGCGTTGCGCTGATCTACCTTGTGCTGGTCATGCTGTTCACCCGTCTGCTGGCAAAGTTTGAGAGGAGGCTGGCTCAAAGTGACCGATAAAATTCTGGAAGTCCGCGGCCTGACAAAAACCTACGGCGGCGAAAAGAAGCCGGGCGCAAAGCAGCCCACCCCCACTCTGGACGTGCTGAAGGGCATCGATATTGATATTTACCGCGGCGATGTGGTCTGCCTGATCGGCCCCTCCGGCTGCGGCAAATCCACCTTTCTGCGCTGCCTGAACCGTTTGGAGATCCCCTCCTCCGGCAGCATCAAATTTGAGGGCACCGAGGTGGATGAAGCCCACATTGACGCTGTGCGCCAGAAGATGGGCATGGTGTTCCAGCACTTCAACCTGTTCCCACACCTGACTGTGAAGAAAAATCTGGAGCTGGCCCCCACCCTGCTGAAGCTGAAGGATAAGGAAGCCATCTCCGCCAAGGCCGACGAGCTGCTGGCCCGCGTGGGCCTGTCCGACAAGGCCGATGCCTACCCCAAGAGCCTTTCCGGCGGCCAGCAGCAGCGCATTGCCATTGCCCGTGCCCTTGCTATGGACCCGGACGTGATCCTGTTCGACGAGCCCACCAGCGCCCTCGACCCCGAAATGGTGGGCGAGGTTCTGGAACTGATGAAGGAGCTGGCCCACACCGGCATCACCATGTTGGTGGTCACCCACGAAATGGGCTTTGCCCGCGAGGTGTCCAACCGCGTCATCTTCATCGACGACGGCAAGATCCAGGAGGACGAGCCGCCGCAGGAACTGTTCACCAACCCGAAGCATCCCAGACTGAAAGCATTCCTTTCCAAGATGCTGTAAGGCTTTTTCTACAGAGTAAAAGGGGCTGTTGCATGTGCAGCAGCCCCTTTTACTCTGTATTATTCTTTGATGCGGAACACAAACAGCTTGCTGAAAATGTAATTCAGAGCCATGACGATGAACTGTACCGCAAACTTAGAGATCCGGTCATTCCAGTGCAGAATATTTACCAGCAATGTCATGCAGGCCATTTCGATAAGGAGAGTGGAAATCCTCGCACTGAAAAATTTCAGCATTTCGCGCAATTTATCAGTGCTTTTACTTTCAAAAACGAACTTTCGGTTTGTGATATAAGCAAAAGAAACTGCGCAGATCCATGAGAACGTATTGGCAGCCATCAGTTGAAATAGGTCTTGCGGATCCAGAAAGACTGTAGTGAAAAAATAGTAACTCACCAGACTCACTACCGTAGTCAGACCACCTATGATCACATAGTTGATCAATTCCTTATAACGAAAATAAAGTTGCTTTATTGTTTGTATCATACGCAGCGCCCGGAATTGATTTCCTTTTCCACAATATAGATCGGACGGTTTTTCAGCTCTGCGAATGCAACGGAAAAATATTCACCCATAATTCCGACCAGCAAAAAGAGAACAGCAAATAAAACATTGAATGCCGCAAGAATCACCTTATACTCGCGGAAGCTGCACAGTGCGCTTATAGCAAAAAGCACAGCAGCAAGAAAACTTACAGCACCGGCATAGAGGCCGAGTTTCAGTGGAAAATCAGAAAAACCGACGATGGTGCTGATTGCAAAATTCATCAGTTTTTTCAGCGTATAGTGGCTGGCCCCGCCAGCTCTTTCCGCAGCAGTGTATTCCAGCGTTGTTTTCCGGAAGCCAACGCTTTGTACATATCCACGCAGAAAACGAGTCTTTTCACGGTAATTTGTACGCAGAACATCTGCCACACGGCTACTGATGGCAAAGAAATCCGATGCATTTTCCTCCAGCTTTACTTGATCAGACAAGGCGTTGATCACCCGGTAGAATGCTCTGGATGTAAAGTTTTTGATGGCACCTGCCGATTTGTTGGAGGTTCGGACCATGCTGATAACCTCATAGCCTTCCTCAAATTTCGCCATGATGGGGGCGATGCATTCCAGAGGGTGCTGCAGGTCGGCATCCATGCAAATGATCACATCCCCCGCAGCATGATCGATGCCTGCAATCATGGCAGCCTCGTGGCCAAAATTTCGCGAAAAACTGATTACACGGACATTCTTGTTCTGTTGCGCAATCACTTCCAGAATATTCATACTGGCATCGGTACTACCATCATTTACAAAAATCAGTTCATCCCCCCCCATATTTCAAATCTTGCTCTATGTTGCAAAAGGCATTATAGAATTTTTCCAGAACGGCTTCTTCGTTATAAACTGAAATGACCAAAGATAATTTTTTCATTTGACCTTCCTGCTTTTCTGCAGCGTTTACTGCTCATCTGCAAATTTGACAACGATTTTCCCATCGATACACCGGATCGAGCCCTGTTCCGGGTAGCAAGGCATAGATGCCACCTCTGCATTGCCCTCAAACTCTGCGGCATCTCCTAATTCCGGCGCAAAACCACACCAAAGCTCCATGGTTTCCTTCCATGCGTAATCATTGAAAATAAGTTCCCCTTTATATGTGGGCAGATCCAAATCATCGAAATACTCGCTGACTCCAACAAAATTTTTATCGTGCTTGTCATACTCCCCGATATAAACAACCTGCGCATCTTCAGTATAACCTTCAACACTTTCAATTCGCGTGATCAAAGTTGTGTAATAACTGATCATTTGTGTCTGCATCACGTCTGCTTTTAGGTAGAGGATATTGCTGTAACGAATATTTAGAGTCACAAGTACTCCTAATAGGGCAACAGCGGCTTTACATAGGGCACCTTCTACTTTTGTTCTATCTTCGGGATATTTATCAATAAGCCATACAACCAAAGCAAAGGCAAACGCCTGTCCAAAAGTCATTACGGCATGAACATCCCAAGGCTCTACCATCAGGTATACAAAGCATGCTGCAATAGGATATGCGATTAGGATCAATAGGGTTTGACATCCTTTTGGAGTCTTAAGAATATACATTTTCCGGAGCACAAATATGGCAATTATCGCAGTAACAACAATCAACAAAGTATAGATATATCTTGCGCTGAAGTCTTCCACAGCAGTGCTTGGATAAAAGAAAGATCCATAGCCGCACAGCATCCGATAAATATAATTGCTCAGGTTTGTTCTTCCAAAATGATTGATACCTTTGTAATCCGTCAAAACAACGCCAAACTGATTCAGAAAATATTGATTGACCAGAAAATATTCCGCAATAAACCCAATGCACACAGTTGCATTACACAGAGCCATTTTCCAAAACGCTTTCCAGCTCATATCAGACTGCCGGACATCTTCCATCATATAAAGCAGCAATGTACAGATGAAGACCGGGATATTTGCCTGATACACACCAACAGAACAAGCCATCAAAACCGTGCAGAGTAATAGAGCGACAAAATTCTTTTTCTGGTGAAAAATCCATGCTCCAACCACTCCCAGTAGGGACGCAGCGTAATAGTATGGTGCAGTAAACATGTAACTGAATGTTCCCGTCACTGACGGAAATGTCACCATACTTCCGCACAGCAGAATAACAAGAGGCTTTGACTGGATTCTCAAACTATCTGCCAGCAGATATACGATTGCTGCAATGCACAAAATCGTAATCGTACCATTTACCACTGGCAGACTGTAGTTTTTACTTCCCAGCAAATTTGCACTCAGACTTCCAAGAATGCCCAGCATCCACCGTCCAGATTTGTAAGTAACACCCACATCGTTGAAATACCGTGCATCATCATGGAATGAGTATTTGTTGAACAGAACCATGCCATGCGCCAACAATCCCCAAAAAGTAGCACTGCACAGTACTGTTTTTAACAGGCTCTCATTTACCTTTAGCTTTTCCGCAGTTTTTTCCATGTCTTCCTCCCAAACAAGGCATCATTCCCGAATTTAGCCAAAACTATACAGTTGTATTATACAATGTCAGCCTATCTCCTGCAACTATTTCTGCAAAAAAACGTGCTCTGTGGTTTCTATTATCCACAGAGCACAGTTCTCATCACTCTATTTTATTGCAGCTTTTACAGCGCATTATTCGTACCATCTGTTCCCTGCTCACTGGTATACAGCACCATCAGATGGTTGGCGCTTTCTTCCAGCTGGGTCTTGGCCTGACGGAGATTGGCTTCCTCGTTTTCATTCATCTTTTCGGGCTTATCCTTGCGCAGGCAGCGGCGGAGGTTGGCGAGGTCGGTTTTGATGCGGTTCTTCTCGTCCTTGTCCAGCTCCTTTTTGCATTTGGAAAGAGCCTCGTCCACCTTGTAGGCCAGCACCTCGGCCTGATTGTGCAGGTCCAGCCGCTCCTTGCGGCGGCTGTCCTCGGCCTCGTAGGCGGCAGCGTCTGCCATGGCGCGCTGGATCTCATTTTCCGAAAGGTTGGTGCTGCCGGTGATGGTGATGTTCTGCTCCCGGCCGGTGCCAAGGTCTTTGGCAGACACCTTCACCACGCCGTTCACGTCGATATCGAAGGTAACTTCGATCTGCGGCTTGGAAGAAAAGCTTGCCCGGATGCCGGTGAGCTTGAATTTGCCCAGACTCTTGTTGTCGCGGGCAAAGTGGCGCTCGCCCTGCAGCACGTTGATCTCCACACTGGTCTGCATGGGCCGTGCGGTGGTGAAGATCTGGCTCTTGCGGGTGGGGATCATGCTGTTGCGGGTGATCAGCGGGGTGGCCACGCCGCCCAGCGTCTCAATGGAGAGGGTCAGCGGGGTCACATCCATCAGCACAAGGCCCTGCGCCGCTGCGCCGGTGGCACCGGCCAGCTTGCCGCCGCCCTGCAGCAGACCGCCCTGCACAGCCGCACCCATGGCAACACACTCGTCCGGGTTCAGGCTGTGGCTGGGTTCGCAGCCCAGCAGTTCCTTCACCTGACGCTCCACCGCAGGCATCCGGGTGCTGCCGCCCACCAGCAGCACCTTGCCCAGCTGGCTGGCGGAAATGCCTGCATCCCGCAGGGCATTCTGCACGGGAGCCACTGTGCGGGCCAGCAGGTCGCCGGTCATCATCTCAAACTGCGGGCGGGAAAGCGAGATATCCAAGTGGTGAGGGCCGTCCTTGCCCACTGCGATAAAGGGCAGGTTCAGCTGTGCCGACGGCGCGGCAGAAAGCTCCTTCTTTGCCTTTTCGGCTTCCTCTTTCAGCCGGCCCATAGCTGCCGGGTCGCGGGAGAGGTCGATGCGATCCGATTTTTTGAACTCGGCCACGGCATATTCCACGATGCGCTGATCGAAGTCGTCACCGCCCAGATGGGTGTCGCCGCCGGTGGCAAGCACCGTAAAGGTCCCGTCCTCGATCTCGATGATGGACACATCAAAGGTGCCGCCGCCGAGGTCGTAGACGAGGATCTTCTGCGATGCTTCGTTATCCAAACCATAGGCCACAGCGGCAGCAGTAGGCTCGTTGATGATGCGCAGCACGTTCAGGCCTGCAATGCGGCCTGCATCCTGCGTAGCCTTGCGCTGGCTGTCGTCGAAGTAGGCGGGCACCGTGATGACCGCTTCGGTCACCGGCTCGCCCAGATAACTCTCGGCATCGCGGCGGATCTTGGCCAAGATCATGGCGCTGATCTCCTGCGGGGTCAGGTCTTTGCCGTCGATGTGCACCCGGTAGTCACTGCCCATATGGCGCTTGATGCTGGAGATGGTGCGCCCGGAATTTGTGGCGATCTGGCGCTTGGCCGCACCGCCCACCAGACGTTCACCGTCCTTCGTGAAGGCCACAACACTGGGGGTGGTGCGCTCACCCTCCGCATTGGTGATGACCACGGGCTTGCCGCCCTCCACCACTGCCACACAGGAATTGGTCGTGCCGAGATCGATGCCGATTACTTTGCTCATACAGTCTGTTTCCTCTCCGGTGCTGTGCATCTTGGGCGCAGCTCTTCAAATCATTTACGCGTATATCTTACCGTCCCGATATGACGATTTTTTAGTCCAATTGTAAAGATTCCATGTCGTAAGCTGTGGCTCGGGCAGGCAGTTCACTGGTCAGTTCCCGGATGAGCTGGTCGGCTTCGGCCAGCCACTGCTCTGCGTCCGGCTCGTGCTCACGGGCCTTGATGGAAAAGCCCTGCCTTGCTTCTGCGGCCAGTGCCAGCGCCTTTTTGCGGCTGGTGTAGCGCGTTTCGGTCTGGGCCACACGCAGGCACACCTGCGGAGTGTACTCGATATCCGGCATATGGGCTGCGTTGGCGCGGGCACGGCGGTAATACAAAAGTGCCCGGCCATTGTCGCCCCGGGCAGCGCAGTCATCGCCCAGTGCAATGTTGGATAAGATCTCGCCGCTGTCCGCTGCTTCCTTCCACATGCGGCGGGCCTCGGCACGGTTCGTGCGGGTGCCGCGGCCCTTATAAATACAGTCTGCCAGCAGGGCAAGTCCCATGGCGCTGCCAAGCTCGGCTGCTTTTTCAAAGCATTCCACAGCCTGCGCCCAGTTGCCCTTGCGGGCGGCTTCCTTTCCGGCATCCGCTTTCTCATCACCGGGGTCTTCCGGCGTATGGCCCGCGTGCAGCAAACCGTTGAGCAGAGCGCCGTCCAGCGTAGCCGAGTGGCTCCACGGGTCCAGCACCACGCCGTCGATCCCCTCAGTGGAAAGGGCCAGCTCCATGGCATCCTGCAGGGTGTAATCCGCCATTGGCCGGGCAGAAGTGCTGCGGTCGGCGCAGGCCGCAGCTGCAGAGGTGAACATAGGCAGCCATGTGCGGCCCTTCTCGTTGCGCAGGGTCCACAGCTGCAGGTCCTTAGCCTTTGCCGTGGGCACCGGATGCTCCGTCCACGGTGCAGGCGTGTTGTGCACCGTCAGTGCCGTGCGCAGCGGCACCAGAACATGGGTCTCCATTTCCAGTGCATAGTTCAAAGCGCCCATCAGCGTCCAGAAGCTTTCTTCGTTCTGGCCTTTATATAAATTTTCCACTGCCTGCTCAAAGGCCGGGCAGCCGGTGCCCGCCGGGCTGTAGGCCGGAGCGTTCTGCCGATGCTTGCGGGTGCCCACCGGGCGCAGCCGGATGCCGCCGTCTTGTCTTTTTGCCATCTGCTCACCATTCTTCCAGTTTCTAGTCAATTTTTAGTATAGCAGGAAATGGCTTTGGGTACAACGCCTATCTGTATGTATCCATTTTTCCCTGCTCAAAAAAAGCGGGGTGCCAGATCAGCTTCTTCTGGCACCCCGTTAAAAATACATTTTTCCTGAAACGCCTTATTCTGCGCCCAGATCTTCTTCGGTCTCAGCAGCAATATAGATTGGCCTGTGCTTTGTTTCAAGATACGTTTTGGCAAGGTACTCGCCCGCAATGCCCGTACATAGCAGCTGCACACCACTGCACAAAAGGATAATGCAGACAAGGCTCGGCCAGCCGGAAGTAGGGTCGCCGAACATCAGTGCACGCACCACCACGATCATGATGCCTACAAACGCCAATACGCAAAAGGCAAGGCCAAGGCCCGCCGCCATCAGCAGCGGAGCTGTGGAAAAGCCCACAATGCCTTCGATCGAATATTTGAGCAGACCCCAGAAGTTCCACTTTGTTGTGCCCGCCACACGCTCTACGTTTTTGTAGTCGATCCACTTTGTTTTAAAGCCGACCCAGCTGAAAATGCCCTTGCTGAAGCGGTTATATTCCGCCATGCTCAGCACGGCATCAGTCATTTTGCGGCTCATCAGGCGGAAGTCTCTTGCTCCATCCACGATTTCTGTATCCGAGAGCTTATTGATGATCTGATAAAACTTTTTGGCAAACCAGCTGCGAACGGGCGGTTCACCCTCGCGTGTCGTGCGGCGGGTGGCCGCGCAGTCATATTCGCCGGAGAGCAGCAGTTCCAGCATTTCCGGCAGCAGCGAGGGCGGGTCCTGCAGATCCGCATCCATCGTTGCTACATAATCGCCCTTTGCCGCTTTTAATCCGGCATAAATGCCTGCTTCCTTGCCAAAGTTCCGGCTGAAGGAGATGTACCGCACACGGGCATCTTTCCGGTGCAATGCCCGCGCGATCTGCAGTGTGCGGTCTTTTGAACCGTCATCCACAAAGATGAACTCAAAATCTGCTCTGTGGGATATTCCCATCTGCTGTGCGATCTTGCTGGCCTCTTTATAAAAAATGGGAAGTGATTCTTCCTCATTGTAGCACGGAACGACCAAGCTTATCAGCATTTCTGTTTCCCCTTTTGTGCAATATTTAAAATCATTGTAGCATACCCCCACCCTGGTTTCAACCGTTTTCGGCATTTTGCCCGGCGGTTTTCAGCACACTTTTGCAATAAAAACATTTTCTATGGCTTTTTAAGTTTTTGTACGCTATAATAAGTAGGATTTCATAAACCTTATAATGCAAGAAAGCAAGAAAGAAGGAGTATCGCCTTGAACAAGATGCTAGGCTATCTGAAGGACTACAAGCGCGAGAGCGTGCTTGCGCCCCTTTTCAAGATGCTGGAAGCCACGTTCGACCTGTTTGTGCCACTGGTCATGGCGGATATCGTGAACATCGGCATTGCCGCCCACGACTTCCACTATATTCTTGTGCGGTGCGGCATTTTGCTGCTGCTGGCCATGATCGGCCTTGCCTGCAGCCTGACGGCACAGTATTTTTCCGCAAAGGCGGCCGTGGGCTATTCCACAGCTCTGCGCCACGCCCTGTTTGAGCACATCCAGACCCTGAGCTTTACCGAGATGGACACCCTCGGCACCAGCACCCTGATCACCCGTATGACCAGCGACGTGAATCAGGTGCAGAGCGGCCTGAACCTGTTTTTACGCCTGTTCCTGCGCAGCCCGTTCGTGGTGATCGGTGCCATGGTCATGGCCTTTACGGTGAATTCCCGTGCAGCGCTGATCTTTGTAGTGACCATCCCGCTGCTGAGCGTGGTGGTGTTCGGCATCATGGCTGCTACCCGGCCCCTGTACAAGACGGTACAGAATCGCCTTGACCGGGTGCTGGGCCTGACCCGCGAAAACCTGACCGGCGTGCGCGTGGTGCGCGCTTTTGATAAGGAAAAGAGCGAGGTAGAGCGCTTTGAGAATGCCAACGACCTGCTGACCAAGATGCAGCTCCATGTAGGCCATATCTCTGCCCTGATGAACCCGCTGACCTATGTGCTCATCAACATTGCCATTGTGGCACTGCTATATGTGGGCAGCATTGAGATCAATGTGGGTGGCATGGCTTCCGGCGACGTGATCGCGCTGGTGAACTACATGAACCAGATCCTTGTGGAGCTGGTCAAACTGGCAAACCTGATCGTGCAGGTGAGCAAGGCGCTGGCCTGCGCAGGCCGCGTGCAGGCTGTGCTGGACACCAAGCCCGGCATGGCCTTCCCGGAAAAGCTTCTGGGCGAGGTGCCCGCCGAAAAATCCGGCGATGCCGTGCGCTTTGAGCATGTAAGCCTGACCTATGCGGGTGCCGGCGCACCCAGCCTTTCCGACATCAGCTTCACTGCAAAGCGCGGCAAGACCATCGGCATCATCGGCGGCACCGGCAGCGGCAAATCCAGCCTTGTCAACCTGATCCCCCGCTTCTACGATGCCACCGAAGGCACGGTGGAGATCATGGGCCGCGATGCCCGGAACTATCCCCGTGAAGAACTGCGCGGCAAGGCAGCCATGGTCATGCAGAAGGCCCAGCTCTTTGGCGGCACCATCCGCTCCAACCTGCTGTGGGGCAACAAGAATGCCACCGATGCGGACCTGTGGGCCGCACTGGAAACAGCACAGGCTGCAGAGTTCGTCAAAGCCAAGCCCCTTGGGCTGGACGAGCCTGTGGAGCAGGGCGGTCGCAACCTGTCCGGCGGACAGAAGCAGCGCCTGACCATCGCCCGCGCCCTTGTGGGCAAGCCGGAAATTCTGATCCTTGACGACAGCGCCAGCGCACTGGACTACGCCACCGATGCCGCCCTGCGCAAGGCACTGGCTGCTCTGCCCGGCAGCCTGACCGTGTTCATCGTGAGCCAGCGCGCCGCCAGCCTGCAGCACGCGGATCAAATTCTGGTGCTGGACGACGGCCATCTGGTGGGCATCGGCACCCACGACCAGCTGCGCCAGACCTGCCCCGTCTACGAGGAGATCTACGAGAGCCAGTTCAAGAAAGGGGATGCGCAGAAATGAGTGCAAACGCAAAAACAAAGCTGACCCCGCAGCAGCGCAAGGCCACCCTGACCCGTGTTCTGGGCAAGATCAAACCTTATTCCCTGTTTGTGGTGTGCAGCCTGATCGTTGCTGCCGTGAGTGTGGGTGCACAGCTGTATATCCCCATCCTCTGCGGCAGCGCCATTGATATGATGCTGGGCAAGGGTGCCGTAGATTTTGGCGGTGTGATGCGCATTATCATCGAGGTGCTGGTGGTTGCCGGTGTGGCCGCTCTTGCACAGTGGCTGCTGAGCGTGTGCAACAACCGCATCACCTTCCTTGTCAGCCGCGACCTGCGCAACGAAGCCCTGCGCAAAATTCAGACCCTGCCGCTGTCCTACCTCGACAGCCATCCCTCCGGCGATATCGTCAGCCGCATGGTGGCCGATGTGGATACCTTTGCGGACGGCCTGCTGATGGGCTTTACACAGCTGTTCAGCGGCGTGCTGACCATCCTCGGCACCCTGCTGTTCATGCTCAGCGAGAATGTGCCCATCACGCTGGTGGTGGTGTGCATCACCCCGCTGAGCCTCGTGGTGGCAAGCTTCCTTGCCAAGCGCAGCTATGGTTACTTCCAGAGCCAGAGCGCCGTGCGCGGCGAGCAGACCGCGCTGGTCAACGAGATGATCGAGGGCCAGAAGGTGGTGCAGGCCTTCGGCCACGAGGCCGAGAGCCTTGCCGCCTTTGACGAGGTGAATGGCCGTCTGCAGGACGTGAGCCTGAAGGCCATCTTCTTTTCCAGCCTGACCAACCCCGCCACCCGCTTTGTGAATAACATCGTGTACGCAGGCGTGGGCCTTGTGGGTGCCGTGTACGCGGTGCGGGGCGGCATCACCATCGGCCAGCTGAGCGTGTTTTTGAGCTACGCCAACCAGTACACCAAGCCCTTCAACGAAATTTCCGGTGTAGTCACCGAGCTGCAGAATGCTCTGGCCTGCGCCGCCCGCGTGTTCGAGCTGCTGGATGCCGACGATCAGGTACCGGAAGTCGAGAACGCCTCCGTGCTGCAGCCGGACGGCCATGTGCAGCTGGAGGATGTTTCCTTCCGCTACCTGCCCGACCGCCCGCTGATCGAGGGCCTTTCCCTCGACGTAAAGCCCGGCCAGCGCATTGCCATCGTCGGCCCTACCGGCTGCGGCAAGACCACCCTCATCAACCTGCTCATGCGCTTCTATGATGTGAACGGCGGTTCCATCAAGGTGTCCGGCGCCGACATCCGGGATGTGACCCGCGCTTCCCTGCGCGGCAGCTACGGCATGGTGCTGCAGGATACATGGCTGCGGGCCGGTACCGTGCGGGAAAACATTGCCTACGGCAAGCCGGATGCAAGCCTTGAAGAGATCGTGGCAGCAGCCAAAGCCGCCCATGCAGACAGCTTCATCCGCCGCCTGCCGGAGGGCTACGATACCGTCATCGCCGAGGACGGCGGCAACATCAGTCAGGGCCAGAAGCAGCTGCTGTGCATTGCCCGCGTGATGCTCTGCCTGCCGCCGATGCTGATCCTGGACGAGGCCACCTCCTCCATTGATACCCGCACCGAGGTGCGTATCCAGAAAGCTTTTGCCCGCATGATGCAGGGCCGTACCAGCTTTATTGTGGCGCACCGCCTTTCCACCATCCGCGAGGCGGACGTGATCCTTGTGATGAAGGACGGCCACATTGTGGAGCAGGGCAGCCACGACGAGCTGCTTGCTGCAAACGGCTTCTACGCCAAGCTCTACAACAGCCAGTTCGAGGGCGTGGAGACCTGAGAGTTTCTGATAATAATAACAAAAAGGAGCGATGCGCTGCATCGCTCCTTTTTGTTATTATTTGCTTTCAACTTTCTGCACGATGGGTTCATCGGGCGGCGGCGTGAGGGTAGAGTGCTCCACGATGAACTGCTCCGCCCTCTCCCGGGCCAGTACCGCGCATACCGTCATCATAATCACAAACTAAAGAAGACT
>OGXJ01001439.1_pt1 | contig 17762 bp, 19 predicted proteins | sample 1576231 | NCBI WGS metagenome assembly OGXJ01 (sample SAMEA3541539, study PRJEB24748) | human gut metagenome | biome: human gut; feature: human-associated habitat; material: faeces | place: China | collected 2012
GTCGTAGAAGCGGTCGGGCTCCAGTGCCAGCTCTACGCGGCGTTCGTGGCGAATGCGTTTATTTGACGTTGGGGACATTTATGGCAACAAGTTATACCGTTCATAAGGATAGTTTTGGTTATTTGTTCTCTGGTTCTTTTGGTGCAGTGTTTAATATACTATTAAATTTCATCTTAGTTCCAGTAATAGGGGTATATGGAGCTGCACTGGCAACATGTATAAGCTATATTGCAGTCTTTATGTTTCGTGTGTTTCACACCAGAAAATATATTAAGTATGATATTTGGTATAAGGAATTTATTCTGGGGTCATTGTTAATGATTTTGTCTGCAATTTTGATGTTTGTAGATGACATAAAAGGATTTCTTTTTCAACTTTTAATTCTTGTGCTTGGATTTGCTGTGTTTTCAAAAACATGGATTCCGATGCTGCAATTTTTTTTGAATAAAGTTCGAAGAAAGCGCGTGATTTAATGAAGAAGTTGGTTAGCATTATCGTTTCTATATACAATGAAGAAAAAAATATTGATAAAAGTGGTCACATTATTGATAGCTTAATGGAAAAAGCTATTGAATGGATTTATTTAGAAACTCATTTTGATGAACCAAGAAGCATGGTGATTAGAAAAACTTTAGAATTTAAGAAGACTGCAAAAACTGGGGGTATAAGATATAGTGTTATGAGAAAGAAACTAGAGTGTATTCACACTCTTATCATGGGAGGTGTTTTTTCATGAAAACTGTGTGTGCTAAGAATATGTGCGCTGGTTGTATGGCTTGCACGAATATATGCAAAATGAGTGCTATTACTATTATAGATGACTATAAGTCATATAATGCTGTGATTGATGAAGTGAAGTGCGTAAATTGTGGGCTGTGTGAAAAAAATTGTCCAAATATAAAATGCGTGGATAAGCTTAATCCTCTCTTTTGGAAAGAAGGATGGGCATTGAATCCAGAAATCAGAAATAATGCCTCTTCAGGAGGTGTTGCTTCAGCAATTATATATTCATTTATTAAAGATGGTGGATATGTTGCTTCGTGTATGCTTAATAAGGGAGAATTTGTTTTTGTATTAACAAGTTCGACTCAGATAGCTGAGCGATTTACAGGTTCTAAATACGTTAAAAGTAATCCCAAAACAATATATAGAGATATTGAAAGAAAACTAAAAGATGGGAAAAAAGTTCTTTTTATAGGATTACCGTGTCAAGTTGCAGCATTGAGAAATTTCTCAAGCAATCAAGAGAATTTGTACACAGTTGATTTAATATGTCATGGTTCTCCATCGCCTGAATTGTTGAAGATGTATTTAAAAGAAAAATCAGTGGATATTGAAGAACTGGAAGAGTTAAATTTTCGTGAGAAAACATCATTTGGCTTAAGGTCGACAGAGAAAGATATTGGTTTTTCGCGGATTGTCGATATGTATACATATGCTTTCTTGAAAAGTATAGATTATACGGAGAATTGTTATTATTGTCGTTATGCATCACAATCTCGTGTTTCGGATATTTCATTAGGTGATTCATGGGGAAGTGAGTTGTCCGAGGAGGAAAAGAAGAAGGGAATCTCTTTAGTTCTGTGTCAGACAAAAAGGGAGAAGAATTACTGAAAAAGTCAAATTTGGAACTGTTTGATGCAGATATTACAAGAGCAATTCAGTTAAATCATCAATTGGAGTTTCCATCAAAAATTCCATCATCCAGACCGTTTTTCTTTGAAAACTTAGAGAAAGGTTTTGATTTTACTATGAAGAAAATATTACCTAAAGAACATTTAAAAAATGAGATTAAGACTATTTTATCTAAAATTGGAATTAGAAGATAAACTTTTGGTGTGCAATAAATATTTTCGCTTGTAATTCTTGCTAAGATGTGTTAAGATATGCACAAGCAGAAAGTCCAAACATTATCAGAAAAGTCAAATAGTATAGAATCGAGAAAAAACTTCACTGCGAAATCACAAAAAACAAATTGAAAAGCAGGGAGGTTAGTACATGGGATATCTCCCTGAGAGGGAGGTATGTCACATGAGAAGACACATTGATTTTGACAAAATCGGTATTACCGATGATGTAATGTTTTGTACCGTTTTAAGCAATTCTGAGGATTGCAGAGAATTTTTACAGAGAATCCTCGGTATCGAGATTGAGGAAATTGTCGTCGTGGGAACCCAGGTGAGCATGAAATCGAATTTTCATGCGAAGGGTGTCCGTCTTGATGTTTATGCAAAGGACAAAAAGGGAAACGCCTATGACATTGAGATGCAGACGACGAAGATGAGGGAGCTGCCGCTGCGGAGCCGGTATTACCACAGTGAGATGGACAGTTACCAGATTGCCGCAGGAGAGAAGTATGGAAACCTAAAACATTCAATTGTTATTTTTGTATGTAATTTCGATTTGTTTGTTAAAAACCGAAGTGTATACACATTTGAATCGATTTGCCGTGAGGATACAGAGATTCATTTGCAGGACAAAAGAAAAACAATTTTTATTAACATAAATGGAAGCCGAGAAGGTGTGCCGAAAGAACTTGCACATCTTCTTGATTACTTGAAAACAAAGACTCCGACGGATGGATTTACCGAGCGATTAGAACAGCGTGTGCTGAAAATCCGAAAAGACACAGAATGGAGGGATGACTATATGACGCTGGAAATGAAGATGGATGAGAAGTATGAGCAGGGGCGTGAGCAAGGATTGAAAGAAGGGATTACAAAGGGAATCGAGCAAGGAATCGAGCAAGGAATCGAGCAAGGAATCGAGCAAGGAATCGAGCAGGGAATCGAGCAAGGGATTGAGCAAGGGATTGAGCAGGGAATCGAATTAGGAATTGGTCAAGGTCTGCGTGTACAGATTCAGAAGAAATTAAATAAAGGAAAGTCAATTTCGCAAATTGCGGACGAGTGTGAAGAATCGGAGGATACCATTCGTAAAATTATAAGTGAAAAGGACATTGATTAAATGTTAGAACTTATCAAGTATATTTTGCAGGACATAAATCAAGTGTTAGGATATGCGGTATGTGTTGGATGCATTACAGTTGTTCTAAGTTTTGGTTATGTCCTGTTTTGTAAAGGAATAAAGAGAAAATTGGGTAATCGGAAGAAAAATCTTTTGATGGGGCTACTGACCTTTTATGTAATTCTTATTTTGATCATATCTATTTTTTCCAGAGAACCGGGTAGTCGTGTTGGGGTTAGTCTTATTCCGGGGGAAACTTGGACAAGAGAGTGGCAGGGGAGAGCTTATGTAATTGAAAATGTTTTGCTGTATATTCCGTTTGGCATGCTTGGAATGGGAGTTTGTTATTATGTAAATAGACGGGGAATTTATGTTGTTTTGGCTAGCTTTCTTTTGAGTTTGACAGTAGAAGTCACACAATATGTTACTCAAATGGGATATTTTCAGGTAGATGATTTGCTAACAAGCACTTTAGGAACCTTACTGGCAGTTATTCTTTGCAAATTTATTACCTCTTGCAATCCTCGCTAAGCTGTGTTAAGATATGCATAAGCAGAAAGTCCAAACATTATCAGAAAAAGTCAAATAGTATAGAATCGAGAAAAAACTTCACTGCGAAATCACAAAAACAAAATTGAAAAAGCAGGGAGGTTAGTACATGGGATATCTCCCTGAGAGGGAGGTATGTCACATGAGAAGACACATTGATTTTGACAAAATCGGTATTACCGATGATGTAATGTTTTGTACCGTTTTAAGCAATTCTGAGGATTGCAGAGAATTTTTACAGAGAATCCTCGGTATCGAGATTGAGGAAATTGTCGTCGTGGGAACCCAGGTGAGCATGAAATCGAATTTTCATGCGAAGGGTGTCCGTCTTGATGTTTATGCAAAGGACAAAAAGGGAAACGCCTATGACATTGAGATGCAGACGACGAAGATGAGGGAGCTGCCGCTGCGGAGCCGGTATTACCACAGTGAGATGGACAGTTACCAGATTGCCGCAGGAGAGAAGTATGGAAACCTAAAACATTCAATTGTTATTTTTGTATGTAATTTCGATTTGTTTGTTAAAAACCGAAGTGTATACACATTTGAATCGATTTGCCGTGAGGATACAGAGATTCATTTGCAGGACAAAAGAAAAACAATTTTTATTAACATAAATGGAAGCCGAGAAGGTGTGCCGAAAGAACTTGCACATCTTCTTGATTACTTGAAAACAAAGACTCCGACGGATGGATTTACCGAGCGATTAGAACAGCGTGTGCTGAAAATCCGAAAAGACACAGAATGGAGGGATGACTATATGACGCTGGAAATGAAGATGGATGAGAAGTATGAGCAGGGGCGTGAGCAAGGATTGAAAGAAGGGATTACAAAGGGAATCGAGCAAGGAATCGAGCAAGGAATCGAGCAAGGAATCGAGCAAGGAATCGAGCAGGGAATCGAGCAAGGGATTGAGCAAGGGATTGAGCAGGGAATCGAATTAGGAATTGGTCAAGGTCTGCGTGTACAGATTCAGAAGAAATTAAATAAAGGAAAGTCAATTTCACAAATTGCGGACGAGTGTGAGGAATCGGAAGAAGAAATTTGGAAAATAATTAGAGAAAATGGTTGGAATGTATAGAAAATTTATTAGCGGTTGGCATAGTGCCATTTAAAACCAGATGGTTAAAATTTGGAAAAATCAACAATAATTGACTAGTATAATAGATAAGCGTATAATACATACGGATGTGAAAAAAAACAGAAAGAAGAGTTTAAACGATGAATCAAAAGAAACGAGTTGTTTTGACGGTATGCGCAACAGCAGCTATTGTTAGCCTTGTGCCATTTCGGTCATTGCCGAGTGCTACGATGGTGAAGGGACAGGAGATGGCGACAGCATTGCCTGAGGTGACACCGGACGCAGGGGCAACGAGTACACCGGTGCCGACTGAAATTCCGGCAACACCGGCCGTACCGGTAAAGAAATTACCTTGTGTAAAAAAAGTAAAGGTAGTTCGTTTTTCTACCCATAGTGTAAAGCTGACATGGAAGAAACAAAAGAAGACAAAGTATTATCATGTTTTTGTTTCAACAAAGAAAGATGGAAAATATCGAAAGAAGCTTTCAACAAAAAATAATGTCTGCCTTGTGAAAAAACTGAAAAACAAAAAGAAATATTATTTTTACATAACGGCAGGAGAGAAAAAGCAGCTGTCGGAGACCGATAGCAATCCTTCTAAAGTTGTTTCTAAGAAGATGAAAACTTATGTGAGGACAACAGTGTTTGCCGGCGATTCGATTACGGAAGGCTTGACATACGAAGGTGGTTTCGCCCATATGCCGATTGGTGGTAAAAAGAGGACGATTGCATACCGGGGACTGAATACGGTGACATTCCATACAAAGAGAGTGTTTCATGGAAGAACCGGACTTCAGAAGCTGATTGCTGCCAAACCATACCGCGTGTATATGATGCTTGGTATGAACGAGATTCATTATCAGAAGATTAGTAATATGTTAAGTGAGTACCGTGACATGTTAGAGGCGATTAAGCAGTCTTGTCCGGATACGGATATTATTGTGTGTGCAATTTCACCGGTGACGCGTGCAGAAAAAGCAAGACATCCGGGATTCTGGCAGCGACCGGTCTTTAATCGAAAGTTAAAGAAACTGGCGAAGAAAATGGGCGTTACCTACTTGGATTATACCGATTTTTTGAAAGATTCCAAAGGGTATTTGAAAGCGGCCTATGCAACAGGAGATGGATATCACTGGAAACCGCCGGCATATGCTAAGTTCGGAAAGATACTGGCAAAATACGACAGACAGAGAGATGGTCGAGGAGGAAAATAAAGATGAAAAAATACGGCATGAGAATAGTAGCAGTTGTATGCATGGTAATTATGTGTATCAGTCTGTTTCCACAGATGGGACAGGCGGCAAAGAAAAAGGGAAGCTGCAAGACACTTTGCGGTTATGCTTTAAAAGCAACCGGTGGTGCAAAGAAATTGAAATATTCTTCGGCAGCTGCGCTGGACTTTGGAGCGCTTACTCATTCGGTTCGCAGCCAGGTGAAAACGATTCAGTATGTATGTGATTCAAAAGAGGCGTACAGCCTTTGTGTGATGGAAGCAAAAAATGGAAAAGGTGCTAAAAAATTATATAATGCCTTGAAAAAGTACCAGAAGGCAAATAGCAAGAGTGATTATTTAAGTGATTATTCTAAAACTGAGCAGAAAGTATTTAAGAATGCAATTTATGGGAAAAAAGGAACTTTTGTCTGGTATATTGCAATGTCTCCGTCAAAAGCTGTCAACAAAAAAGGACAGGCGGCATTGAAGAAGAAATTGTAGGAGAGGCTGCCTCATGGTATTTAGTAGTTTATTGTTTTTGTTTCGGTTTTTGCCGATTATGTTAGTTGTTTATTACTGTACCCCAAGGAGATTCCGCAATGCGGTTCTTTTTGGGGGCAGTTTGGTTTTCTATGCATGGGGGGAGCCGGTTTATATTGTCTTGATTCTGTTCTCTACACTTGTAGCATATTGCGCCGGACTTCGTCTTTCTTATTATCAGAAAAGAGAAAATAAACGAGGACAGATTTGTTCCTTAACAATTGCCTGCGTAGTCAGTCTGCTTTTGTTAGGGTTCTTTAAGTATGCGGACTTTTTTTTGCGGATGGCCGGATATATGGCAGGTGTAGAAATGCCGCAGTTAAATCTTCCTCTGCCGATTGGTATTTCTTTTTACACTTTTCAGACGATGTCCTATGTGATTGATGTGTACCGGAAAGAAGTGAAGGTGCAGAAAAACTTTGTGACGTTTGGAACCTATGTTGCGTTGTTCCCACAATTGATTGCCGGACCGATTATCCGCTATCAGACAGTGGAAGAACAGATGGTAAAACGGAAAGAAACAATTGATTTATTTAGTAAGGGAATTGTTCGATTTATGATAGGTCTCGGGAAAAAAGTGTTGATTGCCAATCCGATTGGCGATCTCTTTCGTGAAATTGCCGGCATGGGGGCGGCGGATTTGACAACGGTTTCTGCATGGCTGGGTGTGATTGCATTTACGTTACAAATATATTTTGATTTCTCCGGTTATTCAGATATGGCAATCGGACTTGGCTCGATGTTTGGATTTTCTTTTCCTGAAAACTTTAAGCATCCGTATGAATCGAGAAGTATTACAGAGTTTTGGCGCAGATGGCACATTTCTCTTGGTACATGGTTTAAGGAATATGTTTATATCCCGTTAGGTGGCAATCGAAAGGGATTTGGCAGACAAATTTTAAATATTTCTATTGTATGGCTTTTGACCGGATTGTGGCATGGGGCTTATGGAAACTTTGTTGTATGGGGAATTTACTACGGAATTCTTCTTATGATTGAAAAATTGTTGTGGAAGCCGGTATTTAGCCGTCTGCCATCTTTTTTCATGCATTTATATACGATGTTTTTTGTGATTCTTGGCTGGGGGATTTTTTCGTGGCAGGATATGGCAGATGGAACAAATTATTTTAAAACATTATTTGGTATGAGTGGAACTTTTGTTAATCGAGAGGCAATGTATCTGCTTTCTTCTTACCTGATTTTGCTTGTAATTGCTGTAATTGGTTCGGTTTCCCTGCTTCGCACTTGCGTAAATCAATTCCTCTTGCCGGAGAAGACCATGCGTCGAGAAGTGTGTGGTATGTTGTTTGTCGTTGTTGTTTTTATACTGAGTGTTGCACTGTTAGTCAATTCCTCGTATAATCCTTTTTTATATTTTCGATTTTAGGAGGTGTGGTGGATGAGAAAAATGAAACTGGCAATGCTCATTGTTTTTTGTGTCATGCTTTTTGGTGGTACGGTGGTTTCTTTTGTTCTGCCGGACCGGGAGTTTTCGGATGTGGAGAATCGTGAACTGGCTAAGAAACCAAAAATCACGGCAAAGCGTATTTTATCGGGAGAATATCAAAAGGAATATGATACATATTTAAGTGACCAGTTTTTTTCCCGTGACAAATGGGTGGATCTGGCGGTGCGAGAGCAGATTGCCCTTGGGAAAAAAGACTTTAATGGCGTTTATCTTGGGAAAAATAATTACCTGCTTGAAAAATACGAAAAGGCGGATTTTGATTCAGGGCAGATAAAGGAAAATGAAACATATCTGACAACGTTTCTCAATGAAACGGAAAAAAGATATGGCAGGAAGCATGTGAGGGCAGTGTTTGTTCCATCGAAAACGACAGCGCTTACAAATGTTTTGCCGGCTTACGCAGACACGATAGACTGGCAGTCTATGATTCGGGATTTGCAGACAAAAGTTGATGAGCCTAACTTGATATACGATTTAACGAAAACGATGCAGTCGCATAATGAGGAATATATTTACTATCGGACGGATCATCATTGGACAAGTCTTGGGGCTTATTATGCATATCGTGCATGGGCACTTCAAACCGGACGGAAAGCAAAAGATTTATCCGATTTCAAGCGCGTATCTGTATTTGATGATTTTTATGGGACTACCTATAATAAGATTCATGCCGGTGGCGCGGCGGATGTGGTGGAAAAATTTGAAAGCAAAAATCCGGTGAAAACAAAAGTAGTGTTTGATGATGAAGAGAAAACCTATTCTTCTTTATATTTCCCCAATGAGGCGAAAAAAGGGTTTAATCGTTATCAGTATTTTATGAAGAAAAATTCCTTTCAAGTGGAAATTACGACGAAAGCCCATACGGGTAAAACGCTTCTTTTGGTAAAAGATTCATTCGCTAACTGCTTTGTTCCATTTTTGACGGAACATTTTGATAAGATAATTATGATTGATTATCGTTACGGAAAAATGGCAATGGGAAATCTTTTGTCGTCAAATTCGGATATTACGGATGTGCTTGTTTTATATAATACAGAAAAATTTTTGCAAAATAAAAAACTGGAAAAACTTGCGGATATCCGTAAAGGAGAAAGTACCATGAAAGAATTTGACATGAATGACTTACTTGGATAGGAGGCAATTAAAGTGGAAAAAACAGTACATTTTATTATGTATCATTACGTGCGTGATTTAAAAAACAGCGAGTATCCGACCATTAAGGGACTTGACAAAGAATTGTTTGAGAAACAGCTTGCATATCTTTTGGAGCATTATACACCGGTGCGTATGGATGAGATTCTTGCAGCATATCAGAAAAATGATTTTTCAGACATTCCGGAAAATGGGTTTGTTCTGACGTTTGATGATGGGTATATTGATCATTATGAGGTTGTTTATCCGATTTTGAAAAAGGTCGGAGTGCAGGGAGTCTTCTTTCCAAATACAATGGCATGGAAGGAAAACAAATTATTGACGGTAAACCGGATTCATTTTATTCTGGCGGCTGTGGAGTTGAAGGGGAGCTTGGCAATGAACCAGCTGGTAGCCGATTGTTTTGAAGAGATGGATTTTTATCGAAATCAGGGTGTAACTCTTTTGTCCAATGAGGAATTATATCAAAATCTTGCGGTTGCTAATCGCTGGGATCCGGGTGAGGTTATTTTTGTAAAGCGGCTATTGCAAAATGCTCTGCCTGAAGAAATCCGGACGGAAATCGCAAAGCACCTGTTTCAAAAATATGTGGGATGTGAGGAGAGCACTTTTGCAGAGAAATTGTATATGAATTTTTCACAGATGAAAGAAATGAAGAAAAATGGCATGTTCTTTGGAATTCATGGTTATGACCATTACTGGCTTGCCAAACTTCCGAAAGAGCAGATGCAAAAAGATATAGATATGGCACTAGAAGCGATGGATGAACTTATTGACAGGAATTGTTTTGTTATGAATTATCCATATGGAAATTACAGTGAGGAAGTGATTTCTTATGTGAAACAAAAGGGCTGTGGTTTAGGTGTTTCCGTTGAAGCAAGGGGGACACAATTAGGCGTTGATAACCGGTTTGCACTTCCACGCTGGGATTGCAATGATGTGTATCCGAAGGGGGAGAAAGTGTAATAATAGCTGCCTCGTAAGGGGGCAGCTATTATTTTAGAATTTACTTGGTTTTATCTATTTCACAGAAATATGACTGAAACGGGAATAAACACCGATAAAATGGTGGATAATACCGAACAGATATATGCGATTTATTGCTATCATTTAAGAAAAGAGCAAAGGAGCATATTTATGAGTGATATCAGCCGTGAAGACGAGATTATTGGGGCGAATGTGAAAAAGTTTCGTGAATCACAGGGGATTAGCCGCAAGGATTTGGCACATATCTTTCACATTTCAGAAGATGGAGTATATCGTATTGAACGTGGTGAGACAGGGTTATCCAGCGCATATGCCTATATACTGGCAAACCAGTTACATTGTGATATGAATTTTATTTATGGTTTGACAACAGACCCGATATGTTTGAATATGGAGTGCATGGATAAAGAACAATTGACACCGGAAAATGCAATTAGCAAGATTCGGTGGTATACGGATATGCTGGAAAAAGTGTTGAAGGGATGATGAGATAGGTTATGCTGACGGCGATAAATACCATATTGGAAATGGCGGCTACACTTATTTGTGTGAATTATTTATTTGGAAAGAGGTATTATTTTAGCATCTATGATGCGGTTTTTATGGTAGCAGAGGTTACTTTAATTGAATCGGCAAATTATTTTGGGCTGTCCAAGGGGATGGCTTTCTTTGGGTATGTGGGAATTTACATATATGAATTGTTGAAATTTAAGTGTTCAATACGAAAAGCAAATGTGAATTTAGTGCTTTTTATCATTATTGGAGTGTTTTCACAAGTTGTATGTTCGATTCCGGCGTTTATACTGGAAGGATATCTGTCAATTGATTTATTGGTTATTAGCGTAAATGTTTTCATGATTATATTGATGCTTATTCTTGGTAAGAAGGGTTTACTTTATAAAATATCAAATATAATTTTGAATTATGATCGGTGGATTTACGTGGCAACAATATTGTGTCTTGTAGGTGCAGTTTATTTGTTAGTTATTTATAAAATGGAAGAGTATCTTAGGGTGACAGACTACATCATTTTTGGCATATGGACACTTTTAATTGCTGTGCTAATTGTTCGATGGCAACAGGAGAAATATGAAAAACTATCGAAAGAAAGGGAATATGAAATACATAAAACTTACGATGGTGTATATACGCAATTGCTTGATTCAATGAGAAAAAAACAACATGATTTTCATAATCATATAACAGCAATCTATAGTCATCATTTGATGGCAAAGGATTATGATACATTGGTGGCCTTACAGAAAAAATATTGTGATGAAATTATGGAGGAAAATCGATATGCACGATTACTTTCTAGTAATTCTCCAATAGTTATTGCATTTTTGTATTCTAAATTTATAGAAGCCGAGTCTAAGGGATGTCGGATAACATACGACATTAAGGTAGATGAATTACAATGTAAAATACCAGATTATAAACTGATTGAAGTTTTAGGCATTCTTTTAGATAATGCAATTGAAGCCGTACAAGATTATGATTTGAAAAATATCTGGGTAGAGATGCGGGAAATGACAGATATAATACATGTAGCAGTAAAGAATAATTCGCGCTATTATAAGCAGGAGGAGCTCATACAACTTATGGGAATGGGATATTCAACAAAGGCACAAAACAGAGGAATCGGATTATCTAAGGCAAAGGATATTTTGATGGAGTATGAGTGTGATTTAAGAATATATTGTGAGGAGAATGAGAATACCCGGATTGTGTTTGATTTCACAATAGAGAAAAGTCAGAGAACATAATAGCTGCTCTCTGACAAAAATGAATGGCAAGAATGAATTACTTTTCATTTTCGGTAGGATATGGTTGTTCTCCGAATAATAACAAACTCATCTTTGTCCAATGAAGGATTCCTGCAAAGGCAATGCAAAAATTACAAGCCTTAAATATCCATGATTTCGATAGACGCTTCATGAGGCACCTCCTTTCTCACAATTTTTGCTGCAAGCAGTTGAAAAGACTGCAGCATAATTATCCAAAAACCAGTGATGATATACTGGTTTGGCGGAACGATGTACATGATTAGCGCATAGATGGTAATGATGTGAAAAGCCTGACGTTTAGCTTTCTGTATCTGAATACCGTTTGGTATAGGACGGTACGAAGATACAATTGGCGCAAACAAATAATTGATGAGTATACATAGTAAAAGCAGGACAAAGTAGAGGGGACGGGGAAGCAATATTTTTGGGAGTTGGCATATGCCTATATATAAAAGAAAAAAAGACAATGCCAAACAACTGAAGTAATGCTTAAAATGCAGTCCACCGGTACATGTCCGAAGTACAAGTAAAGTAGCAATGGCTGCCAGATATTGAAAAAAGTAATCGGTCAGAATAAAGAAAATACCCATTATGATAAGTTTACTTACGTCTGAAAGAATACTAATTATCGTATAGCGTATTTGTCCGATTTGAAAATCAGAATAACCGTAATTATTTTTTAAGTAGTCATGTATTTTCATTGCTTCGCCCCCTCGCGAATAGTATAAGGGCAAACTTAAGACGAAACGGATATATTTACCGAACTAGGTGATTTCATAAACAAAATACCAAAAGACGAAACAAAGGAGAGGATGAAAATGAAAGAGGTACTGATTTTAGAAGACAAAAGTGAGACCAGAAAGGTGCTTGCCGGTCTGGTAAAGGAAGTGCGTTCGGATGCCGTAATTTATGAGGCTGCAGATGAAAAGACGGCGTATGATATTGCAATGAAGAGAACAATTGACTTGTTTTTGGTAGATATTATTTTACATCCACAACAGCACGATGATGTATCCGGTGGGGAATTTGCTCAGAATATAAGAAAAGTTGATAAATATTTGTTTACGCCAATTCTTATCATTACTTCCATGTATGATCCGAAAATGTGTATGTATTCGTCTGTTCACTGTTACCAATTTATCGAAAAACCGTTTGATTTTGAAAAAGTAAAGCAAACAATTCAAGAGGCAATTCGCTATGAAACGGTACAGGAAAAGGACCGGTCACTGATGTTTCGGACAGAAGGAATGTTAGAAATGATTGCCGTTTCGGAAATTGTATATGTAGAAAGTGTAAACCATCGTTTAGAGATTGTAACAACGTCGGGTCGGATTGAGATTCCGTATAAAACTTGCAACAGTCTGTTAAAGGAGTTAGATAGTGATAATTTTGTATTGTGCAAGCGTGGCGTGATTGTGAATTTGGAATTCGTGAAAAAAGTGGATACGGTAAACCGTTACATATTGTTAGCAGATGATTTTGGCAGTTTGGAAATCGGACCGATTTTGAAAAATGACTTTATAAAGAAAATGAAAGCGCGGGGAATCATTTGAGTAAGAAAAAAACGATGTTTGGTAAATTGGACAAAATCTTTTCTCCAAACATTGAAAATATTTCCCATTCATGGTATAATGACTCGAATATATTGAAAACATGTTAGGAGGATGAACAATGAAAAAGTTAATAGCAATGGGTCTTACCGTAATTATGACGGCGGTGGCTGTATGTGGATGTGGTAGTTCCGATAGTGGAAATGACGCAAAGAAGAGCGACAACCAGACAAAACAGCAGGCCGTTAAGGTGATTGATGTAGACTTGACTAGTGAAGAGTATGCGTTTGGTGTAGATAAAAACAAGCCGGAACTTTTGACACAGGTCAATGATTTTATCAAAGAGATTAAAGATAATGGAACGTTTGATGAAATCTGTAACAAATATTTTGGTGGCGGAAATCCAACACCGGTAAAATCCGAGAAACTTGATACATCGAAAGACCAGCTTTTGGTTGCAACGAATGCTTCTTTTGAGCCATTTGAGTACATGAAGGGCGACAGCTACTATGGTATTGATATGGAAATTGCGGCAGCACTTGCAAAAAAATTGAACAAAGAACTGGTAATCCAGAACATGGAATTTGATTCCGTCTGCTTGTCGGTTGGACAGCATAAGAGTGATATTGCCATGACAGGTCTTACGATTAAAGAAGACAGAAAGAAATATGTAAACTTTACGGATCCTTATTATAATGCAGCACAGAGACTGATTGTCAAAGGTGACAGCACAGAGTTTGATAACTGTAAAGATAAAGCAGCAATTGAAAAGATTTTGAAAACAAAAGATAAGAGTGTAACGATTGGTGTGCAGAACGGTACAACCGGTCAGTTCTACTGCGAGGGCGACAAGAGCTGGGGCTTTGAAGGTTACAAAGTAACTACAACTGGTTATAAAAATGGTTCTTTAGCAGTACAGGATTTGATTAATGGTAACATCAATTATGTAGTCATCGATTCTGCACCGGCTAAGTGCATTACAGAAGCAATTAACAAAATGCAGTAATAGTCAGCAGGTTCGTGACCTACACGGACCTGCTTTTTACGAGGTAGATATGGATAATTTTGGATTAAAAATAGAAGCGTTTAAGCAAATTTTCTTTGAGCAGAACGGATATCAGAAGGTAATAGAAGGCTTACAGAATACATTGATTATTGCAATTGCCGGTCTTTTGATTGGTATTATTATAGGTATTTTGATTGCGACTGTGCGTGTTGTGCCAAAATACAAGATACTGCCAAGAATTTTGAATGGTTTTTGTTCTTTTTATGTTGGCTTGTTCCGTGGAACACCGATGGTAGTGCAGCTGCTTGTCTGCTATTATGTATTACTTCCGATTATTGGGGTAAAACTTACCGGTGTGCAGGTATCTGTGCTTGTATTTGGTTTGAATAGTGGTGCCTATATTTCAGAAATGATGCGTGCCGGTATTTTGTCCGTAGACGGCGGACAGATGGAGGCTGGACGTGCGATGGGACTTAGTTTTGCGACGACAATGCGTAAAATTGTGATTCCACAGGCAGTAAAAAATATTCTGCCAACACTCGGAAATGAGTTTATTGCCTTGATTAAAGAGACTTCCGTTGTAAGTTTTGTTGGTGCGGCTGACCTTTATGTGGCATTTAACTATATTGGCAGTAACAGCTATGAGTTTATGGTTCCTTATCTGGTGATGGCAGTGATTTACATTGCACTAGTACTGCTTATTTCACTCGGAATCAAATGCATGGAAAGGAGCCTGAGAAAAAGTGATAGACGTAATTAATTTGAAAAAAAGTTTTGGCAGTCATGATGTATTAAACGGAATTGATATTACCATCAACAAGGGCGATATCGTGGTTGTCATCGGACCAAGTGGTTCAGGAAAAAGTACGTTTCTTCGATGCTTAAACTGTATGGAAGACCCTACAGGTGGGCAGATTATTTTTAATGATGTAGATATTGCAGATCCGCATGTAGATATTAATGTGCATCGACGCCATATGGGTATGGTTTTCCAGCATTTTAATCTGTTTAATAATAAAACGGTGTTAGAAAATATTATGCTGGCGCCGGTTCATGTCCGCTGCAAGGGACTGCACGGTGCAAAGCGCAAAGAAGAGGTTAAAAAGATTCGCGAGCAGGCGATGGCACTTCTTGCACGTATCAATATGCAGGACAAAGCAGATGTGTATCCTTCTACCTTATCCGGTGGACAAAAGCAGCGTGTAGCGATTGTACGTTCACTGGCAATGAATCCGGATGTGATTTTGTTTGATGAACCAACAAGTGCACTGGACCCGGAGATGGTTGGTGAAGTTTTGGACCTGATGAAGAGTCTTGCAGATGAAGGAATGACAATGGTGATTGTCACTCATGAGATGGGATTTGCCAAGGAAGTAGCAAACCGGGTAATCTTTATTGACGATGGAAAAATCTTAGAGGAAGCTACGCCGGAGGAGTTTTTTAATCATCCAAAGAATCCGAGACTGAAAGATTTTCTTTCAAAAGTGTTGGTATAGATTTTATAAGATTGCATAAAGAAAAAGTAGAAATCTTCTTGTGTCAGAGAAGATTTCTACTTTTTTGTTTTTATAAGTTAGCAAGTGTTGGCCAGTTTTCGTCGCGTTCTAAGATGTTTAACGGTGTGCCATCACTCATGTGGTAACCGGAAGAAGAGCCATTGCCCGGATATTCTCCTGTGACGTCCGGCCATGTGATACCGATTGCAGGATCATTCCAAACAAGTCCGCCATCATCCCCCGGATGATAGAAGTCGGTACATTTATAACAAAATTCAGCCCATTCACTAAGAACGAGATAACCATGGGCAAATCCCTTTGGAATATAAAACTGTTTTTTGTTTTCCTCTGATAATTCAAGTCCATACCATTTGCCGTAGGTTTCACTGCCTTTTCGTAAATCGACGGCAACATCGAATACCGAGCCACGGATAACACGGACGAGTTTTCCCTGTGGAAAATTTTTCTGATAATGAAGTCCGCGCAGAACACCCTTGCCGGAACTTGACTGATTATCCTGAACAAAGTCCAAATCAAGTCCTGCCTCTTTCATATCATTTAAGTTATAGGTTTCCATGAAATATCCGCGGTCATCACCGTGTACAGTTGGTGTGATGACACAGAGTCCCTCGATTCCACCTGCATTTTTTTCTACTTGTATCTGTCCCATGAGAAGACCTCCTAAATATTTGTTTGTTTTAAGTATCTATTAAGTGCATCTTTCCAATCCGGAAGCGGCACAAAACCATGTGCAGTAAGTTTGCTCTTGTCAAGACGGCTGTTGAATGGACGGGCTGCTTTCGATACACCGTATTCTTTGGTTGTCACCGGTTTTACAGTCAGATGATTTTCATCATAGCAGTCATATCCAAGTGAAGAAGCCTGACGAAAGATTTCCTTAGTAAAATCATACCAGCTGATATAGCCGCCTTCATTTGTTGCGTGATAAATTCCGTATTCTTTGGTTTCTATCATATCAACAAGGAGTCTTGCTAAGTCAAAGGTGTAAGTTGGCGTACCAATCTGGTCGTCTACTACGGTTAGTGTGTTATGTGTTTTGCCGACATTCAACATAGTTTTAATGAAATTGTTTCCATGAGTGCCAAAAACCCATGCAATGCGGACAATAAAATAATCGGAGAGGAGTTCTTTTACTGCTTGTTCACCGGCAAGTTTTGATGCACCGTATACATTCAGCGGTGCGTAATTTTGCCGGTCCGGTGTCCATGGCGTTTTGCCTTGTCCATCAAAGATATAATCGGTGGAAATATACATCATAGGGATGGCTGAATCTTTACATACTTCTGCGATATAGCGTGTGCCGGATGCATTGACTGCCATGACTTTTTCTTTGTTTTCTTCCTCTTCGGCAGCATCCACTGCAGTCCAGGCAGCGCAGTGAATCACGCCGTCCGGGTTTGCACCATGGATTACAGTATTTACACTTTCCTTATTGGTAATATCCATTTCTTCAATGTCAACGCCGATGGCAGTGTGTCCTCTTTTTTCTAACTCATTTACGACATCAAAGCCAAGCTGTCCTTTTACTCCCGTGACAAGAATTTTCATTGAAAAACCTCCTATCGATTGCCATACATTTTTTCATAATAATTCTGGTATTCGCCGGAAATAATTTCTTCCCACCAGTCTTTGTTATCAAGATACCACTGAATGGTCTTTTTAATTCCATCGGCAAATTTTGTTTCCGGAAGCCAGCCAAGTTCGTTGTGTATTTTTGTCGGGTCGATGGCGTAGCGCATGTCGTGTCCTTTGCGGTCCGTGACATAGGTAATCAGACTTTCCGGCTTGTGTAATTCTTTGCATATAATTTTTACAATGTCAATATTTTTCATTTCATTGTGACCGCCAATGTTATAAACCTCACCGACTTTTCCTTTGTGGATAATCAAATCGATGGCTTTGCAGTGGTCCTCCACATAGAGCCAGTCACGGACATTTTCGCCTT
>OGXJ01001456.1_pt1 | contig 17615 bp, 17 predicted proteins | sample 1576231 | NCBI WGS metagenome assembly OGXJ01 (sample SAMEA3541539, study PRJEB24748) | human gut metagenome | biome: human gut; feature: human-associated habitat; material: faeces | place: China | collected 2012
ATATTTAAAGATTACAATTGCAAATTTAGAAAATGATTTGAAAATATGACATTTACTTGAGAAAAACAATCCTTATTGGTAGGCTAGAAAAGTAGATTTACCAAGAATAAAATTGTAAAAGATAGTCATTATTAGTGTGTATAAAAACAGATTGATAAAAATAGATTTATTCGATAAAAACGTACTCGCTAAAAAGTAGAAAAACATAAAATAAATAAGAAATAAAAATAAAGTTATAGAAAGGAAATATTATGGAGAAATTAATCGTACTTGGAACGGGAAATGCTTCTGTTACAAAATGTTATAATACTTGTTCTATTATTCAGGATGAAAAGGGAAAATATTTTATGATTGATGCCGGAGGTGGAAATGGGATTCTTACTCAGCTTGAAAAAATGAATATTCCGGTTACAGAAATTCATGATATTTTTCTTACGCATGAACATACCGACCATCTTCTGGGAATGATATGGATGATTCGTGTTATCGGACAGGCAATTCAGAAAGGAAAATATGAAGGAAATTGTACGATTTACTGCCATGATGGGCTGGTGAATGTACTTAAGACAATTTGTGAGCTGACATTAGTTAAGAAGATTACCAATCTTATTGGAGACAGAATTATTCTCTGTCCGGTGCAGGATGGAGAGGAAAAACAGATTTTAGATTATAAAGTGAAATTTTTCGATATAAGATCTACAAAGGCAAGACAGTTTGGATTTGTGACAACTTTAAATAACGGAAAGCGTCTTACATTTTGTGGGGATGAGCCATATCAGGAGCATTGTTTTGAATATGCCTACCAGACAGACTATTTCCTTCATGAAGCTTTTTGCTTAGATGGGGAAAAGGACGAATTTAAGCCATATGAAAAACATCATGGTACGGTAAAAGACAGTGCAGAACTGGCGCAGGAATTAGAAGTGAAGAATCTGTTATTATGGCATACAGAGGATAAAAATATTTGTAAGAGAAAATCTCTTTATAAAAAAGAAGCAAAAAGCTTCGCTGTCGTTCAGCTCCTGCGGTTCTTTCCCGAAGTAGCCAAGCGATGCTTCTTTCAGTCCATAGTAGCCATCCCCGAAATAGATGGTATTGATGTACAATTCCAGAATTTCTTCTTTCGAGAGCTGCCGTTCCACATAGAGTGCCGTCCACGCCTCTGCCGCTTTCCTGGCAAATGTCTTATTCTGATCGTAATACATGTTTTTTACCAGCTGCTGTGTGATGGTACTTGCGCCTTCCGAAAAATGAAAACCGGATGCGACGCCTTTTAATCCTGCACGCAGAATACCCTGCAGATCGATACCGTTGTGATCGTAAAAACGCTCATCCTCGATCGCAACAAAAGCATGCTGCAGATTGATCGGAATCTCGTTGATCGTCACGTATTTACGGTTGGAACCGGATGCAACGAGCGTTGCGGTCTGGTTGCCCTGGTTGTCCAACACGGTCGTATCCGCACCCTCACGCACCGCCGTGACCGTTTTCATCACGCCCTCCTTGGCACGCAGTGCGGCAGCAGTGGTGTGGGCGTAGACCTTCTTGGCATCCTTGCTGCCCAGCAGCTTGATGCCCGCTGTGCCGAACAGCACACCTGCTGCAAATAAACCGATTTTTTTCATAATGATTGTCCTCCTATATAAAATATATATGTCAAACCGATGGCCGCGATGGCGGCATCGGAATGATCTTACTGTTTCTTCTTCCCGAAGCTGCTCTCAAAACAACGGTGTAATCAACGCCCATATGTCCCAAGGCATCCCGGTGTATTTCATTACCTGCCGCCGAATTTGATCCTCACGATCTGCATCTTCATCATTCCGTCACCGACTTTGGCAAGAAAACGGAAAAATCTGCTGACAGAGGGGTCTTTCAAATCATTGTAGCCCAACATATAGCCCCGGCTGGTGACCTGCAAGCGGCTATCCCACGCACTGATCTCTTGGGGAGCGTCCGAAACCGCGAAATACGCGCCCACATCCCTGATCTTCGCACTCTTGAGCCATGTCTTGGCGATCATCTTCACCGCCGCCCGATTCGCAGCGTCAAACACCAGCACACCGCCGGGGAAGGCGTCTGCCATACCCTGCACAAGAGCTTTGACCTGCTCGGTCAGGAAGTAATAGAACACGCCGGAGGCAAAGAACGCCAGTACCTCCGCGCCTATCCCAGCGCCACATCCAGCGTCATCATCACGCTGAAGCCGACGGCAAAGAACACCGTTCCGAGGTTGGAGTGCTTTCCCTGTGACATTTCGGGAATCAGCTCCTCCACAACCACATAGAGCATGGCGCCCGCCGCAAAGCTCAGAAAATACGGCAGCGCCGGGATCACCAGCTGCGCCGCGAGAAGCGTCAGCACCGCGCCGATAGGCTCGACAACGCCGGAAAGCACGCCGCCGAGAAATGCCTTGCCCTTGCTCTCGCCCTCCACCCGTAGCGGCATGGAGATGATCGCCCCCTCGGGGAAATTCTGAATGGCGATGCCAAGGGACAGGACAAGCGCGCTGGCCGCCGTGATCTGCGCGTTCCCCGCGAGAAAGCCCGCGTACATCACACCAACCGCCATTCCCTCCGGAATGTTATGCAGGGTCACCGCCAGCACCATCATCGTGGTGCGGCCCAGCCTGCTTTTCGGGCCCTCCGCCTGATTGCTGCCCACATGAAGGTGGGGGATCAGATGATCGAGCAAAAGCAAAAACAGCACGCCGACCCAGAAACCGATAAAGGCGGGAAAGAAGGACAACTTGCCCATGCCCTCCGACTGCTCGATGGCGGGAATCAGCAGGCTCCAGATGGACGCCGCCACCATCACACCGGCGGCGAAACCTGCGAGCGAGCGCTGCACCAAATCGCCAAAGGATTTTTTCATAAAGAACACGCAGGCCGCGCCCAGTGTTGTGCCCAAGAAAGGGATCATGATTCCGATGAAGGTTTCCATTCGTCTCACCGCCTTTGCATTGCAGTGCTATTTGTTTCTTCGATAGCCCGCCTCATCCCGGTATTCGGGATGTTCCTTTAAGTATGGGTCTTTATCGCCGCAGATGGTATAATCGCACCGGCAGCCGTCCACGCAGGTGGTCGTCCGCACCAGCCTTGCGTGGAGCAGCTCCATGGAAGCAAAGTCCACATTGCACAGGGCGGGCATGATGTCTGTAAGACCGTGCCGGATGGCAAATTCCGCTGCCGGACACGACGTAAATTCATAATAAATAGGTTTGTCGGTTTCATAAGGCGCAACCGACATCTCGTAATCGTGCCATTTGTCGCAGCCGCTTTTCGCCCGTGCAAACGTCCTGTACATCAGCTTCCTCCAGAACGGCTTGTTGCAGTCCACGAACCGCAGCCTGCGGAAGATCGGAAGGATCAGGTTTTCCTCCATCTCCTCGATCTCACGGAAGGATGAAACGGCTTTGCAGACTGTGTAGTAGCTCATGATGGAGATGCAGTCGTAGGTGCCGCCTACGCCGTTGTGGAAGTTCTTTTTACCGCCCAAATCGGTGCGCCAGTCGGAGAGAAAGTCCGCATACTGCCGCTGTACTTTTTCCCAAACCGCCTCCCGCTCTGCCGCAGGATAGTGCAGGGCGATTTTTGCCCGTATCTCCTTCTTGCAGGGTTTGGAATACAGCACATGGCATTTGCGGTCAAATAGGAGCTTCTTGTCCTTCATCTGTCTGCTTTTCCCTCATTTCCGCGCCGTGATGCAGAGCCAGTTTTTCTTTTTGTGTATCTGCACCTCGTGAAAGCCCGCCTGTTCCAGATACGCCTTTAACTCAACGTCCTTATAGATGGTCATGCCGCCGATGATCTCCGCCCACTTCTCGTCCTTGTCCGTGTCGCCATTGCTCTCGTTGCAGATGAGAAAAGTCCCGTCAGGCTTCAGCACCCGATAGACCTCCCGGAAGCACCGGGGCAGATCAGGCCAGAAATAGACGGTCTCAAAGGCTGTAATGGTGTCAAACCAGTCGTCCGCAAACACCATATCCGCCACACTGCCCTGCAGAACGGTGCAGCGACCCTCCGCGATGGCGGCCTCGTTGACCTTTTTTGTTTTCTCCACACTGACGGGCGAATAGTCGATGCCCTTGACGAAACCCTGCGGGCATTTTTTCAGCAGCCTTTTCATGTTCGCACCGCCGCCGCAGCCACAGTCCAGCACCCTGGCGTCCGGCGCAGCATCCAGAAATTGAAGCCCCCATCGCGCCACAGGGCTGTGACCCAGATTCATCATGGCAACCATGAGTTTCCCGCCAAATCCTTCGGGCTTGCGGGTATTTTCAAAGAATGGCATATCACACCTCAGATTTCACACATTCCGCATAGGTCAACGGGAAGGATGCTTTCAGAACAACGCTTTCCCGCACCGTCCAGCCGTTCTGCCGCAGGAAGCACAGGTATTCCTCGCTCGTCCACCTGCTGTGGAGAGGGAAGCCTGCCAGCTTCATGAAAAAGGCTTTGACCTTGCCGGAAAACGAGTTTCCCGCGTGGGTGAAGGTGGGCGCGATGAGCACGCCGTCGTCCCTCAGCACCCGGCGAATCTCGGCAAGAGCCTTTTCCGGCAGCGGCACGATGTGCAGTGCATTGGACACGATCACCACATCGAAGGACTTATCCGCGTAGGGCAGGCGGAACATATCCTGCACCGAAAAATGCAGCTTCGCAGATTGGTTGTCCCGCTTTGCCTCGGCGATCATCTCCGTGGAGGCGTCCGTCGCCTCAATGTGCGCCGCCGCGTTCACGATGTTTTTTGCGATCAGCCCCGTGCCGGTGGCCAGCTCCAGCACCGTTTTGGCTTTCACAACCGGTCGAATCATCGCATACATCTCGTCATACGCCGCCCGATCCTTTCGCATAAAGCGGTCGTACCGACCGGCATTTTTGTCCCAGAAGTTCCTGTGTTTTCGCATGTCGACCACTCCTCTCGTCGTTAGATGCATCTAACCTATACGCGCACACCTTTCGGTTAGATGCAGCTACTGCTGTATCTTGAAAAAGCCGCATCTCTGCGGCAGTATTCCCAAAGCCGTTCTTGCGTAATTTAGCGGTTACGGATGATTTTCTTAAAAAATCACACTTTCCATTTCTGCCCCAAAGTATAGCACCGCTGATGGTTAGTGTCAACTAACCTCCAAATATTCTTTTCCTTTGCCTTCGGGGAGCGTACAAAACAGCCGCCCTTATTCTCGGTTATAGCATCCCGCGGCGTGGGTGGCCTCGACGTGGTTTTCGTGTTGTTCATCGAGTACCTGCCGTTTCAGGAGGATACCACCCGGGCGTGATGCCTGCGGCGGCGCTTTTTTGCGCACATCGCTTGTCAATCGGCGACGCATGTGCTATGATGAGAAAAAATCGAGAGAGAGGAACTTGGGCCATGGAAACCAGCTTCAAAACGTGTGTATTTGGCGGATTCGATCGGGAGGATGTCATCTCCTACATCCGGAAAACGGCGGAGGAGTCCCAGAAAAAGCTGGAGGCACTGATGGAGGAGACGGAGCGCCTCCGCGTCCGGTGTGAAACGGCGGAGAGCGAGCTGTCCGCCCTGCGGGCTCGTTCCGCGGAGCTGGAGCAGCAGCTGGCAGACACGGAGATCCTGCGCGCCGAGGCAGAGCGCCTGCGTACGGAGGAGGAGACGCTGCGCCGCGAGAATGAGACGCTGCGGGGGCCGGCGGCTCAATACCAGTCCCTGAAGGACCACATCGCGGACATCGAGATCAGCGCCCACCGCCGTACCGAGGAGTTCCGCGGCAAGGCCATCGCGGAGCTGATGGAGCTGGTGGACGGCCAGCGCCGGTGGTGTACCCAGCAGGAGGCGGCGTACCGTCAGATGAACGATGGCATCCTGGCCGAGCTGCGGAAGGCGCAGTGCTGTGTGGAGGAGTGTGATCTGGGGAATTTCCAGCAGTTCCAGGAGTCCCTGCGTCAGCTGGCGGAGACCATCAACGGTGGGGAATGAGCCGCGGCGAGACTTGATCAGGCGGACCATCTGATGCTGTGGTAAATTGCACAAGAAAGCCCCGCAGTCCTTTGGGACTGCGGGGCTTTTCATATGGGGGAAACAGGGGATGCTTACAGCAGCATGACGCCGTGTGCGGCGCAGCCGTCCACGGTGGCCTTGTCCCACAGGCTGGCCTGCACCTCGCCGATGTGGCAGGTACCGATCATCAGCATGCACAGACGGCTCTGGCCGATACCACCGCCAATGGTCAGGGGCAGCTGGCCGCTGAGCAGCATCTTGTGGAAGGGCAGCTCACGGCGGTCATCACAGCCGCGCTTGTGCAGCTGGTAGTCCATGGATGCTTCGTCCACGCGGATACCCATGGAGGAGATCTCAAAGGCACTGTCCAGCACGGGGTTATACATAATGATATCGCCGTTCAGGGACCAGTCATCATAGTCGGGAGCGCGGCCGTCATGGGGCTTGCCGCTGCGCTTCAGGTCGTCGCCGATCTGCATCAGGAACACGGTGTGGTGTTCACGGCAGATGGCATTCTCACGCTCCTTGGGGGTGTAGTCGGGCCAGCGATCCTCCAGCTCCTGGGTGGTGACGAAGTACACCTCACGATCCAGTACGGTGTGCAGGCTGGGAAACGCGATCTGCAGGGCGTCGTTGGTCTCCACCACGGCGCCCACAATGGCGCGGACGGTCTGGCGCAGGAACTGCTCGTTGCGGTCCTGCCGCTCGATGACCTTCTCCCAGTCCCACTGATCCACATAGACGGAGTGGAGGTTGTCTACCTCCTCGTCGCGGCGGATGGCGTTCATGTCGGTGAACAGGCCCTTACCGGGCTTGAAGTCGTAGCGCTTCAGCGCCAGCCGCTTCCACTTGGCCAGTGAGTGGACCACCTGACCGGTGGCGCCCACATCGGGGATATCAAAGGAAACAGGGCGCTCCACGCCGTTAAGGTTGTCGTTCAGACCGGAATTCTCCTCCACGAACAGGGGAGCGGAGACACGGCGCAGATTCAGCGCCTGCCCCAGGTTCACCTGAAAATTGCTCTTGATGAACTCGATCGCGCGCTGCATCTCATAGGTGGACAGCGGCGTTTTGTAGCCGGCAGGGATCGTCAATTTGCTCATGCGTGAAACACCTCTCTTGAATAAAAAATATGTTGCCATTATAGGCGGCTGTGCCGGAGATTGCAAGTAAAATTTCGGAAAAATATGGGGAATCTCACCGAACAGTTTTGTATAAAAATGTCCCTCAACATCGTTGAGAGACATTTTTATGCGATTTGTCCGCGAGCAGCTTACCGGCACTCCTTCATCATGGCACGGAAGGAGGGGAGGCTGCGGCGGATCATGTCGTTGGACACGCAGTAGCTCAGGCGGAAGTAGCCGGGGCAGCCGAAGCCGTCAGCGGGCACCACCAGCAGGTTGTAGTCCAGCTTGGCCTTCTCGGAGAACGCGTTGGCGTCGCCGTTGGGGGCCTTGACGAACAGGTAGAACGCGCCGTCGGGCTTGGCGCACTCGTAGCCCATCTCCCGTAGGCTGTTGTACAGCAGGTTGCGATTCTCATCGTAGGCCGCCAAGTCGGGGCGCTCACCGGCGCACAGCTGGATGACTTTCTGCATCAGAGTGGGCGGGCAGACGTGACCCATGACACGGGCGGCACCGGAAACAGCGGCGTACACCGCGGCACTGTCGTCGGCAAAGCCTGGGACGTACACATAGCCGATGCGCTCGCCGGGCAGGGACAGGGACTTGGAGTAGGAGTAGCAGACGATGGTATTGCGGTACAGGCAGGGGATAAAGGGCACGGTGACATCGCCGTACACCAGCTCGCGGTAGGGCTCGTCGGCGATAATATAGATGGGGTGGCCGTATTCGGCGCTCTTGCGCTCCAGCAGGACGGCCAGACCCCGCAGAGTCTCCTCGGTGTACACCACACCGGAGGGATTGTTGGGGGAATTGATGATGATGGCCTGGGTATGGGGCGTGATGCGCTGCTCCACGGCGTCCAGATGGATCTGGAACGCCTGGGTATCGGCGGGGACCACCACCAGCTTGCCGCCGTTGGCAGTGACGAAGGGACGGTACTCGGGGAAAAAAGGGGCCACGGCCATGATCTCGGAATCACTGTCCAGAACGAGAGCCTTGATGATGGAAATCAGGGCCGGCGCCGCGCCGCAGGTGAGGAACAGCTCACTGGCCTTCACATTCAGGCCGAAGCGGTCGGAGAGGTCCTTGGCCACGGCGGCGCGGGCATCCTCGAAGCCGTTGGCCATGGAGTAGCCGTGGAGCTGGATAGAGTCCGTGGTGTCCACAATGGTATGGATGGACTCATTGACCTTTTTGGGGGCAGGGATGCTGGGATTGCCCAGGGAATAGTCAAAGACCTTATCCGCGCCCACCTTGGCGGCCTGCTCCAGACCATAGGCGAACAGCTGGCGGATGACAGAGGGGGCGGTGCCCAACTCATAGAATTGCTGATTGACCATAAGAAAACTCCTTTCAGACGGTAGTGAATACGGGATGTCAGGCCAGGTCCATGCGGGCGGCCAGAACGCTGCCCAGCGCGATGGAGGCCAGCTTGGAGTGGGCGCTGTCGGCACGGCTCACCAGCACGATGGGCACCTTGGCGCCCAGGATGATGCCGGCATTCTTGGCGCCGCCGAACAGGGTAGCGGCCTTGCCGATGCCGTTTCCTACCTCATAATTGGGCACCAGCAGGATGTCAGCCCTGCCCGCCCCGGGGGCAGTGAAGTGCTTGTGATGGCAGGCTTCCTCACTGACGGCCAGATCCAGTGCCACGGGGCCGCAGACATCCATATTGTACTTGGTCCAGCGGTCGGTCATGTGGGCCAGCGCATCGGCATCCACGGTGGACTGCACCTTGGGGTTCACCTGCTCTGCCCCGCAGATGCAGGCGGCATTGATGTGCTCATAGCCCAAGGCCTGCAGCACCATGGCGGCGTTCTCCAGGATCTCGGCCTTTTTGTCCAGGTCGGGGAAGGTGTTGACACCGCCGTCGGTGAGAAGCACCATCCGGTCCAGCGCGGGGATTTCATAGAGCATGCAGTGGGTGGTGAGGTGGGAGGTGCGCAGGCCGTGCTCCTTATTGAATACGGCCCGCATCAGGTCGGCGGTTCCCAGAATACCCTTCATCAGGAAGTCGGCCCTGCCCTCTGCACACAGGGCTACGGCCTTGGCAGCGCAGTCGGTATCGCTGTCGCCGGCCACTATCTCATAGGCGGCAGGATCCTCGCCCAGAGCGCTGAGCATGGACGCGATCTCCTCCTTATGACCCACCAGAATGGGGGTGGCAATGCCCTCGCGGCGGGCATCCACCACGGCTTCGATCACCGGCTGGTCGTGGGCGGCAGCTACGGCGATGACACCGGTCCTGCTGCCGCAGGCGGCGGAAATAATGCCATCAATGGTATGTATCATACATTTTCCTCCTGTGTGGCGCAAATTCTTTGCCTATGTAAAGCAAAAACAGTACAATTTTACGCTTTACGATGGGATGATTATACATCGGCACACCCGCCGCGTCAACAATAAGCTGAATGATTCGGCGAAATAAATTTGTCGTGCCGAGACATTGCAGGGGTTGACGAAATCCGCCGCATCGCATACACTGAATAGACGTGTATTTTTTCATGAGGTGAAAGAGATGAAAGAGATCAAAACGTGGTCGCTGGCCTTTACATATGTGGGATGCTTCCTGGGGGCCGGCTTTATCTCGGGGCAGGAGCTGTGGCAGTTTTTCGGCAGCTTCGGCAACTTGGGCTATGTGGGTTTTCTGCTGGCAGTAGTGCTGTTCTCCGCCATTGGTATCCTGTTCGTGCGGCTGACCCAGATGACCCAGTGCTCCGACATGGATCGCCTGCTGGTACCCTGGAACGTGAAGTGTCTGCGGGCGGCCTCCGGTGCGGTGGGCGCGGTATTCCTGTTTTTTGTGGTGGTGTCCATGTCCGCCGGTGTGGGCGCTATGCTGGCCCAGCTGTTCGGCATATCGGCGTGGCTGGGCAGCGCCGTGTTTATGGCACTGGTGTTCGCGGTGGCGCTGCTGGGCGTGACGGGAATGGTCAATGCCTTCTCCGCACTGATACCCGTGCTGATCGCGGCCACCGTGGCCTTCGCCGTGGGAGCCTACGCCGCCTTCGGCACGGAGGGGGTCTTCCAGCTGCGGAACGTGAACAACAACCCGCTGATGCCCAACTGGTTCATCGCAGCGCTGACCTTCGTCTCCTATAATATTCTGGGCGGTATCGGTATCATGTCGCCGGTAGGGCAGTACGTCCGGCGGAAGCGCCACATCTACGGCGGCATCATTCTGGCCGGTGTGATGCTGCTGGCGGTGGCGGGCAGTATCCTCACCAGTCTGGCGTCATACCCCGAGGCGGTGGCGGCGGAGCTGCCCATGGTGGCGCTGGCCAGCCGTCTCAACGGGACGCTGGGCACGGTGTACGGCCTGATGCTGCTGCTGGCCATGTTCTGCAACGCGCTGGCCAGTCTGGTGGGACTCATCGCCTATCTGGAGCAGAAGGCCCGCTTCGTGCGGGAAAAAAAGAAGCCGGTGCTGGTGGGGCTGTGCGTGCTGGCGTGGTGTGCCAGTCTGCTGGGCTTCGGTGAGATCATCGCCGTGGTGTATCCGATCTTCGGCTATCTGAGCATCGTGTTCATCGTGTGCATGGTGGTACACTTCGTGCAGTGCCGAAAAAAGGAGAAGGCCAGCGCCTGACGGTATATGTGGCAGAAAAAGGGGACGGAGGCATCGCCTCCGTCCACTTTTTGCAATCGTTGTAAAGTAGATATGCCTTACACCCCGAACAGGATGTCGGCATAGGTAGGATAAGGCCACATCTTGGCGTCCACCAGGGATTCCAGCTGGCTGATGAGGTCGCCGGCCTGCCGGACGCGGGTGTTGATCTCCCCACGGAAGTAGTGGGCGGCCTCGATGCCGCTGTCGGCGGCGGGAGCCTTCTCCAGTGCCTGAGAGAGATCCTGGCAGACATCCAGCAGCTGGTCACTGAGTCCACTGATCCGACGAATCAGATGCTCCTCCAGACGGCAGGTGGAGGCCAGGCCCGCCTCCTGCTTGTGTGCCATGCCCTTGGCCAGGTCGCCGGAGTACCGTGCCGCCACAGGAAGGATGCTGCGCTGCGCCATATCCAGCAGGGTGTTGGCCTCGATGGCAGACACCTTGCAGTAGTTCTCCAGATGGATCTCATAGCGGGCGCGCATCTCCGTCTCCGTCAGGACGGCGTGCTTCGTGAACAGCTCCACGTTCTTCTTGTCGATGTAGGCGGGCATGCAGTCCACGGTGTCGCGGAGGTTAGCAAGGCCGCGGCGGGCAGCCTCAGCCACCCAGGCGTCATCGTAGCCGTTGCCGTTGAAGATGATGCGCTGGTGGGCGGTAAACGTCTCCTGCAGCAGCTCCTGCAGGGCGGACTGGAAGTTCTCGGCCTTCTCCAGCCGGTCGGCGAACTGGCTCAATTCCTCGGTCATGATGGTGTTCAGCACCACATTGGGGCTGGCGATGGACTGGGAGGAGCCCAGCATACGGAATTCGAACTTGTTGCCGGTAAAGGCCAGAGGAGAGGTGCGGTTGCGGTCCGTGGTGTCCTGGGGAATGTCGGGCATGGCATCGATGCCAACGCGCAGCTTCTTCTTGGTGATATCCACGTACTCCGTGCCCTGAACGATAGAGTCCAGAATGGCCGTCAGCTCATCACCCAGAAAAATGGAGATGATGGCAGGAGGGGCCTCATTGCCGCCCAGGCGGTGGTCGTTGCCGGGATATGACACGCAGCAGCGCAGCATCTCCTGATACTCGTCCACGCCCTTGATAAAAGCCGCCAGGATCAGCAGAAACTGGGCGTTCTGGCTGGGGGTACCGCCGGGCTTCAGCAGGTTCTCACCGGTGTCGGTCTGAAGGGACCAGTTGTCATGCTTACCGGAGCCGTTGACACCGGCGAAGGGCTTTTCGTGGAGCAGGCACACCAGTCCGTGGCGGGCGGCCACCTTCTTCAGCATCTCCATGGTCAGCTGGTTCTTGTCGCAGGCAGTGTTGGCATCAGCATAGATGGGAGCCAGCTCATGCTGGGCGGGAGCCACCTCGTTGTGCTCCGTCTTGGCCAGTACACCCAGCTTCCACAGCTCCTGATCCAGCTCCCGCATGAATGCGGCCACGCGGGGCTTGATGGCGCCGTAATAGTGGTCGTCCAGCTCCTGACCCTTGGGAGGCTTGGCGCCGAACAGCGTCCGACCGCACAGCTTCAGGTCCTCACGGCGCTCGTAGGCGCTCTTGTCGATGAGAAAATACTCCTGCTCGGGGCCCACCTGGGCCGTGACATGCTGGACCTCCGTGTTGCCAAACAGCCGCAGGATGCGGACGCATGCGCGGTCCAGCTCCCGCATGGAGCGCAGCAGGGGGGTCTTCTTATCCAGCGTCTGGCCGCTGTACGAGCAGAAGATGGTGGGGATGTACAGGGTGTCGTCCTTCACGAAGGCGTAGGAGGTGGGGTCCCAGGCCGTGTAGCCTCGGGCCTCAAAGGTGGCCCGCAGGCCGCCGGAGGGGAAGCTGGAGGCATCGGCCTCACCCTTGTTCAGCTCCTTGGCGCTCAGCTCCATCCGCACGCCGTCCTTGCCATCGCGGGTGATGAAGCTGTCGTGCTTCTCGGCGGTGAAGCCGGTCATGGGCTGAAACCAGTGGGTGTAGTGGGTGGCGCCCTTTTCAATGGCCCAGTCCTTCATCGCGCCGGCGATCTCGCCGGCTACGGAACGATCCAACGCCGTTCCCTGTGCCAGTGATTGCTGCCATGCACGGTACACATCGGCGGGGAGACGCTGCTGCATCTGCTGTTCTCCGAACACCATTTCGCCGAACAGGGCGGGAACATTGATCTTTTTCTCACACATCTGGATCGTTCCTTTCAAAGAGAAGTTGAATATTTAGAATGGCAAAAGCCGGTCTTTACAGAAAAAACTGCATCACAGCGGGCGTCACATACGCCTCCACCGCAGCTGCCACCGCCAGCAGCGGCAGCACCGTCAGCGTCAGCACGCGGACGATATTTTTCAGCGTGGGGGCCATCATGCCCCGGGTGTTTTTGCGGACATACTGGTTGATGCGGCTGCACAGGTAGATACCGCAGGCCAGACTGATGACCAGCGCCGGCAGTTCAAAGATGCCGTGGGGCAGGATACCCCCCAGATAGGCCAGCATAGAGATGCCGTTGTTGAGGAAGTACGCGGCGAATAAGCCCAGCAGCAGGGCATTGACGCCCAGCGACAGGGCGGGCAGATAGATGAACGGGATAAATCCGTACAGTACGCTGAGCACCATGGCCCGCAGGTTGTTCCATAGCAGCGCCGGCACGCTGATGCTGCCGCTCTCGCTGACCACACCGGCATCGGCCATCTGCTGGCTGAACAGCGTCAGAACCTGCGCAGGCACGGCAGGGAAGATCAATCCCACCGCGAAGGCCAGCACGATCAGTGCGGCAAAAGCACCGCCTGTGACGAGCAGGGAATGGCGGAAGTCCTGACTGCGGAAGAAATCCCGCAGCTGACGGAACTGGGAGGCGATCATGCCAGCTTCTCCAGACCGGCGCGGAGACGGCGCAGCGTCTCGCCGCGGCCCAGGATGCGGCAGATCTCCACAGCGCCGCCCGGGGTCACCAGCTTGCCGGCGGCGGCGATGCGCACCGGCCACATCAGCGTGGCGTTCTTGACACCCAGTGTCTCCGCCAGTGCTACCAGCCCGTCGTGGATGGTCTCGTCCGTCCACTGAGGCAGCGCCTCCAGCATGGGAATGGCGGCCTCCAGCATAGTCTTGCAGACCTCGGGGTTCGTTTTGGATTTCTTATTGGTGAAGAACTCTACGCCGTAGTCGGGGCAGGTGTCGAAGAAATCCACCTTCTCGGGGATCTCCGTCAGCTTCTCGCAGCGGGCCTGAAGCAGTCCCGCGATGGCGGCCACATCGAAGTTGCCCTTCACCGTCTGGCGGATGTAGGGCTCCGCCACCTTGGCAAACGCCTCGGGGGCCATGCTCCGCAGATACACGGCGTTGAAGTGATCCAGCTTGGCACGGTCAAAGATGGCAGGGGACTTGGAGATGCCGGTGATGTCGAAGGCATTCACCAACTCCGGCAGGGTAAAGATCTCCTGTTCCGCCAGCTCGCCCTTGGGGGACCAGCCCAGCAGGGCCACATAGTTCAGGATGGCCTCGGTGAGATAGCCCTCCGCCTTCAGATCCTCATAGGAGGGATCGCCGTGGCGCTTGGACATCTTGTTCTGGGCGTCCCGCATCACGGGAGAGCAGTGGACATAGGTGGGCACGTCCCAGCCGAAGGCATGGTACAGCAGGTCGTACTTGGGGGCGGAGGAGAGATACTCGCTGCCCCGCACCACATGGGTGATGCCCATCAGATGGTCATCGATGACGTTGGCGAAATTGTAGGTAGGCAGTCCGTCCCGCTTCAGCAGCACCTGATCGTCCAGCGTGCTGTTCTCCACGGTGATGTCTCCGAAGATGGCATCGTGGAACGTGGTGGTGCCCGTCTGGGGGATCTTCTGCCGGATGACGTAGGGCTCACCGGCCTCCACGCGGCGCAGGGCGTCCTCCAGCGGCAGATCGCGGCAGGGATCGGCGGCGCGGTCAAACTCGCCGCTGTCCTCCTCGGAGGCGCACTTTTCACAGAAGCAGTAGTATGCGCCGCCTTTTTCCGCCAGCAATTGGGCATACCTGCCGTAGGTGTCCCGCCGCTGGGACTGGATGTAGGGCGCCACCGGGCCGCCCACATCGGGGCCCTCGTCATGGTCCAGGCCGCACTCGGCCATGGTACGGTAGATGACATCCACCGCGCCCTCCACCAGACGGCCCTGGTCCGTGTCCTCAATACGGAGGATGAACGTGCCGCCGTGGCTGCGGGCGATGAGCCAGGTATACAGCGCTGTGCGCAGGTTGCCCACGTGCATATAGCCGGTGGGCGAGGGGGCGAAACGGGTGCGGACCTTGCCGCGGGGGATGCGGGCCTCCATCTCGTCGAAATAGGTCATATCCATGCTCATCGGGACATCCTCCTCTGAATCTCATAAAATACCCGTTTATTATATTTCAAATAAGGGAAAAGTCAAGGAGAACGGGGGCTGTTCTGTTGCAGAACGCGAGATTTTGTGATAAAATGCCCCTGTCCGGTGAAAAGCGGCGTTCCATCTGGTAATTACACCAAATGTTTGGAATGTTTCTTGCTTTTTCTGCCGCGCTCTGTTATAATGCCATCGGTCATTTCACTGATGGTAACTATATATGAGAAAGGAAGATCGCTGCTATGATCTATACGACTGAAGTTCAGCATATGTGTCCCGTGGCCAAGGGCGCTTATCACGGACCGGCGCCCATTCCTGAGGAGGGCAAGTGGGTGCAGGCCAAGGAGATCTCCGACATCTCCGGTTTTACCCACGGTGTGGGCTGGTGCGCCCCGCAGCAGGGCGCCTGCAAGCTGACGCTGAACGTGAAGAACGGCGTCATCGAGGAAGCGCTGGTGGAGACCATCGGCTGCTCCGGCATGACCCACTCCGCCGCCATGGCCTCCGAGATCCTGATCGGCAAGACCATTCTGGAGGCACTGAACACCGACCTGGTGTGCGATGCCATCAACACTGCCATGCGCGAGCTGTTCCTGCAGATCGTGTACGGCCGTACTCAGTCCGCCTTCTCCGAGGACGGTCTGGCCGTGGGTGCGTCTTTGGAGGACCTGGGCAAGGGCCTGCGTTCCCAGGTGGGCACCATGTTCGCCACCAGAGACAAGGGTCCCCGCTATCTGGAGATGGCCGAGGGCTACTGCAGCCGTCTGGCCCTGAACAAGGACGATGAGATCGTGGGCTACGAGTTCATCAGCCTGGGCAAGATGATGGATTTCATCAAGAAGGGCGACGATGCCAACGAGGCACTGAAGAAGGCCACCGGCCACTATGGCCAGTGGGACAACGCGGCGAAGTATATCGACCCGCGTCAGGAATAAGAAGGGAGGACGACAACAATGGCTCTGTTTGAAAGTTACGAGAGAAGGATCGACAAGATCAACGGCGTCCTGGCCCAGTACGGCATCGGCTCCGTGGAGGAATGCCGCGAGATCTGCAAGGCAAAGGGCTTCGACCCCTATGAGATCGTGAAGGGCATTCAGCCCATCTGCTTTGAGAACGCCTGCTGGGCGTACACCGTGGGCGCAGCCATCGCCATCAAGTCCGGTGTCAAGACTGCCGCCGAGGCCGCCAAGATGATCGGTGTGGGCCTCCAGTCCTTCTGCATCGACGGCTCTGTGGCTGAGGACCGCAAGGTGGGTCTGGGTCACGGCAACCTGGGCGCTATGCTGCTCAGCGATGATTCCAAGTGCTTCGCGTTCCTGGCCGGCCACGAGTCCTTCGCCGCCGCCGAGGGCGCCATCGGCATCGTGAAGAACGCCAATAAGGCCCGCAAGGAGCCTCTGCGCGTGATCCTGAACGGTCTGGGCAAGGATGCCGCCCAGATCATCAGCCGCATCAACGGCTTCACCTATGTGCAGACCCAGTTCGACTATTATACCAGCGAGCTGAAGATCGTCCGGGAGATCCGCTACTCCGAGACGGAGCGCGCCGATGTCCGCTGCTACGGCGCGGATGACGTCCGCGAGGGCGTGGCCATCATGCACTACGAGGGCGTGGATGTGTCCATCACCGGCAACTCCACCAACCCCACCCGCTTCCAGCACCCCGTGGCAGGCACCTACAAGAAGGAATGCATCGAGCAGGGGAAGAAGTACTTCTCCGTGGCCTCCGGCGGCGGCACGGGCCGCACGCTGCATCCCGACAATATGGCCGCCGGCCCCGCCAGCTACGGCATGACCGACACTATGGGCCGTATGCACTCTGACGCGCAGTTCGCCGGCTCCAGCTCCGTCCCCGCACACGTGGAGATGATGGGCTTCCTGGGCATGGGCAACAACCCCATGGTGGGTGCCACCGTCGCTGTCGCCGTGGCGGTGGAGGAAGCTGTAAAAGCCTGATATACCAAAACAGAAAGAGAGCATCGCCACTACGGTGATGCTCTCTTTGACCAAGCTGAAACACCCCCCGGCCTTACGGCCGAGGGGTGTTTTTATGGGCGTATATGCGTCAGCACTTGCCGAAGAAATCGCACAGCAGCTTCAGCAGGGAAGCGCAGTCGAAATTGCAGAACATAATGCTGTACCTCCTATGTGTATTTCCCTTGCAAGGACAACGCCATTGTAACCGATTTGTAATCTTTTTGCAAATGTAATATCTGTCAGCTACAAGATCAGCAGCAGGCCGATGGCGATGAGCAGCTCCTCGTCCGCCTCCTGCCGGAAGAGAAAGAACAGCAGGATCAGCAGGAGGATGTCTCCCGCATCAAGATCCGACAGGTGCAGCTTCTCCAGCAGGCCGTTGAGCAGCCCCCGCTCCGGCGCAGGCGGCGGAGGACGGCGGGGCGGCTCATCAGGCGGAGCCCCTTGCACGGGCGGCGCTTCCTGCGGCCTGGGAGGCGGGGGAGCAGCCGGATGCTGCGGCGGCTGAGGTGAATGCTGCGACTCCGGCGGCGGCAGCGGCGCGTCCTCCGCACTGATGCGGGTGTAGGTGCCGCCGTCGCCGCGGATGTAGCGGTTA
>OGXJ01001461.1_pt1 | contig 17588 bp, 10 predicted proteins | sample 1576231 | NCBI WGS metagenome assembly OGXJ01 (sample SAMEA3541539, study PRJEB24748) | human gut metagenome | biome: human gut; feature: human-associated habitat; material: faeces | place: China | collected 2012
CGCGGTCTAGGGCTGTATCCTAATTAACAACGTCCAACAAACGGGGCGCAGTTCAATGAATGCAGCGGGCTTAGTGGAGCCGACGGTAGTCGAAACCGCGACCTCTTCGATGCGAACGAAGCGCTCTACCAACTGAGCTACGGCCCCAAGTCATGTCTAGCAACACGCTAAGCAAGACAACTCTCGCGATTCTAGTACGAAGTCTGTACGAATGCAATCTGCGAGATTCGCGTGTTGCGGAATATCCCTTGCAGGAAAAGCATGCGAAAGCATACGAAAACGGTGCCTTCCGAAAAATCGGAAGACACCGCAATCGCAAGAAAAGGAGAAAACGTAAGATCAGGCTTCCGCGGTCGCGGTATCAGCCTTCTTTTTGCCGAACTTTGCTTTGAGTAAGCCGACGAAGGTAGGAATCAGCGACAGCACGAGAATCGCAATGATGACCAGCTCGAAATGCTTCTGCACGGCCGGAATGCCGCCGAAGAAGTAGCCGAGCAGCGTGAACAGGGTGGACCAGCACAGGCCGCCGAGCACGGAGAACGGGGTGAAACGGCTCCAACGCATGCCGGAAATGCCGGAAATGAACGGCATGAACGTGCGGATGAACGGGAAGAAACGGCCGAGGAACACGGCGAGCGGGCCCCACTTTTCGATCATGCCTTCGGTTTTGGCGAGGCGTTCGGGGGTCATAGCCTTGACTCTGCCGGATTCGATGATGCGACGGCCGAAGAAGTGGCCGATCCAGTAGTTGCACTGGTCGCCGATGATCGGAGCGCACCAGACCACGGGCAGCAGCGCGAACAGCGGTAGTGCGGAAACGCCGGTCTGGGCGTCGGGCGCGGCGAAGAAGCCGGCGGCGAACAGCAGGGAGTCGCCCGGCAGGAACGGGAAGAACACGACGCCGGTTTCGACGAACACAATCAGGAAGATGAAACCAAGCGTGGGGGCGACGCCCATGGAGATCCAGCTGGCGATCGCCGTGCGCGGATCCTTGAGCAGATTAATGAAGAAGTTGATGATTCCCATGAAATGCTCTCTGTGAGTACCTTACATCTAAACGTCCAAAATTAAGTGGTTCAGGCTGCCTTGTGTGGGTTGGCCTTGCGGAACCAATGTCAGCCTACCAGTGGCCCTCTAATGCGGCGCTTAGTAATGCCCGACGGTTGGCAAATCTGCACAAACGGACGCAAAGTGCCAACTGCGGTGGGTGATTTTGGTTTGGGGGTGTTTGGCGTTTGGCTGTTTGGCTTTAGAGTATGCGATATATCCGGTATATCGCGTATCGCTCATTGTGATTTGGCGTTGTGACCTCACGATTTTGGTTTTTTTTGGGGGGAGGGTGACCTCATGATTTTGATTTGGTGACCTCACGATTTGAAAAAAGGCGGCGAAGAACGGAATCGTGAGGTCAACAAATCAAATAGTGGGGCCGCTGAACACGAATCGCGCATGTTGACGGTACGAAAGTGTGTTTCGATGGCGCGGAAGATAGCGTGGAAACAGCAGTAAGGCAATGCGAGAGCGGTTGGGGCAATGCAAGACTAGGCGAATACGGCAAATACAAGGGAGTGTGAATCGTGGCGGAAAATCTTGCGCAATCGGTTGATGGGAATCTGAATCGGCAATCGCGGGCGCTGCTCGAAGCGTTGCATGCGGCGGCCGGAAAATTCTCCATGTTCGGTCATCAAAACGAAACCAGCAAGGTGATTACCCCCGATGCGGATTCCGACGTGCATGCCGTGACCGGCGCATATCCGGCGGTCTGGAGCAATGATTCGGGCGCTGCCGGCACGGGCGCATATGGCACTCCGCTGCCGGAATCGCCGTATGCGCGCGATTTCAACGCTTTCGCGCGCAACAGCTTCATACGCATGGCCGATTCGCTGCCACGTATGTACACGAGGTAAGTACGTGTGCGCGGTGTAAGCATGCGTTTGCGGGCGGATTCTTCCAGTCGGTGGAGGAACCTGCCCGCTTTTAGTCTTGTAGGCGGGCGGATTCTTCCAGTCACTGGAAGAATCAGGACGTTTTTAAGCCTGTTGGCGTCCGAATTGTTCCAATGTCTGGATGTTTTGGGACGTTACTGGGGCTGTAAGCGGGGTGATTGTTCCAGTGGGTGGGGGAATCACCCCGCTGAGGGTCTGTTTTGTGTCCGGATTGTTCCAGCGATTGGGGGTTTAGGACGCGGGGAGGGCTGTTTTCCTTTGCGTTGGATAGGCTGAAGGCATGGAACGCATGAATGAGACGTTGGACTTGAAACTGAATGAGTTGAGTGCGAATACGGCAGAAGTAACGGGAACTGCGGGAATGGTGAATACGGCGGAGATGGCAGAATCGCCGACAGCGGCGGAACAGTCTGGAACAGAACAGTCTGGTACAGGACTTGACGCCCTCGTGTGCGGAACCGACGTTCCGCAAGGCACGGTGGTGATGGCTGCCACGCCGATCGGCAACACGGCCGACGCCTCCGCACGCCTCATTGCGCTCCTGGAACGCGCCGACATCGTGGCCGCCGAAGACACCCGCCGTCTCTACGCGCTCGCCAACCGTCTCGGCGTGCACGTGAACGGCCGCGTGGTGGCCTACCACGATCACAACGAGCGAGACAAGTCCGACGGTCTGCTCGATCAGGTGGAAACCGGCGCTACCGTGCTGGTCGTGTCCGACGCGGGCATGCCGACCATCAACGATCCGGGCCTCGCGATCGTGCGTCGCGCCATCGAACGTGGTCTGCCCGTCACCTGCGCTCCCGGCCCGTCCGCAGTGCTGGACGCGCTGTGCCTTTCAGGACTGCCCACCGACCGCTTCTGCTATGAAGGATTCCTGCCGCGCAAGCATTCCGAACGCGTGCAATACCTGCGTACCCTGCGTTCTGAACGCCGCACCATCGTGTTTTACGAAACCCTGCATCGCATCGACGATTCCATGGCCGACCTGCTTGACGTGTTCGGTCCGAACCGCAAGATGGCGCTTTGCCGTGAACTTACCAAGGATTTTGAGCAGATCCGTCGCGGAACCATCGCGCAGATTCGCCAGAGCGTGATCGACGAGCCGCCGCGCGGCGAAATGGTGTTGGTCGTTGCCGGCGCTTCCGAAGAGGAGGCTGACGCTGCTGCCCCCGCATCGTTGAGCGTCGAAGACTTGGCGGTGCTGTCGATCGACCGTGCGCAGGAAGACAATCTGCGCATCAAAGACGCGATTTCGCAGGTCGTTGCCGAGCATCCCCTTGCGGACGGCTCGCTGGCTAATCGCAAGCAGGTCTACAATGCGGTTCTTGCGATGAAGCAGTAAGTCCACATTATTTACCGTCCGGCGATTGCCTATCGTGCGATTGCCCGTCGCGCAAGTGTTAGCTGCAAGCTTGCGATCCGCACGATTCCAACGATTCCAGCAGTATTTGCAGGGCGCGGGCCACGTCCGGCCCGCCGACTTGCGCAAGATAGTCCAACATCGCCGGTGTTGCGGAAGGATTGGCGACCAGCCATTTGCGCAGTTGCGGCGCGTATTCCGCGATATGCCATAGCACGTCCTGCGGTGTGTCCGGACTGCACGCCACCAGCGGCGTCAATGGAATTGGGGGAGACGGCGGATCCACCAGCGGTTTCGGCCGCGGTTTGGGCTGGTATGGCGGCGGTTCGCGGCGCGTCCGCTGTGCACGGTGTGCGAGATTCCGCGCATCCCGATGCGTCGCGCGATGCGTCCGTGGCCTGCGTTTTTCTTGGATTCCGAGCAGTCTGCGGAATCCGTTTGCTCTGTCGGCACCTATCCTGTCGGCGTGCGTCGCGCGCCGCGCCTTATGCCTGCTATGCGCTGCGCTCATATTCGTCGCTTCTTCCGTCGATCGCAAGAATGTAGTTGCGCGCCTGTGGCGCGTTGCGAATATGCTTCGTCTCCTGCATGATTTGCATGCAATCGTTGGAGCGGAAATGAAATTCTTGCATGAGCATGCAGATGATTTCGGAAACCAACGATTCGCTTTCGGGGGTGCAGTTCAATGCGAGATCGCATGCGGTGCGAACAGGCGTGGTCACGATGATCGGACCGACTTTGATGGTGTGTTCGTTTGGTGCGAGACGGTTGAAAACGTTGATTTTACGGCCGTAACGTAGCGCTCGATAGTGGGCTTTCGCGATAATGTCGATGGATTCGGGGAAGGTGCCGCCTAGCCAAACCCATGCGGCGGTGCGTGAACATGCCACGGACCGGCTCGGCAGCAATGTCGCGATGATGCAGGACCGCCCGTACAACGTGTCCGAATCGTGGCATGAATAGGCGTTCGCGCTGTCGAGCTTGCACAGCGCGCCGGATGAGGCCAGCAGGTTCAGGCACATCGGGCCCGGAAGGTCATCGTTGCCCAGAAGGGGTGGTGGAGTGTCCATGACGGTACCGTAGCGGATTCGAATTCCGTTGCGCCACCAGCCCCCGAAAATCTGTGGATATGTGGAAAATGATTGTTACGTAATGCAACAATGTGGATAGATCGGCAGATATGCAAATTATGATGCAAACTATTTCAAACGATTGAAATCGATGATCGCACGTCCATCCTCCAATAAAAATCCAACTACCGAAATACATGGAAAATGCGGGATATGGCGCTTTGTATAATCGGGCACCATGAGTCATATTTTGGTGAATGTTGCTTGGCCGTATGCTAACGGCCCCCGTCATATCGGTCACGTCGCCGGATTCGGCGTGCCCTCCGACGTATACGCGCGCTACGAGCGCATGAAGGGCAATGACGTGCTGATGGTGTCTGGCACCGACGAGCACGGCACCCCGATCCTGGTGGAAGCCGACAAGGAAGGCGTCAGCGCACAGGAGCTCGCCAACCGTTACAACCGTGTGATCGCCAAGGATCTGTGCGATCTCGGCCTGAGCTACGACCTGTTCACCCGCACCACCACCGGCAATCACGAGCAGGTGGTGCAGGAACTGTTCAAGCAGTGCCTCGCCAACGGCTACATTTATAAGGGCACCCAGAAGGTCGCCATCTCGCCGTCCACCGGCCGCACCCTGCCTGACCGTTACATCGAAGGCACCTGCCCGATCTGCGGTGCCGACGGTGCCCGCGGCGACCAGTGCGACGCCTGCGGCAACGAACTCGACCCGGACGAGCTCATCAATCCCGTTTCCAAAATCAACGGCGAAACCCCGCGCTTTGAGGAAACCGAACACTTCTTCCTCGACCTGCCGGCGCTCGCCGAAGCCAATCTCGCATGGCTGAAGACCCGCGAAGGCTGGCGTACCAACGTCATCAACTTCTCCATCGGCCTGTTCAAGGAAGTCAAGCCGCGTGCCATCACGCGTGACATCGACTGGGGCATTCCCGTTCCGGTTGCCGGCTGGATCGACAATCCGAACAAGAAGCTGTACGTGTGGTTCGACGCGGTGATCGGCTACTTGTCGGCATCCATCGAATGGGCTCGCCGCAAGGGCGATCCGGAAGCATGGCGCGCATGGTGGAATGATCCGGAAACCCCGGGCTACTACTTCATGGGCAAAGACAACATCACGTTCCACTCCCAGATCTGGCCGTCCGAAATGCTCGGCTACAACGGTCAGGGCTCCAAGGGCGGCGAAACCGGCAAGCTCGGTCCGCTGAACATGCCGGAGCAGGTCGTGGCTTCCGAATTCATGACCATGGAAGGCAAGAAGTTCTCGTCTTCGCGTGGCATCGTCATTTATGTGAAGGACATTCTCGCCCGCTACCCTGTGGATGCCGTGCGCTACTACATTTCCGTGGCCGGTCCGGAAAGCTCCGATTCCGACTTCACATGGGCTGAGTTCGTGCGCCACAACAACGAGGAGCTTGCCGCTTCCTGGGGCAACCTCGTCAACCGTGTGGCCAATCTGATGAACAAGAACTTCGGTGAGATTCCGGCGCTCGATGAGAGCGAAATGACCGATGAGGATCGCGCTCTGCTGAGCGAAACCAAGGCCGCGTTCGACACGGTCGGTTCGCTGATCGAGAACCATCGCCAGAAGAACGCGCTGAGTGAAGCCATGCGCGTGGTCGGCGACATCAACAAGTACATTTCCGCCACCGAACCGTGGAAGATCAAGGACAATCCGGCTCGCCTCGGCACCGTGCTGCACGTTGCCGCCCAGGCCGTGTCCGACGCGAACCACCTGCTGGCCCCGTTCCTGCCGCATTCCGCGCAGAAGGTGTGGGAGGCTCTCGGCGGCACAGGCACGTTCTCGCCGTTGCCGCGCTTGGAAGAGGTCGAGGATCTCGACAAGCCGGGCTTCATGTATCCGATCATCACCGGCGACTACAAGCTGGGCGAAACCGTGCATCCGTGGGCTTCCGAGCCGATCGTGGCCGGCACTGCAGTGCCGAAGCCGCATCCGATTTTCGCGAAGATTCCGCCGGAGGCCGTTGAAGAGGAGCTCGCTCGCTTCGATTCGGAGCTGAAGGCTCGTCGTGAGGCCGAGGCGGCCCGTCTTGCCGCCGAAAAGGCCAAGCTGGAAGGCTGATTCGCTGATTCACCTGGGGATTCGGCTTGATTTGGCCTGATTTGCCGCTAAGGTGAGTTGTTCTGATTGCCGGTGCAAGGAATTACGAAGTTCTTGCACCGGCTTTTTATATCTGATTTTGCAAATCCGACTTGTAAATCTAATGTGCAATATTCGACTTTCTATATACGATTTTACAAATCTATAGTGCAATCCGGATTGAATCGATTTCAAAATCCGTAACAATCGCTATTTCTCTTTGCCATTCCTCTCGTTACAATGGGGAAGTTGAGGGAAATGCGATGCTGCAGGGAGGCTCTTATGTTGGACGTCAAGCGAGTGCTGAAAGCCGCGCCTACGAAAATGCGTTCCCAAGAGCCGCTGCAGCAGTTGTGGACGCCCTGGGGCGAACAGATCGCCGGCGAATGGTTGTCTTCCAACGACGCCCACAAGGCGTTCTGCCCTGCAAAAGACGGCGAACGCAAACTGGAAAACGGCCGCACGCCAATCCTGAACGAGCATCCGCGCCCAACCATGGTGCGCGGCAATCACACCATGCTCAACGGATTCTGGGATTACGCGATCGTGTCCATTCCCGAAAGCGGCAACGGCTCGAAATGGCGCAAATCCGCGGCTGTGCTCACCCGTGACGAAGCGGTGCAGGCAGTGAAGGAAGCGGCCATCCCCGAAACGTTCGACGGCAAGATTTTGGTGCCGTTCTCCCCGGAATCCGCGCTTTCCGGCGTGCATCAGACGATTTACCCAGACAATATGATCTGGTATCGCACGGTGGTGCATCCCGTGACGCTTGGGGGAGGGGAAGCGGTTCGGCAGATCGGCGATGCAAACCGCTTGATGCTGCATTTCGAAGCGGTCGATTACGTGTGCGCCTGCTTTATCAACGGGCAGTTTGCAGGGATGCATGTCGGGGGATATTTGCCGTTTGACGTCGATATTTCGGCATTCGTCGATCCCGATGATGCTTTCGAGATTGCGTTGTGCGTGTACGATCCGAACGATTCGGGCACGCAAATGCGCGGCAAGCAGAAAATCGAGCGCGAGGGGATTTGGTACACCGCGCAAAGCGGCATTTGGCAGAGCGTGTGGATGGAGATCGTGCCGGAAGCGTACGTGCAGACGCTTACGCTGAAGGGCGCCGCCGACGGCAGATTGTTTATTCGCGCGGAAATCGGCGGAGACAAGCCGAATGCCAAACTGCATATCGTCGTAGCCGATCCCGCGGACGGCACGATCGTCGCGGACGAACTGCTGCCGGCTGGCATGCGCAAGGTGCGCACGGAAATCGCAACGCGGGCCGAACACTTGTGGTCGCCGAACGATCCGTATTTGTATGACGTGACGGCGACGCTGGAATTTGGTGCGGCGAAATCGCAGGGAAAGCAGGAAAAGCTGCAGCAAGAATCGCAGGAAATTCAAGAGAAACCCGCGAAATCGCAGGAAAAGCAAGATATTGTGCGCTCGTATTGCGCGTTCCGCACGGTTGAGATTAAGCCTGATTTGAAGGGTATCGCGCGCTTCCATCTCAATGGCAAGCCGGTGTTCCTCAAGGGTGTGCTCGACCAGGGCTATTGGCCGGACGGCCTGCTGACCGCGCCGAGTGATGAAGCGCTGGTGCATGACATAACCGCCATGAAGGAATCCGGCTTTACTATGCTGCGCAAGCATATCAAAATCGAGTCGGCGCGCTGGTACCACCATTGCGACCGCCTCGGCATGCTGGTATGGCAGGACGCGGTGTCGGGTGGCGGCGAATACAACGCGTGGGCCACCAACCGCAAGCCGACGCTCATGCGTGCCACATGGAACAAGTACCGCGACGACACGGCGAAGCATTTCGCGGCGCTCGGTGCCGACGATTCGACGTACCGCCGCGACTGGTCGCGCACTTGCGATGCCATGGTGCACATGCTTGCCGGCCACCCGTCGATCGTCACGTGGGTGCTGTTCAACGAAGGGTGGGGGCAGTTCGACGCGTGCGATGCGGCGGAACGCATTCATGCGCTTGACCCGACGCGCCCGATCGACGCCACGAGTGGCTGGTACGACCAGCGTTGCGGCGATTTTCACAGCGTGCACAACTACTTCCGTCCGCTTGAAATCTACCCTGATAAGGGGCCGTTGCGTGGGTATGTGGCCGAATATGAAAAGCGGCATAAGCGTCGTCGTCGTGCCGCGCATTACGCGGTGTTGCCGGTTGCGCAGCATGGCGTTCGCGCGTTCGTGATTTCGGAATTCGGAGGATTGGCGCAGTTGGTTGCCGATCATGCTGCGGTTTCGCGCGCGTACGGTTACGGTGAATACGATTCGATTGAGGATTGGCGCACTGCCGTCCGTTCCGTGCTTGATTCGGCGGAATCGTTGGAATCACGCGGATTGGCGGGCTACGTGTATACGCAGGTTTCCGACGTCGAAGAAGAGCTCAACGGCCTCATGACCTACGATCGCCGCCTCAACAAATTCGCGCAATGATTCGCCGAGATTGAGTGCGGTCATGGCGGTCATGGAAGTGTTCTGCTTCTTGCGTTTCGGTGGCGCGTTCGGTACGTTGGGAACGGCGGCTATTATGGCGCCATCACAGCGAGCCACGGCGGAACGGAGCGAGGAGATGTGCGTTGCGTTTGCATTGGCCGCATTAACCGAAGGGGGGTCTTGTGACCATGAATCATGTTCCGGAAGCGCCGCAGTCCGCGAGCGGCGATTATGCGTGGTTGGGAGCCGAGCCGGGTTCCGTAGCCGATCAGCTGTATATGTCGGCGGCCGACGAATGGAATCAGGCAATCAATTCGCGTTTTGTGAATGAATTGCTGGATGATACACTTCCAGAATCGATTTTGAAGTCTTATTTAATTCAGGATTTCAAGTTCTTTAATCAGGGCATCATGGCACATGCGATTGAACTTGCGCCGCGTCAGGAAACCAAAGATATGCTGGCGAAACAATCGCAATGGTTTGCTGACAATGAAGCAACATATTTTACCGGATTCCTTAAGGAATACGGAATTACTGACGAAGAATACAATAATTCCGAGCAGACTCCGGCAAATCGTGAATATTGCGAATATCTGACCAAGCTGGTTCAGGGAACTTGGGAAGAACTCATTACTGCGCTGTGCTGCATGGAATGGATTTATCTTGCCTGGGCCAAGCGCACCATCGACGCTGGCGTCGTTCAGCAGATTCCGGCGCACAAGGGTTGGGTTGATTTGCATGAGGGCGATTATTTCCGTGCCTGGACGGGCCGCCTGATCGTGCTTGTCAACGAATATGCGTCGGCTGATGGCTCGGAAGCTGAAGTGTTCCGCACCATCGTGCACCTTGAGCGTCGCTTCTTCGAGGATTCCTATCCGCAGCAGTGAACGGTGAGCGTGATATGGGGCAATGAGCGCCAATGCAAATTGGCGGTAACGCGGTAACGCAATAACGCAAGCAGGGGGAGATCCGCACAATACGCGGATCTCCCCCCTGTAATTGTTGGGGCAACCGGCATGCCCCAACGTGTCAGATCAGCTCGATATCCACATCCAAGTGGAGCGGCTTATCGGCTGGAATGTGGTACTGCGGGTGCACCGGGCTCATCCAGGAATCGTCGCCGCCGACGCCCATTTGCGCGGCGAGCACGCGCAGGAACATGTGCTTCGGAGCGGGTAGTTCGTCCTGATGCTGGGCTTCTTCCAACATGAATGCGCTATACGGCTGCAGGCTGAGCGCGAACGCGGATTCGCCGTGACGGCTCACACGCATGCCATGACCGGCATCATCCGTGATCTCAGCCCAACGCACATCCTCATGGTTGCCGGTTTCCTGCGGCATGAGGTACGGCGCATGATCGTCGTAAGCGTTGGTGTTCCAAATGCCCAGCTTGGCATGCTTGCGGTCGGCGTAGGTTTCGTCGGGTCCGGGGCCGTAGAAGCGCAGGTTGGAGTATTCGACCGGCAGCGTCCATTCCAAACCGAAAGCCGGAATGGTCGGGGCTTCCTGAGTTTCACCCGGATAGTCGACGCTCAAGTGCAGCTTGCCGGTGGTGTCTGCCACATACGTGATGGTGACGTGCGTGCGCTGCGGAGTGGCGAGCTCGTACTCGTATACGGCTTTCAGCGTATCGTCATTGACCTGTTCGATGGTGTTGTTGACGCACTTGGCGTAACGGCCTGCGCCGACCCACTGCGCGCGGTCGTAACCGTGGCCTGCACCGCGATCGTTGTCGGTCAGCGCGCGGAACGTGGTGAGCGTGGGCCTGCGCAGCACGAATTCACGGCCGTCAAGCGTGTACGAAACAATGCCGCCCTGCGTACGCGACAGCAGAATCTCACGACCGGATCCCTGCACGCCAGCATTCCAACGGCCAACGGTCACAATGCCGTCGACAGGCTTCGCCTCGCTGGCAGCAACCGGCTTGGAGCCTGCAACCACGGTCTGGCCGAACGACAGCTCGTAGCCCTTCGGCGCCCACTCTTCCGCGGCGGCAAGGCGTTGGCTCACTTCGAGCGTGAGCTCGTTGGCTTGGCTTCGGTAGGCTTCCAACGGCCATTCAATATCGAAGTGCTTGGTTTCGCCAGCCGGCACATCAAAACGCTGTTCGGCCTGCCATACCGGCTCGCCATCCGCAAGCACGCGCGTGACGAACACATAGTCGGCGGTGGAAACGAACAGATTGTCATTCGCGATCTCAACGCCGGTTTCATCCGGCACAATGCGCACGTTGGCATACAGCTGCTTGACGTCTTGCGCCTTTGGCGACGGCGTGCGATCGGCGAACAGCAGGCCGTCGCCGGAGAATTCGTAGTCGCTCGGACGGTCGCCGAAATCGCCGCCGTAGCAGAGACGTTCATCGCCATCGGGCAAGCGCACAAGAATCGCCTGATCGATGAAATCCCAAATAAATCCGCCCTGATACTGCGGATAGCGTTCCAAAGCCGTGTATTCGTCCATGTTGCCGACGGAATTGCCCATGGCGTGCATGTATTCGCAGGAAATATACGGCTTCTTCGGATCGGACTTGAGATATTCCTCGATTTCGTCGGCATGCGCGTACATGCGGGTTTCGATGTCGGTCACGTCGTCATACTTGCGATTGTGGGTCACGCCCTCGTAGTGCACTGGTCGGTTCGGGTCGAGTTCGTGCACGTGGACGCTCATCGCGCGGAACACGTCTCCCGCATACGATTCGTTGCCAAGCGACCAGATGACTACGGAAGCATGGTTGTAGTCGCGCTTCATCATGCTGTTCACACGGTCCACGCACGCGCCCTCCCATTCGGGCTTGCTGCCCGGAACGGCGGAATCCTCGGTGACCACGTCTCCCGGCAGGCACCAGCTGCCGTGCGTTTCAAGATTGGTTTCGTCGATCAGGTAGATGCCGTATTCGTCGCACAGGTCGTACCAGTATTCCTGGTTGGGGTAGTGCGAGGTGCGGATGGCGTTGATGTTGTGCCTCTTGCAGAACATGATGTCGTCGATCATGTCTTGCCTGGTGATGGCGCGGCCGCGCTTCGCGTCGAATTCGTGGCGGTCGGCGCCCTTGAAGACCACGCGCTTGCCGTTGAGCTTCATGATGCCGTCTTCGATACGGAATGTGCGGAAGCCGATACGCTGCACGATTTTTTCGACCAGCGGGCCGTCGTGGCCGACGACAAGCACCGTCAGCTCATACAGGGTTGGCTCTTCGGCGCTCCACGGCGCAATGTTCTTCAGCGCGCCGGAATTGAGGGTGATGGTTTCGTTGGCGCATTGCGTGGATTCCCACACCACAGTGCCGTTTGCGTCACGCAGTTTCGCCTTGACGGTGGCCGCGTCGTTTGCATTGCGCAACTGCAGGGTTGCATTCAGCGTTCCGGCGGCCATGGAGGGATTGTAGTCGGCTTCGATCTGCACGGTTTCGACATGCACGCGAGGCTGTGCGGCGAGCTCCACGGAACGGAACAGGCCGTGCAAACGCCAGAAATCCTGATCTTCCAGCCAAGAGGCGCTCGCGTATTCGTAGCAGGCGACGGTGAGCACGTTGTCGCCGTCAACGTTCAACGCTTCGGTGATGTCGAATTCGTTCGGGGTGAAACCATCCTCGCCATAGCCGACGAACGTGCCGTTGACCCACACGTAGATCGCGGTGGCCATGCCGTGGAACGTGATGCTGACGGTGCCGCCATTTTCCAGCGTCGCGGCGAGCGGACGGTCAAGCGTGAAGGAACGGCGGTAGATCGCCACATGATTGTTTTCGGGAACGTTCGGCTCCTGCGGATCCTCATGGCCATCCCATGGATACTGCACATTCACATATTTGTTCTTCAAATAGCCGGCCATCTGCAGGTGTTCGGGCACGTTGATCGCGCCGAAACCGGCATCGTTGAAGTCAGCTGCGGCGAACGGCGCGTTTTCCACGTCGATGGATGCGGCCTGAGTAACGTTTACTTTCCATACACCGTCGAGATTCTGCTTCGGTTCGGTGGCTTCGCCTAGGAAATACCGATGATTGGAGTGCGCGGGCTTGCGATTCACCGCGAATACGGTCGGATCGGTGAGCCAGCTTGCGTTCGCCTGCCGCGCCTGCAGGATGCGCGATTCCGGAACCCCTTGCGTTTGCTGTGATTGCGCGGCTTCTTGAGCTGCCATGATAACTACCCCTATCCATTGCGACGTTGCTAATGTACGCTACGAATCATAGCGTAAGTAATTTTGTTTACTAACATCCGATAACATATCACACTTCCGCCAAAGATGGTAGCGACATTGCCGTCGGTGTTGCCGTGTAATCGAATGCGCGGTCGAAATAAGATTGCAGATTATGTTTCACGATTTTGTGAAATCTTGACAAAAGACGGTGCGTTGCAGTCTTGCAAAATGGGCACGGTGTGTAATAATGGCAGGAATGCACCGATGGCGTACGCCCGGTGCCCACAACCGCGCAGCATTGCCCAGTTCGGCGAGTGGTTGCGAAAATCGCAATTTTCCGCTATTTCGCACTATCGCAACGGCAGGGGAGTGCTGACTACTCCGCGGCGCTCCCAAGGAGATCATCATGGTTGATCGCAAGGAAGATCAATCCACCCAATTCCGCGATACCAGTTCGGGAAATTTCGAACAAGCAGCAAAAACCGCGACGCAAACGCAAGTCGATCCGTCGCTCGCCGATGCGCAAACCGTAGCGCAATCGCTTGGTGTCGATTTGAATACCGGCCTGAGTCAAGCGGAAGCCAAGCGTCGACTCGACAAGTACGGACCGAACGAACTCGCGTCCGCACCACCGGTGCCGAAATGGAAGAAATTCCTCGAACAATTCAAAGACCCCCTCGTCTACCTGCTGTTGGCCGCGACCGGCATTTCGCTCGTCGCATGGTTCATTGAACGAGCCAACGCCGTACCGGGTGCGGAAGGCGGCGAAGCATTGCCGTTCGACGCCATCGTCATCGTGCTGATCCTTATCGTCAACGCGGTGCTCGGCTACATCCAGGAATCGAAGGCGGAAGCCGCCGTCGAAGCGCTCTCCAGCATGACCGCGCCGCAAACCAACGTGCTGCGTGACGGCAAAATCGAACGCATCAACACGGTTGACGTGGTGCCCGGCGACATCATCGTGCTCGGCGAAGGCGACTCCGTTTCCGCGGACGGACGCCTCTTCGCCGCCGCCAGCCTACGAATCGCGGAAGCCAGCCTCACCGGCGAAAGCGTGCCCGTCGGCAAAAAGACCGACACCCTCGCACAGGCGAAGGCCCTCGGCGACCGCGCCAACATGGTGTTCAACGGCACGTCCGTAACGCAAGGCACCGGCCGCGCCATCGTAACCAGCACCGGCATGGGCACGCAGGTCGGTAAAATCGCCGATCTGCTGCAAGCCACGGAAGACGACGAAACCCCGCTGCAAAAGGAAATGAACTACGTTTCCAAAATCCTCGGCAGCGCGGTATGCATCATCGCGGTCGTGGTGCTGGTCGCGCTCGCGCTTACCGAAGGCTTCCAAGACGTTCACGATGTGATCGATTCGCTACTGTTGGCCGTCTCGCTGGCGGTCGCGGCCGTGCCGGAAGGTTTGGCTGCGATTCTTACGGTGGTGCTCGCGCTCGGCGTGCAGCGCATGGCCATGCACAATGCGATCGTCAAGAAGCTGCATTCGGTGGAAACGCTCGGATCTGCGTCGGTGATCTGCTCCGATAAGACCGGCACGCTCACCCGCAACGAGATGACCGTGGAGCGTGTGGTCACTCCGAGCGGCGAAGTGCAGCTTACTGGCACCGGCTATGCGCCGGAAGGCCGCATGGTGGTCGATCCACAGACCATGGAACATGCGCAAATACGCGGGATCATCGAATCGGAAGCCGTTGCGACCCTTGCCGTGGGCGCGTTGGCGAACGACGGCGAACTGCGCGAATCTGCTGCTTCTGCCGGAAATGCGGAAAACGTAACGTGGGAGGCGGTCGGCGACCCGACCGAAGTCTCACTCATCGTCGCAGCACGAAAAGTGAAGGCGGATCGCAAGTACGCCAACTACGAGCGCGTTGGCGAAATCCCGTTTACTTCCGAACGTAAGCGCATGTCCATCGTGGCGCAAGACAACGCTGACGCCGGCCGCCTGACCGTCTTCTCCAAGGGTGCCCCCGATGTACTTCTTGGATATTGCAGCAGGATTGCGGTCGGCGGTGCCGTTCGCCCACTTACGGAAGGTGATCGTCAGCAGATTCTTGCGACTGTCGAACAGCTTTCCTCCGACGCATACCGCACGTTGGGTCAGGCTTATCGTCCGCTCGGTACCGCTTCTCTTGCGCAAGTGCCGGGAATCATGCTGAATTCCGCAGGTCATGTTGCCGATATTGCGGAACAAAGCGATGTGCTTGAGAACGATTTGATTTGGGTCGGCATGATCGGCATCATCGATCCGCCGCGCACGGAAGTGCGTGATTCGGTTGCCGAAGCGCATCGCGCCGGCATTCGTACGGTAATGATTACCGGCGATCACCCGCTGACCGCGGCGCGCATCGCCACCGATCTGGGCATTATCGACAAGGGCGGCACGGCCATGACCGGCAGCCAACTCGACGAACTGCCCGACGAAGCGGCATTCGACAAGGTGACCAGCGGAGTGTCCGTCTACGCGCGAGTCGCGCCGGAACACAAGTTGAAGATCGTTGAATCCTTGCAACGGCAAGGCAATATCGTGGCCATGACCGGTGACGGCGTGAACGACGCTCCCGCAGTCAAAACCGCCGATATTGGCGTCGCCATGGGCATTACCGGCACTGAAGTGACCAAGCAGAGCGCGAAAATGATCCTCGCCGACGACAACTTCAGCACCATCGTCGCAGCCGTGCGTGAAGGACGCGGCATTTTCGACAACATCCGCAAGTTCCTGCGCTACCTGCTGAGCTCCAATGTGGGCGAAGTGTTCACCGTGTTCGGCGGGGTGATGCTCGCCGGATTCCTCGGCATCACCCAGCCCGGCAGCCAAGGCGTGACCGTGCCGCTGCTTGCCACGCAGCTGCTGTGGATCAACCTGCTCACCGACGCGGCACCCGCGCTCGCCATGGGCGTCGACCCGTCCACCGACGATGTGATGGCGCGCAAGCCGCGCAAACTCACCGATCGCGTGATTGACGCCGAAATGTGGGGCGACATCATTTTCATCGGTGTGATTATGGCGGCCGTCACCCTGATCGGCATGGACATGCACTTGGACGGCGGTCTGTTCACCGACCGTTCCGTCGATGCGATCGGTCACGACGCACAAATGACGGAAGCACGCACCATGGGCTTCACGATTCTCGTGTTCGCGCAAATGCTGAACGCGCTTGCCTCGCGCTCGCACTTGCAGTCAGCGTTCGTCGGACTGTTCTCCAACAAGTGGCTATGGGGCGCGATCGCGCTGAGCATGGTATTGCAGCTGGCGGTGATTTACATTCCGTTCCTCAACACCGCTTTCGGTACGGTACCGCTCAGCGTCGGCGCATGGGTCGAATGCCTCGGCCTTGCCATGATCGTGCTCATCGCTTCCGAACTGCGCAAATGCGTCCTCCGCGCCAGATAACGTCCGAAAGTGCGCAAAATCTCGGACGTTATCCAGCTTTCTGGAAGGGAAAGGTTTGTGAAGTCAATGATTGATGGGCTTCTTTCTTGCCTAATCTTTTTGGTGAGATGGGAGGTGCGCGGGATGCATTCGTTTGTTGAAGTATGGCGTCCGATGAAATTTAAGTGTTTTATCTAAATCAGATACAACATTTATTTTCATATCGGCTATACGCTTCTTTTAGGAAATCTGTCGGATCGCATCGAAGCGCTTCCGACAGACGCCTGGCTGTATCCAGCCGCATGCCTGAGGTCGAGCGATAGCCTGTCTCAAACCAAGAGATGTTCGGCTGGGGAATCCCTGTCATCTCTGACAACTCGTTTTGCGTATAGCCGCGAGTCCGACGAATGTCTCTTAGCCCGGATTCAGCGCAGTGGATTCCGCCTCTCCAACCTTCGTCGGGATGGAGCTCCAACACGTTGCAGTGCAATGCTTTGGCAATTTGGCGAGCGGTGTCCAAATGCATATTGCGTATGGTTTCCGGATTGTTTTCGAACATGACGAGACGATCATGATCCACGCCGGAGAGCTCGGCCAGCTGTTCTAGAGACATTCCTTCTTTGAGTCTCAGGTCCTGTAGCCTCATAGGCTGCGCCTCCATGCCGTTCCCTCCCTTCACGGTATCACTGCGGAATATTCGATCCGTCTTCTATTTTGAGTCAAAAGCCTGCTCATGAAAGGGACCATCCCGTCTTGGCAGGTCATTGTGCTCCGCTGCGCCCCACAGGATAACAGAATCCCCTCAACGTATCGTTCCGTCAATTCCTGATAAGGCGACTCATACGACGAACATGTTTTCCGGAAGGATGAGCTGGTTTCTGTGGAAAAGGAGAAAGACGATTCAGATGGACGGAATCGGGACACGCCGAGGGATGTGTTTATTTGCAACGGTTCTAGGGTATCTTTGGAAGGGTCGATTTGCGTGATCGCCGGGGTTCGTGTAAATTGACTCTTCGCTGCCGCTCGGCGAGTGGTTCCCCGGTTGGGGTTCCTCGAGGCGGGTGAGTGGTGGTGGTTTGAGAACTCAAGAGCGTATTTGTACTACTTCTTTATAGTCAAT
>OGXJ01001463.1_pt1 | contig 17574 bp, 13 predicted proteins | sample 1576231 | NCBI WGS metagenome assembly OGXJ01 (sample SAMEA3541539, study PRJEB24748) | human gut metagenome | biome: human gut; feature: human-associated habitat; material: faeces | place: China | collected 2012
CTGCCGCACCTCGCTCGCCGTATCGGCACTTAGAATTATGCGGTATTGCCCTGAGTAAAATCAAAACAAACAGGCCCGAACCTGCCTGCACCATTGTGGTGCCGGGGTTCGGGCCTGTTTGCTTGCTTGTAACTACACATTCCATGCGGCAGAGCAGCCAGGGAGCGCTGCATGCCGCAAAAAGCTGAATTAGTGGATGAAGAGGCTCAGGATGCAGATGATGACGGAACCGAAAATGGGAACCAGGATGGAACCGATGGTCCAGGTCTTCAAGCTGGTCTTGATATCCATGCCGCTGAAGCTGGTAACCACGTGGAAGTAGCTATCGTTCAGGAAGGACGGGCACATGGAGGTCAGGCAGACTGCCAGGCCAGCCAGGTAGGGGTTGATGCCCAGGGTAACCAGCATGGGGGCGATGATGGCAGAACCGGTGATCATAGCGGTGGTGCCGGAGCCCTGCGGGAAGCGCATGATGGTGCCGATGAGCAGGGGAACCAGGATGCCGGGGATGCCGATTGCCACGATGCCGTTGGCCATCATGCCGGCAGCGCCGGTAGCCTTAACGACTGCGCCCAGGGCGCCGCCGCCGGCGGTGATCATAACGATGGGGCCTGCATCGCGCAGAGCATCGTTCATCATGCCAACAACAGTCTTGTTATCCAGGTCCTTGGCCAGCAGGAATGCGCCCAGGCACAGGGAGATGAACAGAGCGATAACGGGGTTGCCGAGGAAGGTGATGATTTCGCCAACGATGGTGGCCTTGAAAGCGGTCTGGCTGACGAGGGTGTTAGCAAGGATCAGGAAGACGGGGAGCAGCAGGATGGTGAAGGACAGGCCGGCGCTGGGCAGCTTTTCGGTGCTGAGCAGCTCGGTGAAGTCTTCGTTTTCCAGCTCTTTGCCGGCCTTGATCTTGGCGTCGATCTTATCCAGAACCTTCAGCTGAGCTTCGGTGTACTTGCTGCGGTCGATCTCGTAAGGAACGACGAACTGCGGGTACTTGTTGCCGAACCAGCGGAACAGGAACACGGAGAAGATGAACAGGGGGATGGAGAGCAGCAGACCGGCGATGATGAACATGCCAAGGTCAATGTTGATGCCTTCGTTCTGGAAGGTGCTGACAACAGCCAGAGGGCCGGGGGTGGGGGGAACCATGAAGTGGGTGATATACAGGCCCATGCCCAGGATGCCACCCAGACCGACCATGGATTTCTTGGTCAGACGGGAGAACTCTTTTGCCAGGGAGGACAGGATGACGAAGCCGGAGTCACAGAAGACCGGGATGGAAACAACAAAGCCGGTCAGGCCCAGAACAACGTCTGCGCGCTTAACGCCGACAAGCTTCAGAATGGTGATAGCCATACGCTTGGCAGCGCCGCTTTTTTCCAAAAAGATACCCATGATGCAGCCGAAGCCGATGACGATACCAATGCTTGTCATGGTACCGCCAAAGCCGCCGGTCACGGTGCTGATGGCAACGCTTAACAGGTTGCCGCCTTCATTGCCGGTGCCAACCAGCAGGTAGTTGCCGGAAAGAACAGCGATCAGGATAGCAGAAATAATCAGGGATGGGAACGCGTGCATTCTAGTGCAGATAACCAGAACCATCATGACGACAACGCCGATCAACATGGCTATGACTGGATTCATAAAAACATCTCCTTGCTTTTAACGTTTAGGCAACACCGCACAATTCCCGCCTTGTGGCTTAAGCACCGCTCCGGCAGCTGCGGCACGGCATCTGCGTTGCCAAAATGCTCGATAAGACATCCAGTATTATCTGCGCTTTTGGCTTGGCATCTGCCGCACCTCGCTCGCCGTATCGGCACTTAGAATTATGCGGTATTGCCTTTACTTTTTTCATGGGTGCATCGGGTGCACCTTCAACAGACTCTCCGGAAGGAACGGAATGTGTAGAAGAGTTACAAAAGAAGAATCAGATCACAGGGCCGAGGCAATGGATATCAATGGCGCTGAAATACTGGATGGCTTCGTTCTTGGTCATTTCGCCGCTCAGTACGCGCAGCAGCTTGGCAAAGGCTTCCTCGCCAACCTGCTCAATGGTCTTATCGCCGGTAATGATCAGACCGGCGTTCAGGTCCATATCATTTTCCATGCGCTGGTAGGTATTGGGGTTGCCGCAGATCTTGATGACCGGCATGCTGGGGAAGCCCTGCGGGGCACCGCGGCCGGTAGAGAACATCATGAACTGGGCGCCCGTGGCAGCCATGCCGGTCAAAATCTCAGGCTCACGGCCCGGCGTATCCTTGATCCACAGGCCTTTCTGGTCGGTAACATGCTGCGGGTATTCCAGCACGCCCTGGATGGGGCGGGTGCCGCTCTTGACGATGGCGCCAAGGCTCTTTTCCTCAATGCTGGAAAGACCGCCGGCGATGTTGCCCGGTGTGGGCTGGCCCTTGCGCATATCGCAGCCAATGCTCTTAGCGCGGTTTTCCATGTTGGTTACGATCTCATAGATCTTATCGGCCACTTCTTTGTTTACGGCACGGCGGGCCAGCAGGTGCTCACCGCCCAGGAACTCGGTCGTTTCGCCAAAGATAACGGTAGCGCCCAGATCGACCAGCTTGTCGGCTACATAGCCGATAACACAGTTGGAAGCCATGCCGCTGGTGGTATCGGAAGCACCGCACTTGATGGCCATAACGATCTTGGAAACATCCACCGGCTGGCGCTGCAGGCCGGAAATTTCAATGACAAGCTTGCGGGCAATATCGGTGCCCAGCTGGATCGCTTTGCTGACGCCGCCCAGCTCCTGAATGTGGATGATCTCCACATGCTTGCCGGTAGCGCTCAGCTCTTTGTACATGCGCTCGTGGTCGGTGCCTTCACAGCCAAGGCTTACGATCAGGATAGCGCCAACGTTGGGGCTCATGCCCAGGCTGATCAGCGTATCGGTCACGCGCTCCAGATCAGGGGGCATCTGGCAGCAGCCCTGATGGTGCAGATATGTAATGGTACCCTGTACCTGGTGGCAGATGGCGTTGGCAACGTCGTTGGCACAGGTAACGCTGGGGATGACGGCAACATAGTTGCGCGCGCCAACTTTGCCGTCCGGGCGCACATAACCCATAAATTCCATAGCAGTTTACCCTCCTTACTTGCCTTCCTTGGCCCAGTCACCGCGGCCGCGCATGCTGTCCAGGTTGTGGACATGCACGTACTCGCCTTTTTTGATGTCCTTGGTGGCAATGCCGATCTCTTCGCCGTATTTGTTGATCAGTTCGCCCTTTTTGATGTCCCGCACAGCAATTTTGTGGCCATAGGGAACATCGCCAATCACGGTAACGGTTTCAGCGTTGCCTTTTTTGTCGCGGATCTCAACTTCGGTACCATCGGTAATGCCATTGGCAAAAATGGTGGCGACGTTATCTTTATCGTTGACTTTCAGCGCCAGCTTTATTTCCATTACGCTCACTCTCCTTTTGCGTTTTTTCTATTGGTTCCGGTTTTGCCGGTTATTCCTTAACAGCAAGCACGCTGACGCCATCGGGGATGACAACAACGCTTGCATCGCGGCCCTTCATCTGGTAGGCAATCTCCAAGGCTTCATCCGGAGTGGAAGCGGGGATCATGTTGGCCTTACGCACTTCCTCCGGCTTGAGGTAGGTGGTGACGAGGATGACGGGGTGCTTTTTCAGGATGCGGGCATAAATCTGCGGGCACCACTGTTCGGGAATGGTCTCCTTGGGCGGGATCTTGGAAAGATAACCGTCGATCTCGTCCACGGTGCCCATCGTGATGAGCTTTTCAAAGTGGGTGCCGCCCATGCCGTCGGCACAGCTGCAGCACATGATGATGACGCCATCCTCACCTGCACAGGCTTCCGCCGTGGCAACGGCCTTGGGGCTCTGGTACAGGTTCTGGTCCAGCGGGTAGCCGCCGTTGCTGGTGACCACGATATCGCCGGTAATGCTGGGGCACTGGCTCCATTTGCGGATAAAGGCAACGCCTTCGGCATGGGCCTTTTCCAGGTCGCCTGCCCAGGCGGCGATGATCTTTTTCTGGCCGTCCAGCGCTACATTGAAGATGAACTGGACATTGACCATCTTGGCAGCGGCCAGCATATCCTCATGGATGGGGTTGTGCTCCAGCACGCCGGTGTTGGCATACGGGCTGGAAATGGCCTTGTAGCTGTGGTTTTCGTTGACAGTCTCCTGGGAGCAGATGCCAGGCAGGATGCTCTTGCGGCCGCCGGAGAAGCCGGCGAAGAAGTGTGGCTCAATAAAGCCCTCAGTCACCAGCAGGTCACATTCGGCGGCCAGCTTGTTGACGTTGAAGTCCGCACCGGAGGGCAGCACGCCCATGTGGATGAACTGATCCGGGTCAAATGCGTTGTTGATGGCGATTTTCTCATGATCCACGATGGCATCGCCAAACATGCGGCGCTGCTCTTCCTCGGTGGTGGGGCGGTGCAAGCCGGTGGCAATCAGGATGGTGATATCGGCGTCCGGGTTGCCCTGGCGGATCTCATCCAGCAGGATGGGCAGGGTGATCTTGCTGGGGACGGCGCGGGTGTGGTCACTGGTGACCAGCACAACTTTCTGTTTACCCTTGGCCAGGTCACGCAGGCGCGGGGAGGCAATGGGATGCTCCAATGCCTCATGAACCAGTTCTACTTCCGTTTTGCCGGCCTTGTATTCGTGCATTTTTGCGGTGACAACAGCTTTCAGGTTGGCTTCGTCAACATGCAGGTCCAAGGTGGAAGTATAGTAAGGAATCGAGATGGTTTTCATACAAATGCCTCCTTGGTTGTGGGTGCTCTATGTTTCGAATCACAAATATAGATTGTATACATCATACGTTTTATACTATGATGATAGTTTTGAAATTGGATAAAGTCAATAGTTTAAACCAAAATAGTAAAAAAAAACATGCAAATTTGTACAATGCAACAGGAAAACGATTCACAGAATGTTCAAAAACACAAGAAAACAATTCCTATATGAGACATTGCAGGAGAAAGTAAATACAATAAACATACTTGGTAAGTATGTTTATTGCGCTGGGGGCAGTATAGCACGGAATAGTGGGGCTGTCAATAAAAAATTAACAATTCAGGGAGAATGTGTTAAAAAACAGCGGGGAAAGGAGCAAAATGGGCAAAAAATCAGGCGCAGACCCGGATGTGGCATCGGGGGTGCGCCTGATAGGAAAGTTATGTGGAATAATTTATTATAGGCAATACCGCATAATTCTAAGTGCCGATACGGCGAGCGAGGTACGGCAGATGCTAAGCCAAAAGCGCAGATAATACTGGATGCTGCAAAGGTGAGCGCCGCCAGTGGCGGAAACAGCGAACCGAAGCAGGGGCAGCGGTCGCAGAGTGCGAGGGGCTTTTGCCCCCGAAGCACGATGCGGGTACCGCAACCCGACATTATCGAGCATTTTGGCAACGCAGATGCCGTGCCGCAGCTGCCGGAGCGGTGCTTAAGCCGCAAGGCGGGAATTGTGCGGTGTTGCCTTAGGTCATCTAGCACAAAGTCCCGGAATGGTCGAGACCATTCCCTACAGGTTGGGTTATAATGTGTAACGGACATAAAACATGCATCCCGGGCGCACAGTGTGCGCCCATTGCCTTGCGGAGGATGATGGGGTGAAATAGAGGGCAAGGCCCGTCCGGGACGATGCGAGCATCGTCCCCTACAAATGATTTGCAGAGTTTATCACCATCGGCAAGGTTTCTCCACGGTACGATGGAAACATCACGCCCGGACCAGAGCGACCGAGACATCGTTGACGTTGGTGCCGGTGGGGCCGGTGATAATCAGGCCATTGCATTTTTGCAGGGCATGGTAGGCATCGTTATCAGCCAGCGTGGCAAAGATATCGCAGCCCTGGGATTTCAGCGCGGCCTGGGTGGTGCTGTCCACAAAGCCGCCAGCGGCATCGGTGGGGCCGTCGGTGCCATCAGAGCCAACGGAAAACACCGCGCAGCCATCCAGCCCGGCGATACCGGGAGCGGCGGCAAGGGCGAGCTCCTGATTGCGGCCGCCTTTACCGTGGCCGGTCAGATGCACCACTGTTTCGCCACCTGCAATCAGGGCAATACGGCGGCCCGCGGTGCGCTGGTAGCGCACCATGTTGGCCAGGAACACACCGGCTTCCCGGGCTTCGCAGCTCAGGCAGTCGGTCAAAATCAGCGGCTCATAGCCAAGGGTGCGGGCGGTGGCAGCGGCGGCGGCGCACAGCTGGCGCACGCTGCCGGTAATCTGGGTTTCTACGTTGTCCAGCGCTTTGGGCGTTTCCTGCTCCAGCAGGGCCAGCATCTGCTCCGTCATGGGCAGGTGGTATTTCTGCACGATCTCCTTGGCCTGTGCGCAGGTAGAACTATCCGGGTAAGCGGGGCCGGAGGCAATCATATCCAGCGGATCGCCCAGAATATCCGAAAGCACGATGGAAACCACATGGGCCGGGGCACACAGCTGGGCAAAACGGCCGCCCTTTACGCCGGAAAAGCGCTTGCGGAGGGTGTTGATCTCTACAATATCCGCCCCGCAGACCAGCAGGTTGTGGGTGAGTTCTTCCAGATCCGCGGCGGGGATGAGCGGCTTTTCAAACAAAGCGGAACCGCCGCCGGAAAGCAGGAACAGCACGGTGTCCTGTGCGGTCAGCCCGCTGACGAGGTCCAGCGCCTGCTGGGTGGCGATAAAGCTGTTCTCGTCCGGGATGGGGTGCCCGGCTTCCCGGATGGTAAAGTTGGCGATGGAGCCTTTGCTGTGGTCGTACTTGGTAATGACAATACCGGTATCAATGCGGGAACCCAGAATGCGGCTGGCGGCGTTGGCCATCTGCCAGGCACCCTTGCCGGCGGCAACCAGCACAACGCGCCCGGAACCGAAATCGCGTCCTTCCAGCGCTTTGCGGACGGCTTCGTCCGGCTGGGCGGCGGTGATGGCGGCCTGAATGATGGCGTCAGCATCTTGGCGGAGTTTAGACATAGGGATCACACTCTTTTCTGTTTTGTTTGTTGGTTCTTTAATTTCTGTTATAACATGTAAATCAATCATTCAGCAATCGGCAGAACGTACAGAATTGGCGGCAAAATTTTGGCGGCACGGGGATGCCCGCACCGCCAAAAAAACAGAATTTTGAGGTTTTACAGGTCGCGGCCCAGCTTGATGCCAGTCAGGTGCTCGTAATACTGGGCAATGGCGCTGTGGTCTGCCTGGCCCTTGCCATTGCTGTGCAGCCACTGCAAAATTTCCTGCACTTCGGCGGTCATCGGCACCGGGGCACCCACGGTGTGGGCGCAGTCCAGGGCGTTGTTCAGGTCCTTGATGTGCAGGTCAATCTTGAAGCCGGGCTTATCGTTGCCCTCGATCATCATGGGGGCTTTGGCGTTCATGACGGTGGAACCGGCCAGGCCGCCCTTGATGGCCTGGAACACCAGGTCGGGGTCAACACCGGCTTTCTGGGCCAGGGTCAGGGCTTCGGCCACAGCCTGGATGTTGGCCGCCACGATGATCTGGTTGGCCAGCTTGGTGGTGTTGCCTGCGCCGATGCCGCCGCACCGCACAGCGGAAGAACCCATGGCCAGCAGGACCGGCTTGAAGGTGTTGAAGACCTCTTCTTCGCCGCCGACCATGAAGGAAAGGGTGCCGTCAATCGCCTTGGGCTCGCCGCCGGAAACGGGGGCGTCCAGCATCTGGATGCCGCGGGCGGCAAGCTCGGCGGCGATCTCCTTGCTGGCGATGGGGTTCAGGGAGGTCATATCAATAAAGGTGGAGCCGGGCTGCATGTGGGCGGCAACGCCGTTTGCACCCAGCATGACCTGTTTGACCTGCGGGGCGTTGGGCAGCATGGTCAGCACAAGATCACAGGTGGAGCCGATGGTGGGCTGGTCGGCTACTTTGGCGCCGCAGGCTTCCAGCTCAGCTGCGGCGGCGGGGGAGTGGCTGTCCACCGTAACGTCATAGCCGGCTTTGAGCAGGTTTTTGGCCATGGGGCGGCCCATGATGCCAAGACCGATAAAACCAATTTTCATACGATCACACGACCCTTTCTTTGTAAGGTGTATCTGAAAACAAAGAAATAGACTAAATTTTCGACTTTTCAGATACACCCCAGGAAAACATGGGATACCCTGCCGGGACAAAAGCGGCGGGCAAGATAAAAACAATTTTATTATAGTAATAGATTATACAAATTGCAAGAAGAACTTTTGTGAAACACATAAAAATATAGGTAAAAAGTCAGAAAAATAAGGGAGACTGCGTTGCACAAGGGCAAAACGTGTGATAGAATAATAGAAATATCTCCGGTTAATACGGATGCGCTGCGGGGGCCAACCCGCACAAGGGAAAGTGAAGGAAAGAGCTATGGAACGCCGCCCAATCAAAACGATCCGCAATCAGGTGTATCAGATCCTGAAGGATGATATCTGCGAAGGAAGATTTGCTCCCGGCCAGTGGCTGCAGGAAAACGAGCTGGCAGAGCGCCTGTGCGTGAGCCGCAGCCCCATCCGGGAAGCACTGCGCCAGCTGGCTTCGGACGGGCTGGTGGTGGAGATCCCCAACAAGGGTGTGTTTGTAAAAGAGTTTACCGCGCGGGACATTGAGGAAATTTTTGACCTGCGCGTTCTGCTGGAAGATTACGCCATCAGCAAGCTGCAGCACCACCTGACCACGGCGGATATGCAGCAGCTGATCGACTGCCTGAACGAGATGGAGCGGCTGCACGCCCAAAAAAACCTGCGTGCCTACACGGATATGGATTCTAAGCTGCACGGGCTGCTGATTGAACTGTGCGGCAACAGCCTTTTGGAATCCATGTATGCAAGGATCCATTCGCTGAACCAGCAGTTCCGTATTTATTCGCTGACAAGTACCCAGCGCTTTAATGAATCGATGGAAGAGCACCGCGATATTGTGCACTGCCTGCTGACCAACAATGCGGACGAGGCAAGGGCCATCAACAAGCGCCATTTGCAGCTGGCGAAAGATAAAATTATCCAGCATTTTTCTGAGCAGGAAGCCCTGAAACAGGCAGCGGATGCACAGCCCAAAACAACCGCCGAAGCGGACAAAAAAGCAAAATAACAAAATAACAAAATAAAATGTGCCCCCGGCAGCTTTGCATTGCTGCAGGGGGCACTGCTGTTATGGAAGATAAAATCAGGAACTGAGCTGTTCTTTGTGGTATTGCAGGGTGTACAGCTGATAGTACCGCCCATGACGGGCCAGCAGCTCCTGGTGGCTGCCCTGCTCCAGAATTTTGCCGTGGGACAGCACGATGATGTTGTCCGCGTGCTGGATGGTGGAAAGGCGGTGGGCAACGATCAGCATGGTGCCGACGGTGCGCATTTTTTCCAGAGAATCCTGAATCAAAAGCTCGGTTTCGGTATCAATGTTGGCGGTTGCTTCGTCCAGAATCATCACGCTGGGCTTGTGGATGATCGTGCGGGCAAAGCTGAGCAGCTGGCGCTGACCGGCGGAGAAGTTGTTGCCGCGCTCGCGCACTTCCTCATCCAGGCCGTGGTCCAGCTTGTTGATGAAGTGGTCAGCGTTGACATAGCGGCAGACCTGCATGATCTCTTCGTCCGAGATGTTATCCTCCCGCAGGACAATGTTGCTGCGGATGGTGCCGGAAAAGAGGAAAACATCCTGCAGCATTTGTCCAAAATGGCGGCGGAGGGAAGAAATTTTGATTTTGCGGATGTCGATGCCGTCAATCAGAATTTCGCCCTTCTGGAACTCGTAATTGCGGCAGATGAGGGACAGGATGGTGCTTTTGCCGGAGCCGGTGGAACCGACAAAAGCCACGGTTTCCCGCGGGGAAACATGGAACGAAACGCCCTGCAGCACCCATTCGCCGGGAATATAGCTGAACCAGACATCGCGGAACTCAATTTCGCCTTTTACATCGGTCAGCTCAATGGCGTCGGGGGCATCCACCAGCTTGGGCTGAATGTCCATAATAGAAAAGACTTTTTCCGACGAGGCCAGCGCGGATTGCAGCCAGTTGAACTGTTCGGCCAGGTTCTGGATGGGGGTAAAGAACTTGGAAATGTACATGTAGAAGGTGACGATGGTGCCGCCGGTGATGGTCTGCCCCAGGAAAGAAACGTTGTTCAGGTGGCCCATGCCGCCCAGGTAGAACAGGCACAAAATAGAGCTGATGTACAGCATGTAGACCAGCGGGCGGAATACGCCGAACACAAAAATCTGTTCCTGCGTGACCTTGGAAAGGGTCTGGCTTTTTTGGTAGAACTCCGCCATCTTTTCGTCCTCGCGGCCAAAAATCTGGGTGACCTTGATACCGGAAAGGTTCTCCGAAAGATAGGTGTTGATGTCAGTGGTGGCATCCTTGACCTTACGGTAGGCCCGGCGGGAAAACTTGCGGAAGATGACAGTGAAGATGACGATGAAGGGAACAAAACAGAGCACCATCAGGGTCAGCGCATAGTTCAGGCAGAGCATGGCCACCAGAATGCCCAAAATGACGAACGCATTTTTGATCAGGTTCACCAAAAGGTTGGTGAACATCATAGAAATGGCGTTGGTATCGTTGGTAACGCGGGTAACAAGCTTGCCAACCGGGATCTCGTTGAGCTGCTCGTGGGAGAGGGACTCAATGTGGGTGAACAGATCCTCGCGCAGATCAGAGATGATGCGCTGGCCGACCCGCTGCAGAATGACCGCCTGAAAATAGGTGCTTGCCATCGAGAACACCAGAACCCCCGCATAGACCGCGACCGAAGCGAACAGGCGGCTGAGGGCAAAATCGGCGGCGACAAGTTCTTCGATTGCACCGACGATTAGGGGAGAGATAATGTCGTAAGCGATGGAGAAGAGCATCAGGAAGAGAACCAGAAGAAACTTGGCCCAGTACGGTTTGGCATAGGCGAACAGGCGGCGCAGAATCTCGCCGTCTGCCATGGTGCGCTCAAAACCCATGGCGGTCTTTTTATCTTTGACCGAAGCGTAAGCAAAAATCAGCAGCGCGGTAACGGCACCGATGACGCCGCCAACCAGCAAAAGCGGGTTTATATTAAGCATTGTCATCACCTCCGGCTTCATCTTCCAGCCGCTGCAGGTCCACCATGCGGCGGTACTTGGGGCAGCTGGTGTACAGCTCATCGTGGGGGCCGACGGCCTCAATCTTGCCATCATCCAGGAAGATGATCTTGTCCAGCCGCTCCACCGTGGAAATGCGGTGGGCAATCAGCAGGGTGGTCTTGTTGGCGCGGCTGGATTTCAGGTTGTCCAGAATGATTTTTTCGGTGCGGGTGTCCACAGCGGAAACAGAGTCATCCAGAATCAGGATGGGGGCGTCTTTCAGCAGGGCGCGTGCAATGGAGATGCGCTGCTTCTGGCCGCCGGAAACGGTCACGCCGCGCTCACCCAGAACGGTTTCGTAACCATCCTTAAAGTCCACGATGTTGTCCCGCACATCGGCCAGGCTGGCGGCGTGGTCGATCATTTCGGGGGAGGCATCGTCCACACCAAAGCCGATGTTGTGGGCGATGGTATCCGAGAAGAGGAAGTTGTCCTGTGGAACATAGGCGCAGGCAGCGCGCACAGAATGGATGGACAGGGTGTTCACGTCCTTGCCGTCCACAAACAGGGTGCCGTCCGGCACGTTGTAGGTGCGCAGCAGCAGGTCCACCAGCGCCGTTTTGCCCGCGCCGGTCTTGCCCACAATGCCCACGCTTTCGCCGGGGTGGATGGTGAAGGAGATGTCCTGCAGCACATCGTATTCGCCGTCCGGGTAGCGGAAGGTCAGGTGGCGGAATTCCACACTGCCCTGCGGGTTCTGCAGCTCCTGCACGCCGGGGCGGTCGGCCACATCAATGGGGGCGTTCAGCAGCTCGGTGATGCGGTTCAGGGAAGCCTTGCCGCGGGAGGTCTTTTCGATCAGCATGGAAATTGCCATGATGGGCCAGACGATGGCCTCAAAATAGCCGATGTACTCTACCAGCTGGCCCGCGTTGAACCGGCCCTGGTAGACCAGATAACCGCCATACCCCAGGATGACACAGATGACGGATTCGACAAACAGGGTCACGAGCACTTCCAGCAGGGTGGCAATTTTGGTGTAGATGACGTTGATCTCCTCGTTCTGTTTGTTCAGCTTGCGGAACGCCATGAGCTCTTTCAGCTCTTTGACAAACGCCTTGATAACGGCAATGCCGGAGAAATTCTCCTGTGCAAAGTCTGAAAGATCGGAGAATGCCTGTTGGCGTTCTTCCCAGCGCTTGGTCATGGCGGTGCCCATGACGGTGCCGATGCCGAACATGATGAGGGCAGGGATCAAAGCCAGCAGGGTGAGCCTATAATCCATGCGCCACATTTTGTACAGGGCCATCAGGCCGAGAACCAAAGCGTCAAAGAACATCAGGATACCATCACCAAAACATTCCTGGATGGTATCAATATCATTGGTGTAAAGGCTCATCAGGTTGCCGACCTTGTTAACCTGGTAATACTGCTGCGAAAGCTGGCGGCTGTGGTCAAACATCCGCTCGCGCAGGTTGGCAGCAACCCGCACAGCGGAGCCGAAAAAGCAGATACGCCATAAAAAGCGCCCAATGACCATGAGCACCACGATCCAGATCATGGGCAGGCAGATATGCTGCAGCAAAACCTCTTTGGTAAAGGGCAGGGTCTGGCCGTTTACGACCACCTGCCCCAGGTTGACCCCGTTGATGACCAGACGGTAAAACTGGGGGATCAACAGCTGGATATAGTCAACCATTAAAAGGGCCAGCAGCCCAAGCAGCAGCACGGGCGCATTTTTGAGGTAATAACGGTTGATGTACTTGCCGAAAATCACGGCATCTCCTCCTTTTCCTTGCAGGGATACAGCCGGGCGGCCCGGTCGGCGGCAAAAGTGCCGTATCTTTCAGTATATAGGACGGGAACGGTTGAGTCAACGCAAAACGCGAAAAAGTGGGGAATACAGCCGAACAGGGGGGAAGCGTCTTTTATTATGAAGCATAGCCCCTACGGTCTCGATAGGAAATAGGTCGTTTCTGGATACACAAATGTTTCTTCTTTATATAAGGTTACAAAATGAACTGCTTATAAGGATACAAAATGAACTGCTTTTACACATAGATTTCGTTGTTGCGGGCGGGCAGCTTTTGCACCACGGCTTTGTGGGCGGCGGTTTCACGCCAGGCGGCGGGACTTAAACCCGTTTCCCGCTTAAACACGCGGCACAGGTAGTTGGCACCGGAAAAACCGCACAGCCCGGCGATCATTTCCAGGCTGTACTCCCGCTCGGCCAGCAGCAGTTTGGCAGCTTCAATGCGCACGCTGGTCAAAAAGCGGCCCGGCGGCATGCCCATCTCGGAAGAAAAGACCCGCACAAGGTGGCACTTGCTGACCCCAAGCTGTGCGCTGAGTTCTTCCACGCCGTACAGGGCCATGTAGTTATCGCGGATGGCTTCCACCGCGCGGGCTACCAACGGCGAAAGACGGCGGGATTCCTCGTCCCCGTGGGCAAGGGCGCACAGCAGGGTGTAGGGGGCGGCGGCGCTGGCGGCATCGTCGGCATTCCCGGCACCGCACACGCGGGCCAGCAGCTCCGCTGCACCGGGGCAGGAAGCCCCATCCGCAAAGCGCGGCTGCGGCAGCCCGGCCAAAAACTGCTGCACGGCCAGCCCGGTCAGCCGCACGCACAGCAGATGGCAGGGGGTAACGGGCCGCAGCGTGAAGGTGCCAAAGCCCAGCAAAAGATCGCCGGAGGAGCCCGCCGCGCTCTGGCTGCCGGGGCATTCCAGCACGCACTGCCCGCTGGAAAGTACCCCTGCCCAAAGGCCCTCGCCGGAAAGGGTAAGCGGCGCTTCGCCCTGCAGCTCCTGCACTGCGGCGCAGGCGCAGCAGGTGGTTGGATCAAATATCAATTTCTGACCTCCAATATCAATAAAGTGCTATATCTTTTTCAATCGTACCCTGCTATTATAGATTTGTCAAGAAAAATACGTGCTGAGCGTATCAATAAAATCATAAAACCAATTTGGAGGTAATGACCCATGGCCAGCATTAGTTGCCGTCATATTTACAAAATCTATCCGGGCAATGTTACTGCCGTTAAGGATTTCAACCTGGAAATCGCTGATAAGGAATTTATCGTTTTCGTCGGTCCTTCCGGCTGCGGTAAGTCCACCACCCTGCGTATGATCGCAGGTCTGGAAGAAATCTCCAAGGGCGAAATGTACATCGGTGACCGCCTGATCAACGATGTTCCCCCGAAAGACCGCGACATCGCCATGGTGTTCCAGAACTACGCTCTGTACCCGCACATGACCGTGTACAAGAACATGGCATTCGGCCTGGAACTGCGCAAGATGCCCAAGGACGACATCGACAAGCGCGTTCGTGAAGCTGCTAAGATCCTGGAAATCGAGCACCTGCTTGACCGTAAGCCGAAGGCTCTGTCCGGTGGTCAGCGCCAGCGTGTTGCTCTGGGCCGCGCAATGGTTCGTAACCCGGCCGTCTTCCTGCTCGACGAGCCTCTGTCCAACTTGGATGCTAAGCTGCGTACCAGCATGCGTACCGAGATCATCAAGCTGCACAAGAAGCTGGCTACCACCTTCATCTATGTTACCCATGACCAGACCGAAGCTATGACCATGGGCGACCGCATCGTTGTTATGCGTGATGGCGTCATCCAGCAGGTCGATACTCCGCAGAACCTGTACGATTACCCCTGCAACATCTTCGTTGCCGGCTTCATCGGCAGCCCCCAGATGAACTTCCTGGACGGCACCCTGCAGAAGAATGGCGATACCTATGTCGTCGATCTGGACGGCACCGTGATCCCCCTGCCGCAGGAAAAGACCGCCGATGGCAAACTGGCCGCTTACGTTGGCAAGAGCCTGAAGGTTGGTATCCGTCCTGAGGATATGAAGGATGACGAAGAGTTCCTGGAGAAGCATCCTTCCAGCCATATCGATACTGAGGTTGAAGTTTCCGAGCTGATGGGCGCTGAGATCTATCTGTACCTGACCTACAAGGGCCAGAACCTGATGGCTCGCGTTGCCCCGACCTCCAAGTCCCGCCGCGGCGACAAGGTCACCATGGCTATGGATACGCATAAGATCCACCTGTTCGATCCTGAGACCGAGCTGACCCTGCTGAACTAATCAACAGTAATTTGAACTTTTTAGGCGGCTCCGCTCTTGTGCGGAGCCGCCTTTTATTAAGGCAAAAGCGCAAACAATTGCGCAAGCGCTGCACAGAGGCAGTGCAGCGGGTGTAAGAGCAAATGGGCAGGGGAAAGCCCTGCCGAGGGGTGTGCCTGAAAACAAAGAGAATGGCGGTTGTGTTTGTAAAAACAGGCTGTATTTTCGGCTTTTCGGGCTCGCCCCAGGATAGGATGTTTGAAGCAAAGGGGGACAGCCGACCGATGCAGATCACAGATCTACTGGTGCCGGAACGCGTTGCACTGAATATGCAGGTGGCGGATAAGGCCATGGCCATCCACGCAATGGTGGGCATGCTGGACCGCACCGGATGCCTGCGGGATGCAGTCGAATACGAAAAAAATGTGCTGGAACGGGAAGCCCAGGGCACGACCGGCGTTGGCGGCGGGGTGGCCATTCCCCACGGCAAAAGCAACGCGGTGCTGGTGCCCGCGCTGGCGGCAGTAACGCTGCGGGAGGCGATCGACTACCAGGCACTGGATGGTGCCCCGGTACGGCTGCTGTTTTTGATCGCAGCTCCGGATGGTGCAAACGACCTGCATATCCAGGTGTTGGCGCGGCTGGCTCAGCTGCTGATGGAACCGATGTTCTGTGAGGAATTGAAGCAAGCAGCAACCCCGGAAGAATTTCTGGCGGTGATCGCTAAGCGGGAACAGGGCGAGACCGCCCGCGAGGCCCGCGCTGAGGCAGTGGCCGAAGCTGCGCTGACCGAACCGCGGCTTGCCCCCCGCGTGCTGGCTGTAACGGCATGCCCCACCGGCATTGCCCACACCTATATGGCGGCCGAAGCGCTGGAAGCCGAAGCGGCAGAAATGCATATTGCCATCAAGGTGGAAACCAACGGTGCAGACGGGGTGAAAAACCACCTGACCGAACAGGAAATTGAAAACGCAGAGTGCATCATTGTGGCGGCGGATAAGGCCGTGGAGACCGCCCGCTTTGCGGGCAAACCGGTGCTTCGCGTGCCCGTTTCCCAGGCGTTGAAAGACCCGGAAATGCTGCTGCACCGCGCGCTGTCCGGCACAGCTCCGCTGGAACCGGAGGATGAAAGTGTGCCGGGCATGGGGTGCAACCGTAAAGCAGGCAGCGCAAAAGATGGTGCTGCCGCCCCGCAGGAATTTGGGCGCAAGCTTTACACCGACCTGATGAACGGCGTTTCCCACATGATTCCCTTTATCACCGGTGGCGGTATATTGATTGCGTTAAGCTACTTTTTGGACCGCGGTAATGCGGGCGCAGAAATGTTCGGGCGGGGAACGTCCCTTGCCATGCTGGTGCGCACGATTGGTAATACCTCATTTAATCTGATGTACGTTGTGCTGGCCGGGTTCATTGCCATGTCGGTGGGGGATCTGCCCGCATTGGTGGCCGGTATGGCGGGCGGTATGCTGGCCATCCAGGGAACCTCGCTGGCACCGCAGGCGGAATGGGTGTCCTCCGGCTTTTGGGGCGCTATGATTGCGGGCTTTGCGGCAGGCCTTGTGGTAAAACTGCTGCGGACGGCATTCAAGCGGCTGCCATCGGCATTGGTGCATATCAAAACAGTACTGCTATATCCGGTGGCCAGCCTGGCCGTGGTCGGCTTTATGATGGTATTCCTCGTCAATGCGCCGCTTGGACGGTTTAATACCTGGATATACCAGCTGTTGGCCAGTATGCAGGGCGGCAGCCGCGTGGTGCTGGCCGCGGTGCTGGGGGCTTTGATGGCCGTTGACTTTGGCGGGCCGATCAATAAAGCGGCGTATCTGTTTGGCACGGTTGCCCTGGCCGGCGGCCAGGAAGAATTTATGGCTGCCGTTATGGCGGGCGGCATGGTGCCGCCGCTGGGCGTTGCTCTGGCGGGAACCCTGTTCCCGGAGCGTTTTACCACCAAAGAACGCCACACCGCGATGACGAATTACCTGATGGGGGCTTGCTTTATCACCGAGGGGGTCGTCCCCTTTGTGCTGCGGGATCCGCTGCATGTCATTCCCTCCTGCATGGCGGGTGCATCCCTGGCGGCGGCGCTGTCCATGCTGTTTGGTTGTGCCGTACCGGCCCCGCACGGCGGTATGTTCTTGCTGCCGCTGAACCCGCATCCGTTCCGGTATCTGCTTGCCTTACTGATGGGCAGCCTGTTGACGGCGGTGACCCTTGCGGTTTTACGCAGAAAATACCCGCCTAAGGATGAGGAACAGCCAACAAATTGACCTGATGATTTAGAAAAAGGCTTTTGGGCGCTGCTCAAGCAATACACGACAGCCGATAGGCAAATAAAAATTTGCACAAAAGCCTGACTGATATGCCCCCTATATAGCCTTCAGTGTTTTATTTCACTGTTCGCTATATAGGGGGCATATCATTCTACTATAGGCAATACCGCACAATTCCCGCCTAACGGCTCAAGCACCGCTCCGGCGGCTGCG
>OGXJ01001468.1_pt1 | contig 17505 bp, 15 predicted proteins | sample 1576231 | NCBI WGS metagenome assembly OGXJ01 (sample SAMEA3541539, study PRJEB24748) | human gut metagenome | biome: human gut; feature: human-associated habitat; material: faeces | place: China | collected 2012
TGGAAACCGGAAAGCACCGGTACGGGACGTTTTGGCAAGTGGCTGGAAAATCTGAATGACTGGAACCTGAGCCGTTCACGTTACTGGGGTACTCCGCTGCCTATCTGGCGCACGGAAGACAACAGCGAGGAAATCTGCATCGGTTCGGTTGAAGAGCTTTATAATGAAATAGAGAAATCCGTAGCTGCCGGATTCATGAAGTCCAATCCTTATAAGGATAAAGGCTTCGTACCCGGTGAGTACAATGGAGAAAATTATGATAAGATAGACTTGCACCGTCCGTATGTGGATGATATCATCCTCGTATCCAAAGACGGCAAGCCCATGAAGCGTGAAGCGGACCTGATAGACGTATGGTTCGATTCCGGTGCTATGCCGTATGCACAAATCCACTATCCGTTCGAGAACAAAGAACTGCTGGATAGCCACCAGGTTTACCCTGCCGACTTTATCGCCGAAGGTGTGGATCAGACTCGCGGTTGGTTCTTTACGCTCCATGCAATCGCTTCAATGGTATTCGATACCATTTCTTACAAAGCAGTTATCTCTAACGGATTGGTACTTGACAAGAATGGTAACAAGATGTCCAAGCGTCTGGGCAATGGTGTAGATCCTTTCTCAACTATCGAGAAATACGGGTCCGACCCCTTGCGCTGGTACATGATCACCAACTCTTCTCCGTGGGATAACCTGAAATTCGATGTAGACGGCATCGAAGAAGTTCGTCGTAAATTCTTCGGTACATTATATAATACGTATTCTTTCTTCTCCCTCTACGCCAATGTAGACGGATTCGAATACAAGGAAGCTGACGTGCCGATGGCTGAACGCCCTGAAATCGACCGTTGGATACTCTCTGTACTGAATACACTGGTGAAAGAAGTGGATACTTGCTATAGCGAATACGAGCCGACAAAGGCCGGACGTCTGATATCCGACTTCGTAAACGACAACCTCTCTAACTGGTATGTTCGTCTGAACCGTAAACGTTTCTGGGGTGGTGAATTTACGCAGGATAAGTTATCTGCCTACCAGACTCTGTACACTTGTCTGGAAACCGTTGCCAAATTGATGTCGCCCATCGCTCCGTTCTATGCCGACAAGCTCTATATGGACTTGGTTACTGCAACGGGACGCGATAACGTGGTATCCGTACACCTGGCCAAATTCCCCGAATATAACGAGGAAATGATAGACAGAGAACTGGAAGCCCGTATGCAAATGGCACAGGATGTAACTTCTATGGTTTTGGCTTTGCGCCGCAAGGTGAACATCAAAGTACGCCAGCCGCTGCAATGTATCATGATACCGGTAGTGGACGAGGAACAACGTGCCCACATCGAAGCTGTAAAAGCACTTATCATGAGCGAAGTGAACGTGAAGGATATCAAGTTCGTAGACGGTGCCGCCGGTGTGCTGGTGAAGAAAGTGAAATGTGACTTCAAGAAGATGGGACCGAAATTCGGCAAGCAGATGAAAGCCGTAGCTGCCGCTGTAGCAGAAATGTCACAGGAAGCTATCGCCGAACTGGAAAAGAACGGTTCTTATACTTTGCAACTGGATGGTACGGATGTGCTTGTGGAAGCTACTGATGTAGAAATCTTCAGCGAAGACATTCCGGGATGGCTGGTTGCCAACGAAGGAAAGCTGACTGTTGCCCTGGATGTAACCGTAACAGAAGAGCTTCGCCGCGAAGGTATTGCCCGTGAACTGGTTAACCGTATTCAGAATATCCGCAAGTCAAGCGGTTTGGAGATAACAGACAAAATAAAGATTACATTATCAAAAAATCAGCAAACAGATGATGCGGTAAACGAATATAAAGACTATATTTGTAACCAGGTTTTAGGAACCTCACTGACGCTGACCGATGAGGTGGAAAACGGCACAGAACTTAACTTTGACGATTTCTCCCTGTACGTAAGCGTTGTAAAAGAATAATAATACTAACGATTTAACACGTAAAGTTATGGCAGAAAAAACAAGATACTCGGATGCTGAATTGGAAGAATTCCGCGCCATTATTAATGAGAAGTTAGAATTGGCACAACGCGATTATGAATTGCTGAAAGCCAGTTTAACCGGAGCCGACGGTAATGATACCGACGATACGTCTCCTACGTACAAAGTTTTGGAAGAAGGTGCCAACACCTTGTCCAAAGAAGAAACGACACGCCTGGCTCAACGTCAGTTGAAGTTTATCCAGGGTTTGCAGGCTGCATTGGTACGCATCGAGAACAAAACGTATGGTATTTGCCGTGAAACAGGTAAGTTGATTCCTGCCGAACGTTTACGTGCTGTGCCCCATGCTACACTGAGCATTGAGGCCAAAAATAACGGTAAGAAGTAAGGATGAACAAATACCTCACGAAAGGTCGCATTGCGCTGCTCGTTATTTTCTCGGTATTAATTGCTGACCAGATAATCAAGATCTATGTCAAGACTCACATGTATTGGCATCAGAGCGAAAACGCCATAAAATGGCTTTATGAGAAGCTGGGCATGGTAGATGCAGAACCGCCTACATGGTTTTATATTTACTTTACCGAGAATAACGGTATGGCGTTCGGTATGGAAATATTCGGTAAGTTATTTCTTACCTTGTTCCGTATTGTTGCAGTAGGAGCGATAGGGTGGTATTTAACGAGAATAATCAAGCAGGGCTTGAAGACAGGCTATATCGTATGTGTATCTCTTATTCTTACGGGAGCGTTGGGTAACATCATCGATAGTGTGTTCTATGGTGTGTTGTTCAATGAGAGTACACATTCGCAGATAGCTTCATTCCTGCCGGAAGGCGGAGGATATGCTCCTTTGTTCTACGGAAAGGTGGTGGATATGTTCTATTTCCCTATCATTGATACGAACTGGCCTCAATGGATGCCGTTGGTAGGTGGGGATCATTTCATATTCTTCAGCCCGATATTCAACCTTGCCGATGCCGCTATCAGTTGTGGTATCATTGCCCTGTTATTATTTTACAGCAAATATTTGAATGACTCTTATCATGCAATAAAGAAATCATGAAAGGTCTGCATCGAATTCAATGGTTTAGCATATTCCTGTTAGCATCTTGTTTGACAGCCTGTCAGGTGAAAAGACCGAAGGTGGTCATATCGGATGCTAAGATGGAAAATGTGCTTTATGACTACCATATAGCAAAGGCTATGGGGGAAGAAGTCCCTTATACCGATGGCTATAAAAGGGTGTTGTACATTGAATCGGTGTTTAAAAAGCATGGCATTACGCAAGCCGAATTTGACTCTTCAATGGTTTGGTTCACACGTAATCCGGAAGTACTCACCAAGATTTATGAGAAAGTAAACGCAAGGCTGAAAGCGGAGCGGGATGTTGTCAACCATTTAATTGCCATACGTGACAATAAGCCGAAGGAAAGTCTTCCGGGTGACAGTATTGATGTATGGGCATGGCAACGTATCTATCAGCTGACAGGTATGCCGATGGACAACAAGATTACTTTCGTATTACCCTCAGATACCAACTTTAAAGACCGCGATACTTTGCGGTGGAACGTTCGTTTCCGCTTCCACAACGGTGCGCCAGATTCCTTATATGCTCCCGCCATGGCTATGCAGATTGTCTATAAAGACAGCATAATCAGTGATATTCAGAAAGTATACAAATCGGGTATGGAAACGGTTTCCCTCTTCGCCGATACGTTGGGAGAAATCCGGGAAATACGCGGGTATATCTATTATCCCGCAGCACAGGCTACCCGTACATTGCTGACCGACCGCATTTCACTGATGCGTTATCATGCTACGGATACACTGTCGTTTGCTAAGAATGATTCTATTCAGAAAGATTCTGTTAAGACAGAGAAAATAGAACCTCAGGAACTCAAGAAAGAGGAACTGAAACCTGTGGAAGAAAAGATAAATGATAATCCGCGCAGACGTGATGCTGCCCGTCCTCGTCCATCTTCGGAACCTACACTGAAGAAATTGGATAATCCGGAGCACGTTCAATTCCGTAAAGATAATCCCTGATGATCAAACGATTTGCTTCACACTTTATTTTTCTGCCCGGACATGGTTATCTCAAACAATATGTGGTAGGGGTGGAAGAAGGACAAGTCGTGTCCGCCTTTCCCTTGACAGAGGAGATTGAAGGAGTGGAATGGTTTCCCGGAGTCATTGCTTTATTAAATAATGAAGAAGATATTTCCAAAGGGTACTCCGGTATATTTCAGGAATCAAATGAAGTATTAGAGGAACTTCCGGAAGTTTTCTGCCAAGAAACGTTTCCTTCAGGAATAAGTGCTTATCTACTTTATCCTTTCGATTTTACAACGATGCTGCCTGTCGGCGGAACTCGGCACAAACTACTGCGGTAGCAATTGCCACATTCAGTGACTCGGACGTTTCCCTCTCTGCGGGATAATTGGGAATATAAAGTTTGCGGTTAATGAGTTGCTCCACTTCTTTCCCGATTCCGTTGCCTTCATTACCCATCACAATCAATCCGTTGGATGATAATTTCTGTGTGTACATATTTTCTCCATCAAGAAAAGCGCCGTAAACTGGTATATCCTTCAGGCTTTGAATGAGGTCGGGCAAGGGAGTATAGTGCAGTTTCACACGGGCAATGCCTCCCATGGTGGCTTGAACTGTCTTTGGATTATATACATCTACGGTGTTCGGGGAACAGAAGATATGCTCTATACCAAACCAGTCTGCCAAGCGAATGATAGTGCCCAGATTTCCCGGATCTTGCACATCGTCCAGCGCCAGGCAGAGTGAATGGCTGATAACGGAAGCATCCGTTTCATATTCCGGCTGCTCGAATACGGCAAGTACTTGCTGGGGAGTTTTCAATAAGCTGGCACGGGAAAGGTCTTCATCAGACACTTCCGAAACGTCTTCTACCGGAAGCTTGGGATGTTGCGATAACCATTCGGGCGTAGCTACCAGAAAACGGCAGGGAAAATGTCCTAACAAATCGCCTACCAGTTTAGGACCCTCTGCCAGAAAGACTTTTTCTGTTTTACGATTCTTCTTCAGCTCCAACGAGTGGATATATTTGATGCGGTTTTTGCTCAGTGCCATAGCTTAAATGTTATCGTTTGGCAAAAGTACGTGATTATTTCTATATAATCAAAAAACGGAACACACTTCATCCGGTTTTTTATTTCGGAAAAGAAAAAATAGATTTATATTTGTAGTCAATTATGCGCAATTTATTAATTCTGGTATGAAGAAAGGCTTCCACTACGCACTACTTACTGCTGCCATACTTACATTAGCTTCCTGCTCGACCACCAAATATGTGCCGGATGGTTCATACTTGCTGGATGAAGTGCGCATACATACTGATAATAAAAATGTGAAGCCTTCTAATTTGTCCATATATGTGCGGCAAAATCCGAACTCCAAATGGTTTAGTCTAATTAAAACCCAGCTGTATGTTTACAACTGGTCGGGACGTGATTCTACCCGTTGGGTGAACCGGGCTTTACGCAGGCTGGGAGATGCCCCCGTTATCTATAGTAAGGAAGAAACCGAACGTTCACGGGAGGAAATGACGAAAGCCGTTCAGAATATGGGGTACATGGGTGCTACCGTAGAGTACATTCCCAAAATCAAGAAGAAAAAGGTAAAACTGGCTTATAAAGTAAATACCGGAGAGCCGTATATTGTCCGTAGCCTGAAATATGATGTTCAGGATGAAAAAATCTGGGAATATATGCAGAAAGATTCTGCATCGACCTATTTATCCGAAGGTATGTACTTCAATGCCAACATACTGGACAGTGAACGCCAACGGATCACGGGTAACCTGCTTCGCAACGGTTATTATAAATTCAATAAAGATTATATCTCTTATACAGCGGATACAGTACGTGGCACTTATCAGGTGGATCTAACCTTGCATCTGGCACGATACAGACAGCATTCCGGTGCTGAATTGCAGGATCATCCACAGTATACGATTAATAAAGTGAATTTCATTGCAGACTATGACGTGCTGCAATCTTCAGCTCTCAGTAGTGTGGAAATCAATGATTCGATACACTATAAAGGGGTTCCCATATATTATAAAGATAAATTGTACCTGCGTCCTAAAGTTTTGACTGATAATCTGCGGATAACTCCGGGAGATCTTTACAATGAACAGGATGTGCAACGCACTTACTCCAACTTCGGACGTCTGCCGGTATTGAAATATACCAATGTACGTTTCTTCGAAACACAGGTAAATGATAGCGCAAAGCTGAATGCCTATGTTATGCTGACGAAGAACAAACATCAGTCTGTATCTTTCGAACTGGAGGGAACGAACTCTGCGGGTGATTTGGGTGCCGCAGCATCTGTATCTTTTCAGAATCGCAATGTATTCAGAGGTTCCGAAACTTTCCTGGTTAAGCTTCGCGGAGCTTACGAAGCTGTTTCCGGTTTAGGGTATAAGAATGACAACTATACGGAACTCGGTGTGGAAACCAGTATAAACTTTCCCCGCTTCATGTTTCCATTCATATCCAATGACTTTAAGCGGAAGATAAGGGCAACCACAGAATTCGGACTGCAATATAATTATCAGATGCGTCCCGAGTTTACACGCATCGTTGCATCCGGTTCATGGAGTTATAAATGGGGATTGCAGAGACAGCGTTCGCAGCATCGTATAGACTTGCTGGACATCAACTATTTGTATATGCCGTGGATAGAACCCGAGTTTAAAAACAATTTCCTGAACGATGAGAAGAACTATCTGCTAGAGTATAACTATAAAGACCGTTTGATTGTCCGTACCGGGTACAGCTATATCTATAACAGCGCAGGACAAGCATTGATGAACAATGCAGTGATTGGTAATTCTTATAGTATACGTTTCAACTTTGAGTCTGCGGGAAATCTCCTGTATGTGCTTTCTAAAATGAGTAATTTAAAGAAGAATGATCAGGACGAATACACTATCTTGAATATTCCGTATGCACAATATATAAAAGGTGACCTGGACTTTGCCAAAAATATCGTCATCGATAACCGTAACTCCATTGCATTTCATATTGGGGGAGGTATTGCCATTCCTTACGGCAACGCACGGATGATTCCTTTCGAGAAACGTTATTTCTCGGGTGGAGCAAACAGTGTACGCGGATGGTCGGTACGTAGTCTTGGTCCCGGTACTTTCTCCGATGAAAAAGGTAACTTCATGAACCAGTCGGGTGACATCAAGCTGGATGCCAGTATAGAATACCGCACACGTTTATTCTGGAAGTTCAGAGGTGCTTTGTTTGTAGATGCGGGAAATATTTGGACGATTCGCGAATATCAGGATCAACCGGGGGGTAAATTCAAGTTCGACCAGTTTTATAAGCAAATAGCCGTAGCTTACGGTGTGGGATTACGTCTGGATCTGGATTTCTTTGTACTTCGCTTTGATGGTGGTATGAAGGCTATTAACCCTGAAAAGGGGAAGGATCGTTATCCCATTCTGCGTCCTGACTTCGGACGTGACTTTGCTTTCCACTTTGCAGTAGGTTACCCATTCTAAAAAATCGGGGAGGGGTATAAAAAGCAACGGGCGAATGATTGCTCATCCGCCCGCATATTCAAATTCTTTTCTTAATTAGCGTGCAGCGTAATAAGTGTTGATCATCGTTGCCTGACGAGCAGCAGCTACGCCTTGCGCATCCAATGTCACATTCATTGCTTCACCATTCGGCAGATACATCTGTGCAGTACCATCACCGTTCATTTGCAGCAATTCAGTGCTAACACCTTCTGCAACAACATTCCAAGTGTTCAATTCTTTGTCGTAAACCAGCTCCATAGCAGTGGTTTCACCTTCTTTTGTGATAGAGTAACCGTTCTCCAATGTTTTTACGAGATAGTTTCCGTTTTCACCTTTTACTTTCTTCACATCACCCACGTTAGCCATCGGATTGGAACCGCTCCAGAATTCAATGGAGTTGATTACCAACGCATCTGCCAGATAGCAAACAGGATATACGGGGATAATGTTGCAAGCCAGATAAACAAGCTCATTAACAAACTTTGTACCGATACTTTGGTTCCAATTCACCAATTTACTGTGCAGGCCGAAAGAACCGATACAAGAACTGAAAAGAAATGCGCCACAAATCATCACGGTTGCAGCCAAATTCAAATTACTCTTTTTCATAATTACTTTCTTTTGTTTTACTGAGTTTATTGATTTAACTCTTTGCTCTTTTTCTTCGGGCAAATATAAGTGCTTTTTGTGAAAAATACACTTAAATAAGAGACAAAAACAAATTTTCAGTTAAACAGCCCCGGTAAAATTAAGGCTTTTTTGGGGTCAAAGCCTTACCTAACCAGTGGTCTACGGCAAACTTTCCGGGACCGATAATATACATCAGTACGTATACCACCAGATATATGAAAGCCAGTTCTTTGACCGCAAACGGATCGTTTCCGTGAATAACAAAGAATGCCATCCCCATTGTAAATATCATCGGCAGCATAGCCAGACGGTAAAGGAAACCAATGATAAATGCCATAGAACAAGCCAATTCACCGAATATGGCTAATCCCAGGGAAAGAGGACTGCCCACACCCAGCGGATCGGGAAATACAGCGGATAACTCCTGATAATTGGACCACTTCTCGATGCCGTGATTCATTAATAACATACCAAATATAATTCTCACTATTAATAATATAGCAGACGTTGCTGCTCCATCCGGTTTAGACGGGAATAAAAATTTGTAAAGCATAGTCGTTCGTTTTAAACATTTATATTTAATATAACGAAAAATAAGGCATTATGGTTTATCTCTACGCAAAGGTTTTATAATAACCCGCAAAGAAGGATCGTATGTAAAGTAACTCCACATCCAGTCTACAAAGATAAACAGACGGTTCTTTACACCGACAATGCTCATTAAGTGAATGAATAGCCATACTGCCCACGCGGGGAAACCACCGAAGCGAAGGTTTTTCAGTTCCACCACTGCGTGATTGCGTCCTATGGTAGCCATGGAACCTTTGTTGTGATAAACAAAAGGTTGCATTTCAAGCCCCCGTTCCTTTCTATCCAGATTCTGAATCAGATTATGGGCTTGCTGAATGGCTGGCTGAACTACTTGTGGATGTCCCTTCGGGTATTCCTTGGAAATCATAAGTGCAGTATCACCGATGGCAAAAATATTGTTATAACCCTGAACACAGTTGTAGAGATCAACAAAGAGACGGTTACCGGGGCCATAGGCTTCCTTTGCAAGTCCCTCTATGCTGTTGGCGCGTACACCTGCAACCCAAAAGACATTCATCGTTTCCAGAGTACTGTTATCACTCAGTGTCATTATTCCATTTTCATAATTCGTAACCTGCACACTGGTTATGATCTCCACGTCACGTTTTAATAAGTAATTTGCCACTTCTTCCGAAGATTTTTCAGAGAAAGCGGAGAGCAGACGGGGAGCACCATCCACAAGAACAATGCGCATCAGGTTCATATCAAGATCGGGATAGTCTTGCGGAAGCACAAATTTTTTCATTTCTGCTAATGCACCGGAAAGTTCTATACCCGTGGCGCCACCACCTACAATGACAAATGTCATGAGACGTTTTCTTTTCTCCAGATTGCTGGTATTCTGTGCTTTTTCAAAACTTTCCAGTATCTGGTTGCGATTAAACAAAGCTTCCGCAGTGTTCTTCAGGGCCATTGTCCGTTGAGATAGCCCATCGTTACCAAAATAGTTAGTACGGCATCCGGTAGAGACAACCAGATAATCGTATGAAAGAGCTCCGATGGAAGTCTCCAGAATATTATCTTCGGGAATTACCCGTTGCGCCTCACAAATACGTATATGGAAATGTTTTCTCTTTTTAAATATCTTGCGGTAAGGAAAAGAAATTGCACTCGGTTCAATACCGGCGGTTGCTACCTGATAGAGTAGGGGTTGGAAAATATGATGATTATTCTTGTCCAATAACACTATCTGGAATTTATCACTTCTCAATTTTCGTGCCAACTTCAATCCACCGAAGCCACCACCCACAATTACAAGTCGTTTTCGTCCCTCTTTATCGGGAATATCCATTTTTGTTTTCATAATGAAGTTCGTTATTCGTTCTAAAAGAATAACGTTAAAACGGGAATAAAGTTCTGAAATTCTTATTTCTTCCCCCTTTTTTCTTAATGGAAGAAGTTTGAACAAAACACTTCACAAAATTGTTGTTATATGGTTAAAATAAAACTAAATTTGCCGACGTAGTTTTCTACAGGTATAATCATGGACGCTAAACTAATGAAATGGGTATTACCGGTGCTGTTATTGATAATAGCCACCGATATATGGGCACAAGGCCCCACAGGAACAGATGTTTCAGTCGAATCTTCTGTATCCGTAACTGATACTTTACCACAAAAGAAAAGTTTCTTCAAGAAATTCCTGGACTATTTTAATGATGCCAATAAAGAGAAAAAAAACAAGAAGTTTGACTTCAGCGTTATCGGAGGGCCTCATTATTCCAGTGACACCAAGCTCGGTATCGGTCTGGTAGCCGCCGGATTATATCGTACAGACCTGAATGACACCATCCTTCCGCCATCTAATGTATCTTTATACGGTGATGTATCTACGGTAGGTTTCTATTTGTTGGGGGTACGTGGAAATCATCTCTTTCCACAAGACAAATACCGTCTGAATTACAATCTTTATTTCTATTCGTTCCCCAGCCTATATTGGGGAAAAGGATATGAAAACGGTTCTAATGACGATAATGAAAGTGATTACGACCGCTTCCAGGCACAAGTAAAGGTAGACTTCATGACTCGTGTAGCGCGGAACTTCTATATCGGTCCGATGACTGTCTTTGATTATGTCTACGGCCACGATTTTGAAAAGCCCGAACTATGGGAAGGAATGAAAGCACGGACTACCAATATAAGCCTCGGATTCTCATTACTCTATGATTCACGGGATTTCCTCACAAATGCCTATGGTGGCTATTACCTGAGAATAGACCAACGATTCAGTCCCGCATTCCTCGGTAATAAATATGCTTTCAGCAGCACAGAGCTGACTACCAGCTATTATCATCCTGTATGGAAAGGGGGAGTATTGGCTGGGCAATTCCATACATTGCTGAATTACGGTAATCCGCCTTGGGGACTGATGGCAACATTGGGAAGTTCTTATTCCATGCGTGGCTATTACGAAGGGCGTTACCGTGATAAATGTGCTATGGATGCGCAGATAGAGCTTCGTCAGCACGTCTGGAGGCGAAATGGCGTAGCTGTATGGGCAGGAGCGGGAACCGTATTTCCTAAATTCTCCGGCTTCGAAGTTAAACATATCCTCCCTAATTATGGTTTTGGTTATCGGTGGGAGTTCAAAAAGAGAGTAAACGTAAGGTTAGATTTAGGGTTTGGAAAAGGCCAGACCGGATTTATATTCAACATCAATGAAGCTTTTTAAAAACATAAAGAAATGGTTGGAAAATCAGGAGCATTTGTTCTATCTGTTCCTGTTGATCCTGATAGTACCCAATATCATCCTCTGTTTTACAGAGCCGATGCCTGTGGTGGCAAAAGTGTGCAATGTACTGTTGCCATTTGCTTTCTATTATCTATTAATGACTTTGTCGAGAAACTGTGGAAAGATGTTCTGGATCCTTTTCCTATTCATCTTCTTCGGAGCTTTCCAGATAGTACTGCTTTATCTCTTCGGACAGTCCATTATTGCTGTGGATATGTTCCTGAACCTGGTAACCACTAATTCGAGTGAAGCTATGGAGTTGCTGGATAATCTTGTTCCGGCATTAGTGAGCGTGATTATTCTTTATATACCGGCATTGATTCTGGCTGTAATCTCCATTATAAAGAAGCGGAAATTATCTCCGGAATTTATCCGTCGGGAACGGAAAAAGGCATGGATTGCCTTGCTCATCGGTTTTATTTCACTGGGCGCCGCTTATGGACTGGATAAACGTTACGAGCTGAAATCGGATTTGTATCCGGCCAACGTGTGTTACAATGTAGCACTCGCATTCCAGCGTAATGCCCAAACAAGGACGTATTACCGCACATCAGAGAACTTTACTTTTAACGCCCAGCCTTCCCATCCGGAAGACAGGCGCGAAATTTATATTATGGTAGTGGGCGAGACATCCCGCGCCCTGAACTGGAGTCTTTACGACTATGATCGGGATACGAACCCTGAACTTTCTAAAATAGAAGGAGTGACCTCTTTCTGCCATGTTCTGACGGAATCGAATACTACGCACAAGAGTGTACCAATGCTGCTTTCTCCTGTATCTGCACAGAATTTCGATTCCATTTATTATCGGAAAAGTATCATTACCGCTTTCAAAGAAGCCGGCTTCCAGACAGCTTTCTTCTCAAACCAACGATACAACCATTCTTTCATCGACTTCTTCGGAATGGAAGCGGATACTTATGATTTTATCAAGGAAGATTCCCAGGATTCGCAATATAACCCTTCAGATGACGACCTGTTAATGTTGGTAGAAAAAGAACTTGAGAAAGGAAATCGGAAACAGCTCATTGTATTGCATACCTATGGATCTCACTTCAATTACCGGGAACGTTATCCGGAAGCTGCTGCTTTCTTCTTGCCGGATTTCCCCGTAGATGCAGAAGTGAAATACAAAGATAACCTGATGAATGCCTACGATAATTCCATTCGGTATACGGATAATTTCCTGGCACGTATCATCCACCTATTGGAGGAGCAGCAAGTAGATGCCAGTATGCTTTACACGTCCGACCATGGGGAAGATATCTTCGACGATGGTCGACACCTTTTTCTTCATGCATCCCCCGTTCCGTCCTATTATCAGTTACACGTACCTTTCCTGCTGTGGACATCCGACAGTTATAGGGAAGAGTATCCCGGGATAGAGAAAGCTGCTTCGATGAACCGACAGAAAAATATATCTTCCAGCATTTCTTTTTTCCAGACCATGATGGAACTGGCCGGAATAGAAACTCCGTATCGCAATGACAGTCTATCTATCACCAGCCCTCTCTATACAGAGAAATCGAGGGTTTATCTGAACGATCATAATGAACCGCGTCCACTGGATGATATAGGAATGAGAAAAGAAGACTTTGAGATGCTGAAAAAAAGAGGTATAGACGCGCAATAATACTATTTACTTTTTCTTCCTGATCTCCTCTTTCTCCAGATTTCTAACAGAAGGAATACACATCATCAGAATTGCAGTCAGTACAATGGCAAAACCACAGTATATAAATATGTTGCCTATTCCCAAGGAGTCGGCTACAAAGCTTGTCACAAGCAAACCGATAATAGAAGGGAACAAACTTATACTGTCGAAAAGCGAGAATACACGCCCCAGATAAATCGGTTTGAACTGCGTCTGCAATAGAGCGGTAAAGGGACCGGATAAAAATGGCACGATAAGCCCTTGTACCACCGTCAGTATGGCAAAAAAGACATACCCATTGCCGGGCAACATACCACATATAGCCAATGCCAGACCAAGTACTGCATAAGAGAACGCAATCATCAGTATCTTCCTGATCTTAGGATTCCAAATCCCCAATAAAGCCCCTCCAGCCAACATGCCCACCCCAAAAAGTGTTTCTATCAAACTAATCTGATAAGCTGTTCCGGAGAAAGTATGCAGAGTCATCAGCGGCATCAGGGCGACTATCGGCAACACAAAGAAAGTAATCAGGATTTCTGTAACCATCACCCAACTAACTCCTCGGTTGCGCATAATCACATGGAAACCGTCGCGCATATCGTTCAATACACTCTTAGCTGAGATATTTTCCTTCTTCGGATTCGGAATGTAAACAAACAGTAGGGAAGTGCAGGCAATGATTGCACCTGCCACATCCAATAACATGACTACACTCATATCGAATGCCAGAAGCAGAACCGCTCCCAACGCAGGGCCACCGATATTACAAATAGACTGGATAGCCTGGTTAATCCCCGCAATACGAGTCAGTTCCTTTTCCGGAGCCAGCAATGGAATGGATGATTTCATTGCCGGTGAATGGAACGAACCACCAATGGAACGAAGTGCCAATAATATATAAATGTGCCACAATTCCACAATATCCAGGTAAAATAACAAAGCGATGATACCGGAACAGAGTGCAACGAAACTATCTGCACCTATCATAGTCCATTTCCGGTTCCAGCGATCCACATATACGCCTGCAAATGCCCCTAACAAGGCTTGCGGCAACAAGGCGGCAATCATGGCAAAGGACAAAACTTCCGCAGAACCCGTTTTGAGACTAATCCATAAGACGATAGAGAACTGAGCGATGGAACTACTTAATATAGAAAATAGTTGCCCGCTCCATATTATGATAAATTTTTTCTTCCAATTATTCATGATGAGAGTGAAACTATATAATGAAAAACAGATAAATGCCTCCTGTTGTTGCATCTACATACGGGAGATTTTTAAGATTCTTTTAGTCTAGTAGCAATAGTCACATCCAGTGACGATAAAAAAGGTTCTGAAACTCAATTGTTTTCAGAACCTTACCTTTGTACACCCTCAGGGACTCGAACCCTGGACCCATTGATTAAGAGTCAATTGCTCTACCAGCTGAGCTAAGAGTGCATCGTTTTTCTTATTTGCGGGTGCAAAAGTAGTCCTTTTATTTTATTCATCCAAGCAAAATAAAATCTTTTTTTCGATGAAAGCGGCTTTTTTTAATCAAACTCGTATAGGTCAGAGGGAGTGCTACGCTTTAAAGCGCAGAGTTGCACATCTTTACCTACCAATATACCTTTACTCTTTAATTTCCATTCCACCGTCTTGTAAGCAAGTTCCGGATGATTATTGTCTTTGCTCAAATGACAAAGCCAGATATATTTCAGATCTTCCGTGATATTTTCAGCCAGGAACTCGGCAGTTGCAATATTGCTCATGTGTCCCGTACGGCTGGTGATGCGCTCCTTTAAATACTGCGGATATGTACCCATACGTAGCATTTCATCATCATAGTTAGCTTCCAGTATCAGGTAATTCGCTTTACGGATAAACTTGGCAGCAGTAGGGGTGATTTCACCAAGGTCGGTAAGGAACGAGAATACTTTTCCGTCGATTTCAATGCAATAACCCACATTGTCCGTACCGTCGTGGGGAACTTCGAAAGACTCAATGCGAAAATCTTCCAGTACCATCGGTTCTTCTTTCTCCAGATAATGAACGGAAGAGTGGAGCTTCTCCGTCATGCAATAACTTTTGTTGATTCCTTCGTGGATACGTGCAGTTGTGTAGACAGGGATGTGCAGTTTCTCACCCAGTCCGCCTACAGCTTTGATATGGTCTGCGTGGTCATGTGTTACGAATACCGCGCGTATCGTCTCCATGCCGACACCCACCTCCTTCAATGATTTCTTAATAGTACGTACCGCTATACCAGCGTCAATAAGTATTCCGTATTTTTCAGTGCCTATATAATAGCAGTTGCCACTACTTCCGCTCGCAAGGCTTATAAATTTTACTTTCATTATGTTCTCCTCAATTTAGAAAAAGCCGCCACTTTTATGGCAAAGTGACGGCAAATATACATAAAAAATGAGATATTCAGACCTTGGCTTTCTTCTTTTTGTCGATGGATTGGGTGATTTTGGCAAATACTAACAGTGCCAGTGCAGATATCAGACCGATAGCGGCGAAATAGTACCAGATATAATGCGCATTTGCGCTGGCAGCCTCCCATGCTTCACGAGTCTCAAAGAGGACAGGATCGGGACAGTATTTTGTCAACAATACTCCCGCGATACCAAAACCGAAGATGGAAGAGAGGAAGGAATGGAGATGGCTAAATCCAAGATACATACCTTCTTCACCCTTAGGCGCTTGCAGGGAGAAGTACTCCAGATAACGCGGTGAAATGAAACATTCTGCCAAAGCCTGTATCACAATACCGGCGATCATCATTAATGTGATATTGCTCATTCCGCTTATCACATCATTTCCAAGCAGGTTACCGCATGCCATCAGCAGAGCCGAAAAGGGGATAAGGAACATACCGATATTCATGGAAGTAATAGCCGACCGTTTCGCCATCAAACGCGTCACGAAACTAACGCAGCAAACCACTACAAATGGGTTTACATTGGCTATCCAACCCGGCTTGGCAGTTTCACCCGCCATACGGATTACATATTTACCAACTTGTAGGAACCGTTCTGGTATTCGGGGCTGCCGACCAGCACGATCTTCTTCGGGGCGACCTCTTTGAGGAAGTCCTGGCTGTTGCCCGTAGCCTGGATATACGGTTCGAACCATACGTCGCGCAGGGCGGCCATCATCGGCTGTACGGCGTCGAACTCGACGGGAACCAGCTGTACCTCCGACAGGCTGCTGTAAGCCTGCGCAGCGTCCCAGCGGTATACGACGTCGATGTTGTAGGGCAGCGTGTAGTTCTGGTACAGCCATTTGTCCAGTTCGTTCTCGGCGTACTTCTCCCCGCCCAGTCCGGGGATGTAGAGATCGTCGGCTATCTTCTCTTCTTCGCGGCAACCGCCCAGAAGCAACGTCGCTCCGAACAAGGCTGCAAGGAATATGTTGTTGTATCTTTTCATATCTTTCACGATTGGATTGTATTGTTTACCACGGTTGCGGAATGTTGTTCATCGGGTTGGCTTCGACGCCGGCGAGAATCGCGGGCTGCGGGAGTTGCAGGATGCGACGGCGCAGTAAGCACGAACGCCGGGCAGATAAGTGGGCGGTTAAAAAGTTGACGTCGGGCGTCAGCGTGCTCGTCTGACCGGAGTTGTCGCGGTGCGTGACGGGGATGTTCCAACGCAGGATATCGTAGTAACGCTGTCCCTCGTAGAGGAACTCGATGCGGCGGAAGTCGAGGATCGTCAGGATCAGTGCCTTTTGCAGACGCCCCTGCTCGCCGTCGAGGAAGCGGCCCTTGTTGAAGTCGCTGTTGATGAAGGTGTTCGCACCGTTCAACTGCGCCGAGTAGTAGCTCAGGATCTTGGCCTGCGTGAGCGACGTGGTGGCGATGTCGAAATCATCGGCCGGGATGCGCAGCTCGATGAAGCAGTTCAGATCGTCGAGCGCCTCGTCGAACTTCCCGAGCATCGTATTGGCCTCGGCGCGCGCCAGCAGCATCTCGTCGCTGCGGAAGAGCGGCAATTTGGTGTAGGCCGTACCGATTCCCTCGACGATGTCCGAATAGTAGAACTCCTCGTAGTACTTCGCCAGCACCTTGCCCTTGGCACCGCCGCTGTATCCGTAGGCGCAGTTCGAATAGACCCAGTCCGCGCCGGTGGCGTTCTCGGTGGTCAATTTGGTGAAGACCTCCTCGTTGAGCGTGTAACGGGTGTAAAGGTTCGCCGAGATGGTTCGCCCGATGGCGGTCATCGGTTCGCTGAGCAGCAGGTTCGCGTTGCTGCCGGCCGACGCGAACTCCTGACCGATCTTGTCGGAGTTGTCGTTGTCATTCTAACCGGCGAGGGAAACTGCCCGGTCACGCCGGTGGTTCAAATGCTGCAGGGCAAATGGAAACTCC
>OGXJ01001471.1_pt1 | contig 17489 bp, 15 predicted proteins | sample 1576231 | NCBI WGS metagenome assembly OGXJ01 (sample SAMEA3541539, study PRJEB24748) | human gut metagenome | biome: human gut; feature: human-associated habitat; material: faeces | place: China | collected 2012
GTCTGGACCGCGCCCTGGTCAACTTCTTCCTGGACCAGCATGTGAAGCACGAGGATACCCGTCTTAGCTTTTCTTCACATGCTGGCGCGCTGCCAGTCCACGCAGAAAATAACGTAAAAATTGATCGCCGCATTCGCGGAAGTTTTTATGATCCGGTGCACGCATCATCGCTGTAATTTCCGGCATCGAAACGCGGAACTGCTGTTCGGTGAGGATCGCCAGAATGTCATCGGTTTTCAGCGAAAACGCGATGCGTAATTTTTTCAGCACGATGTTGTTATTAATGCGACGTTCCGGCTCCAGTGCCGGAGCAGACTCATCCTTGCCGCGTTTTTCATAAATCAGGCCATTGAGGAATGACGACAAAACAATGTCCGGACAACGCTGAAAACCCTCTTCGTCTTCTTTACGTAGCCAGACGGCGATCTGTTCCGCGGTGGCTTCGACATTACCCAGCGCCAGAATACGCACCAGGTCATTATTATTGGCTTTCAAAATGTAGCGCACGCTGCGCAGAATATCGTTACTTAGCATGAGGCCTTCAGGTGTTGATGAGGCAAAAAGCCATTTTAGCAGTCTTTTACAGGCCAATCGCCTCTTTTAAGCTTTTCAGATAACGGCGGCTGACCGGCACGGTTAAGCCATTACGCAAAATCAACTCGGCCTGGCCGTTATCTTCCAGACGAATCTCCTGTAAATGCGCGAGGTTAACCAGATACTGACGATGGCAGCGCAGTAGTGGTGTACGACTTTCCAGGGTACGTAATGTCAATTCGGTAAAGCCCTCTTTCCCTTCGTGGCTGGTAACGTAGACACCGCTCATCCGACTGCTGACAAATGCCACATCTTTCATTTGCAGCAAATAAATCCGACTATGCCCCGTACAAGGGATAAATTTCAGCGCCTGTTGATTTTCCGGTAACAGCGAAACATCCTGCTTGCTGCGTTCCTGACGCAAACGCGCCAGCGTTTTCTCCAGTCGCGCTTCATCAATTGGCTTCAGCAGATAGTCAAAGGCATGTTCTTCAAAGGCTTTAATAGCGTATTCGTCAAACGCGGTGAGAAAAACAATATACGGACGATGTTCCGGGTCGAGCATCCCCACCATTTCCAGACCACTGATGCGCGGCATCTGGATATCGAGAAACAGCACATCCGGGCGCAGTTTATGCACCGCGCCGATCCCTTCCACGGCGTTTGAACACTCACCAACGATTTCAATATCGCTCTGCTCCTGCAAAAATACGCGCAGATTCTCCCGTGCTAACGGTTCATCATCGACAATTAAGACTTTAATCATGCCTCGTCCCTCCATGGTAGTCGTAACGTTATTCGGGTGTAACTATCAGGCTCACAGGCGACGCTTATCCCATAGTCATCGCCAAACCGTTCACGTAAACGCTTATCCACCAGATTCATCCCCAGCCCACTGGCATTGGTTACCGGTTGATACAAACCGGCATTGTCTTCGATCTCCAGCATCAAATGTTGCCCCTCACGTCGGGCGCTGATTGCCACTCGCCCTGTATCCAGCAGTTGTGATGTCCCATGTTTAATGGCGTTTTCCACTATCGGTTGCAGGGTAAACGCGGGCAATTGCTGCTGGGATAATTCTTGCGGAATAGCAATGTTGACCTGCAACCGCGACTGGAAGCGCGCCTTTTCAATTTGCAGATAAGCGTTCACATGTTCAATTTCGTCGGCGAGAGTAACAAACTCCGAAGGCCGCTTTAAGTTTTTGCGGAAAAAAGTGGAAAGATATTGCACCAGCTGGCTGGCCTGTTCGCTGTCGCGGCGAATCACCGCTTTAATGGTGTTAAGCGCATTAAACAAAAAATGGGGGTTCACCTGGGCGTGAAGCAGTTTGATCTCTGACTGGGTGAGCATCGCTTTTTGCCGCTCATATTGCCCGGCGAGGATCTGCGCCGAAAGCAGTTGCGCAATCCCCTCGCCCAGCGTGCGGTTGATTGAACTGAATAAACGGTTTTTGGCTTCATACAATTTGATGGTGCCCATCACCCGCTGATTTTCACCACGCAACGGAATTACCAGCGTCGACCCCAGTTTGCATTGCGGATGCAAAGAGCAACGATAAGGTACTTCGTTGCCATCAGCGTAGACCACTTCACCGGTTTCAATCGCTTTTAAGGTGTAAGTCGAAGAAATCGGTTTGCCGGGTAAATGGTGGTCGTCACCAATTCCGGTAAAGGCCAGCAATTTCTCTCGATCGGTAATCGCGACTGCACCAATATCCAGCTCCTGATACAGCACCTGTGCCACTTTCATGCTGTTCACTTCGTTAAACCCCTGGCGCAAAATGCCTTCCGTCGAGGCCGCCACTTTCAGCGCAGTGGCAGAAAAAGCCGAAGTGTATTTTTCAAACATCGCGCGTTTATCGAGCAATATACGCATAAACAGCGCCGCGCCGACGGTATTGGTGACCATCATTGGCGCAGCAATATTACTCACCAGACGCACCGCATCTTCATAAGGTCGGGCGATCGCCAGGATGATCAGCATTTGCACCATTTCAGCGACGAACGTGACGGCACCGGCGGTAATGGGGTTAAAGACTTTATCAGTGCGCCCGCGGCGGATCAGGATGCTGTGTACCAGGCCGCCGAGCAATCCTTCAACGATGGTCGAGATCATGCAACTTAACGCGGTCATGCCCCCCATCGAATATCGATGTAACCCGCCGGTCAGACCAACCAGCCCACCGACGACCGGACCGCCGAGTAAGCCGCCCATTACCGCGCCTATCGCACGGGTATTGGCAATAGAATCGTCAATGTGCAACCCAAACCAGGTGCCCATGATGCAGAAGATGGAAAAGACGATGTAGCAGAGAAATTTATGCGGCAGACGAACCGTGACCTGCATTAACGGTATGAATAATGGCGTTTTACTCATTAACCATGCAATGACTAAAAAAACGCACATCTGCTGAAGCAGCAGCAACACCAGATTAAAATCGTACATACCCGCAAACCACACTTCCCTTTAAAACGCGTAACATACATTGCCTGCGTTTAACTTTCTTTGAACTCTTGCAGAAAAATGAGAATTCGTGAGTATGATCACTCAAAATCGCCTGGCAAAAATAAAATCACCCTATAGATGCACAAAAAACGGGCAAAACTACCTGGTTCGCAAAACTGCGTCTAAAGTTAAACCGGGACCTCGCGAGCAAGGGTGAGACGATGGCGCTTTACACAATTGGTGAAGTGGCGTTGCTTTGTGATATTAACCCTGTCACGTTACGCGCGTGGCAGAGGCGTTACGGATTGCTGAAACCGCAACGGACAGACGGCGGTCATCGGCTGTTCAACGATGCCGATATTGACCGGATCCGCGAGATTAAACGCTGGATCGACAACGGCGTGCAGGTCAGCAAAGTAAAAATGCTGCTCAGTAATGAAAATGTTGATGTGCAGAATGGCTGGCGCGATCAGCAAGAAACATTACTGACTTACCTGCAAAGCGGCAATCTGCATAGCCTGCGAACGTGGATCAAAGAGCGTGGTCAGGATTACCCCGCCCAGACACTCACCACACATCTGTTTATTCCTCTGCGCCGACGGCTTCAGTGCCAACAACCGACTCTCCAGGCGCTGCTGGCGATCCTCGACGGCGTACTGATCAACTACATCGCCATCTGTCTGGCTTCGGCACGTAAAAAACAGGGTAAAGATGCGCTGGTGGTTGGCTGGAATATTCACGATACCACCCGTCTGTGGCTGGAGGGCTGGATTGCCAGTCAACAAGGCTGGCGCATTGATGTCCTCGCCCACTCACTCAATCAACTACGCCCTGAACTGTTTGAAGGCCGTACATTGCTGGTGTGGTGCGGTGAAAATCGAACCTCCGCCCAACAACAGCAACTCACCAGTTGGCAAGAACAAGGCTATGATATTTTCCCACTCGGCATTTAATGATTCGTTAACAAATGCGCTTTACTGTACAATCCTTTCGTTAACATAAGGAGTGCATTATGCGCATAGCTAAAATTGGGGTCATCGCCCTGTTCCTGTTTATGGCGTTAGGCGGAATTGGTGGCGTCATGCTCGCAGGTTATACCTTTATTTTGCGTGCTGGCTAAGCGCCTGCACCAGCCTTTCAAACAGGCGGTCTGCAATGATCGCCGCCAGTGCCACCAGTAACGCCCCCTGGATCACATACGCGGTATTAAATCCGCTAAGCCCGATGATGATGGGCGTACCCAGCGTGCTGGCCCCTACCGTTGAGGCGATCGTCGCCGTACCAATGTTGATAATCACCGAAGTTCGCACGCCCGCCAGAATCACCGGAGCCGCCAGCGGTAGCTCGACCTTACGCAGTCGCTGACCACGACTCATTCCCATACCCTTCGCAACTTCTGTCACGCTGGCATCAATCGCTCCCAGCCCGGCAAGTGTCGCCTGCAGGACGGGCAGCACGCCGTACAGGATCAAGGCGATAATCGCTGGTTGCAGACCAAAGCCGATCACCGGAACAGCAATCGCCAGCACTGCGACAGGCGGAAAAGTCTGCCCAACGGCGGCAATAGTTTCCACCAGTGGGCGAAATTCCGCGCCCCACGGGCGAGTGACTGCAATTCCGGCACCAGTACCAATGATCACCGCAAACAAACTCGAAATTCCCACCAGCCAGAAATGAGCCAGTGCCAGAGCTGCAAAACTTTCTTGCTGATAAACGGGTCGTGGCAGTTGTGGGAACAAGGCAGCAAACAGCGGCTGGCTGTAAGGCAGCCAGAAAATCAGTGCCACAAACAGAGCAATGAGCCAGAACAGCGGATCGCGCAACATCTTCATACGTTTACGCCTCCACCAGCAGATCCTGAAAATGCAGCGTGCCGCAAGGCTGGCCCAGCATGTTCACCACCGGCAGCACCTCGCATCCCCGCGCGACAAACAGGGAGAGCGCATCGCGTAGCGTCATCTCTTCTGCCAGTGCCTCACCTTCTGCACGTTCTTCGCGACGCACGTAATCCGCCACACTACGTAACGAAAGCAGGCGCACACCCAGTTCACTACGTCCAAAAAACTGGCGGACAAAATCATTCGCCGGACGAGTCAGCATCGTCAGCGGATTGCCCTGCTGCACCACTTCACCGTGATCCATCAATACCAAATGTTCTGCCAGCCGTAGCGCCTCATCAATATCATGAGTGACCAGCACAATAGTGCGCCCCAGCAAACGGTGAATGCGCGTCATCTCTTGTTGCAACGCGCCGCGCGTTACCGGGTCCAGTGCGCCAAAAGGTTCATCCATCAGTAAGACTTGCGGATCGGCAGCCAGTGCGCGCGCCACTCCCACACGTTGCTGCTGACCACCGGAAAGCTGATGCGGATAACGCTCACGCAAATTTGACTCCAGCCCCAGTAGCGCCATTAATTCGTCGATACGATCGTCAATCCGTGCCCGCGACCATTTTTGTAATTGCGGCACGGTAGCGATGTTTTGCGCCACGCTCCAGTGGGGGAACAGGCCAATAGATTGAATGGCATAGCCCATCCGGCGGCGCAACTCCAGTACTGGCAGCGAGCGAATTTCTTCTCCGGCAAAGCGGATCACGCCGCTGTCATGCTCCACCAGGCGGTTAATCATTTTCAGGGTGGTGGATTTACCGGAGCCAGATGTGCCAATCAGCACCGAAAAACTCCCTTCCTGAAAATTGAGATTGAGATCGTTAACGGCTTTTTGTGCGCCGAACAGTTTGCTGACATGGCTAAATTCAATCATTACGTTTCACCTTCAGCAGTGCGATAAGCAAATCGAACAGCGCGTCGGTAAGCACCGCCAGAACAATTACCGGGATCACCCCCAGCAACACTAAATCAATGGCACTGCTTAGCAGCCCCTGGAAAACCAGCGCACCAAAACCGCCTGCACCGATTAACGCCGCAATCACCGCCATACCTACAGTTTGCACCATCACCACCCGCAGGCTGCGCAGAAATACCGGTAACGCCAGCGGTAACTGAACATGCAGGAAACGCTGCGCCCCGCTCATCCCTATCGCTCTGGCGCTCTCCAGCACATCGCGCGGGATCTGGTTCAAACCGACTACCACGCCGCGCACCAGCGGCAGCAATGCATAGAGCACCAGCGCAATCAGTGCGGGTGTCATTCCTGTTCCTGCTATGCCGAGCTTCCCCAGCCACGGAAAGGCCTTAACCAGCGCGGCAAGCGGCGCAATCAACAGGCCAAAAAGCGCTACCGAAGGCACGGTCTGAATGACATTGAGCAGAGAAAAAATCGCCCCCTGCCGCGCAGTGGAAAAGTAGCACCAGATGCCCAACGGCACACCAATCACTAACGCAGGCAGCACCGCACCAAACAGCAACGTCAGATGTTGTGCCAGCGCGTCGTCAAACACATCCTGACGGTTGGCGTATTCTTTCATTAGCGAGAGATCGTTAAGCGTGCCGGAGTACAGCAACCACAGCGGAATGATGGCAATCTGCATATGCAACAACCAGCGCCACAGCGGATGCGCGGAGATTCGGCGAATGGCATCACTACAGGCCAGCAATGCCAGCGCCGCAGCCAGCCAGAAACCACTGCCGAGGCTGGTACGCGCCAGCGCACTGCCATTTTGCGCCAGCTGCGTCGCTGCCTTTCCTGCGCCCCATATCAGTAACACGAAGACGAATTGCGCCAGAATGAGTGCAAAAATGCTGCCTTTTTTAGCGGGGATAAAACAGGCTGTCAGCCAGGCGCAACCAACGCCCACCAGCATCCAGATCGTTTGCGGCCACAGTTGCCAGAGATGACGCCCTTCACCCGAGACTAAACGATTAGGCGCGTAACTGATAAACGGCAGCGCCGCTGCGATTACCGTCAGCAACAGCAGCAGCGCCAGAACAGGATTAATACGTAGATAAGTCACGGGAAATTACTTCGTCCACCCTTTTTGTTTCAGGTAGTCGGCAGCCACTTTTTTGGCATCCAGTCCTTCAACGGCAATGCTGGCATTCAGTTGCTGCAATGTTTTTGCATCGAGGCTGGCGAAGACTGGCTGTAGCCACTGTGCCATTTGCGGATACTCTTTCAGCACCGACTCACGCACCACTGGTGCAGGCGCGTAGATAGGTTGCACGCCTTGCGGATCGCTTAAGGTTTGCAACCCCAGCGCTGCGACCGGACCGTCAGTGCCGTAAGCCATTGCGGCATTAACGCCAGAAGTTTGCTGGGCAGCGGATTTAATCGTTACCGCCGTGTCACCGCCCGCCAGTGACAGCAACTGATCCTGATCGAGTTTAAAGTCGTAGGCTTTTTCAAAAGCGGGTAAGGCATCGGCGCGTTCGATAAACTCAGCCGAGGCTGCCAGTTTGAAGGTGCCGCCCTCTTTCAGATAACGACTCAGGTCGGCAAGCGAAGTGAGTTTATTTTTCTCTGCCACATCCTGACGCACGGCGATGGTCCAGGTGTTATTTGCAGGCGCGGGCGTCAGCCAGATTAACTTGTTTTGCTCTGCATCGAATTTTTTGACTTTCTCGTAGCCCTGCCCGGCATTTTTCCACGCTGCATCGTTTTCATCTTTAAAGAAGAAAGCGCCATTGCCGGTATATTCCGGATAGATATCCAGTTCACCGGAAGTAATTGCCCCGCGTACCACCGGCGTAGTTCCCAACTGGACTTTATTGACCGTCGGTACGCCGTGGCTTTCCAGCACCTGCAAGATGATGTTGCCGAGTAGCGCGCCTTCGGTATCGATTTTTGAACCGACTTTAACGGGGGAAGCCGCGTGCAGCGGCAGGCTCACGGCTGCCAACAAAACCAGTGAACCTGCCCAGACCTTTGAGAGTGGCATGATGCTTTCCTCATTCTTTTACTGTTGTTTTCAGCGAATTAAGAGAAAAGCATAGTTGATAATGGCGGGGTTAGCCTGAGCGGAAGGAATCAGTTGCAGAATCAGATAAATACTTAAAGGGCGCAAACGTCGCGCCCTTGCTAAAGCATTACAGCAACTCAAACTCGCCTTTCTTAACGCGTGCGGAATCAGTGCCGATAAAGACATTGAACTTGCCAGGCTCGGCGTCATATTTCATCTGTTGATTCCAGAACTTCAGCGCCTTGATATCAATCGGGAAGCTGACGGTCTGAGTTTCGCCCGGCTTCAGGGTGATTTTTTCAAAGCCTTTCAGCTGCTTCACTGGACGGCTCATGGAAGCCGTCACATCCTGCAAGTACATCTGGACTACCGTCGCCCCTTCGCGCTTACCGGTGTTCGTCACCTGCACGCTGGCAGTTACTTTACCGTCACGCTTCATGGTCGGCGCAGAAAGTTTCACATCAGAGACGGTGAAAGTGGTATAGCTCAGACCATAGCCGAACGGATACAGCGCCCCGTTAGCCTCATCAAAATAACGCGAAGTGTATTTGTTCGGCTTGTCGGCATTATACGGACGCCCGGTATTCAGATGGCTGTAGTACACCGGGATCTGCCCGACAGAACGCGGGAAGGACATTGGCAGCTTGCCGGACGGGTTGTAATCGCCAAACAATACATCGGCAATTGCATTACCGCCTTCAGTCCCCGCAAACCAGGTTTCCAGAATCGCATCAGCCTGCTGATCTTCTTTCACCAGCGCCAGCGGACGCCCGTTCATCAGCACCAGCACCAGCGGTTTACCAGTGGCTTTCAGCGCCGCAATCAAGTCACGTTGGCTTTGCGGAATAGTGATATCGGTACGGCTGGAGGCCTCGTGCGCCATGCCTTGTGCTTCACCGACCACAGCCACCACCACATCAGATTGTTTCGCAGTCTGCACCGCTTCATCAATCATCTCTTGCGGCGAGCGCGGATCGACTTTGACCGCTTCTTCATACTGATTCAGGAAATCGATAATGCCTTTGTCACTGGTAACGTTCGCCCCTTTGGCGTACCGCACTTTACCGTTTTCACCGACGGCATTTTTAATCCCGGTCAGTACGGTCACGGATTGATCGGCAACACCGGCTGCGGACCAGCTGCCCATCACGTCACGTTTACTGTCCGCCAGTGGCCCAACCACCGCAATGGTGGCCGATTTTTTCAGCGGTAACGTTTCGAGACGGTTTTTCAGCAACACCAGGCTTTCACGCGCCACTTCACGCGCTTCTTTACGGTGCAGGCGGCTTTCGGCATTGGTATCCACCGGGTCAGACTCTTTCGGCCCCAAATGGCTGTATGGGTCGTTAAACAACCCCATATCATATTTAACGTTCAGTACATGGCGGGCAGCATCGTCCAGCTCTGCCATCGTCACTTTGCCAGATTTGATCAACCCAGGCAGATACTTCGAGTAGTACTCGTCGCTCATGCTCATGTTGATTCCGGATTTCAGCGCCACGCGCACCGCATCTTCCGGGTCTGCCGCCGTGCCATGTTTAATCAGCTCTTTGATTGCACCATGATCGGAAACGGTGATGCCTTTAAAACCCCACTGATCGCGCAGAACATCTTTCAGCAGCCAGGTATCGGAGGTGGCTGGCGTGCCGTTCAGCGAGTTCAGCGCCACCATCACCGCGCCGCTGCCTGCGTCCAGCCCCGCTTTGTACGGCGGCATATAATCATTAAACAGGCGCTGCGGACTCATATCGACGGTGTTGTACTCTTTACCGCCTTCTACCGCGCCGTATGCGGCAAAGTGTTTGACGCTGGTCATCACCGAGTAGCGATCTGCCGGGCTTTTACCCTGCATCGCTTCCACCATGGTTTTACCCATTGTTGAGGTGAGATACGTATCTTCGCCAAAACCTTCGGAAGCACGTCCCCAGCGCGGATCGCGCGAGACATCGACCATCGGTGCCCAGGTCATATTCAGGCCATCATCTGCCGCTTCATAAGCAGAGACACGTCCGACCTTTTTTACTGCATCGAGGTTAAAAGACGAGGCCAGACCGAGGCTAATCGGGAACACCGTGCGCTGACCGTGCAGCACGTCGTAAGCAAAGAAAAGAGGAATTTTCAGGCGGCTTAATTCCATCACCTGATCCTGCATGGCGCGGATATCCTGACGGGTTACGGTGTTGAAAATCGCCCCAACCTGACCGTCTTTGATCATCTCGCGGATCGCCTCTTTCGGGTTATCCGGGCCGACGCTGATTAAGCGCAGCTGACCAATTTTCTCATCAACTGTCATTTTCTTAAGCAGTTCGGTGACGAACGCATCCCGCGCTTCGGGCGTTAATGGATGGTTGCCGAATAAATCATCCGCCAGTGCTGGCTGCAGGGCCAGACTCACCGCGATTCCTACTGAACATAGCCATTTCATATGGATTTTTCTTCCTCTGTTGCCCGACGAGGCAGCGAAAATGGTGCAAAAACCGTAGTTTGCCATAAGCATGATGGAGAGAGAAAAAGAATGCTCAGTTTATTGTCTGAATTTTCAAAATATTCACTCGCTGAATTGTCATACAAGGCGCTATTCTAGTTTGTGATATTTTTTCGCCACCACAAGGAGTGGAAAATGTCTTCCATGACAACAACTGATAATAAAGCCTTTTTGAATGAACTTGCTCGTCTGGTGGGTTCTTCACACCTGCTCACCGATCCCGCAAAAACGGCCCGCTATCGCAAGGGCTTCCGTTCTGGTCAGGGCGACGCGCTGGCTGTCGTTTTCCCTGGCTCACTACTGGAATTGTGGCGGGTGCTGAAAGCCTGCGTCACCGCCGACAAAATTATTCTGATGCAGGCCGCCAATACAGGCCTGACCGAAGGATCGACGCCAAACGGTAACGATTATGATCGCGATGTCGTTATCATCAGCACCCTGCGTCTCGACAAGCTGCACGTTCTTGGCAAGGGCGAACAGGTGCTGGCCTATCCGGGCACCACGCTCTATTCGCTGGAAAAAGCCCTCAAACCGCTGGGACGCGAACCGCACTCAGTGATTGGATCATCGTGTATAGGCGCATCGGTCATCGGCGGTATTTGTAACAACTCCGGCGGCTCGCTGGTGCAACGTGGCCCGGCGTATACCGAAATGTCGTTATTCGCGCGTATAAATGAAGACGGCAAACTGACGCTAGTGAACCATCTGGGGATTGATCTGGGCGAAACGCCGGAGCAGATCCTTAGCAAGCTGGATGATGATCGCATCAAAGATGACGATGTGCGTCACGATGGTCGTCACGCCCACGATTATGACTATGTCCACCGCGTTCGTGATATTGAAGCCGACACGCCCGCACGTTATAACGCCGATCCTGATCGGTTATTTGAATCTTCTGGTTGCGCCGGGAAGCTGGCGGTCTTTGCAGTACGTCTAGATACCTTCGAAGCGGAAAAAAATCAGCAGGTGTTTTATATCGGCACCAACCAGCCGGAAGTGCTGACCGAAATCCGCCGTCATATTCTGGCTAACTTCGAAAATCTGCCGGTTGCCGGGGAATATATGCACCGGGATATCTACGATATTGCGGAAAAATACGGCAAAGACACCTTCCTGATGATTGATAAGTTAGGCACCGACAAGATGCCGTTCTTCTTTAATCTCAAGGGACGCACCGATGCGATGCTGGAGAAAGTGAAATTCTTCCGTCCGCATTTTACTGACCGTGCGATGCAAAAATTCGGTCACCTGTTCCCCAGCCATTTACCGCCGCGCATGAAAAACTGGCGCGATAAATACGAGCATCATCTGCTGTTAAAAATGGCGGGCGATGGCGTGGGCGAAGCCAAATCGTGGTTGGTGGATTATTTCAAACAGGCCGAAGGCGATTTCTTTGTCTGTACGCCGGAGGAAGGCAGCAAAGCGTTTTTACACCGTTTCGCCGCTGCGGGCGCAGCAATTCGTTATCAGGCGGTGCATTCCGATGAAGTCGAAGACATTCTGGCGCTGGATATCGCTCTGCGGCGTAACGACACCGAGTGGTATGAGCATTTACCGCCGGAGATCGACAGCCAGCTGGTGCACAAGCTCTATTACGGCCATTTTATGTGCTATGTCTTCCATCAGGATTACATCGTTAAAAAAGGCGTGGATGTGCATGCGTTAAAAGAACAGATGCTAGAACTGCTACAGCAGCGCGGCGCGCAGTACCCTGCCGAGCATAACGTCGGTCATTTGTATAAAGCACCGGAGACGTTGCAGAAGTTCTATCGCGAGAACGATCCGACCAACAGCATGAATCCGGGGATCGGTAAAACCAGTAAACGGAAAAACTGGCAGGAAGTGGAGTAAAAATTACGGATGGCAGAGTATCGCCATCCGTAATTCACTTAATCGTTCTGTGCCGTCTGCCCCGCCGCCGCCATCTGGGCGGCTTTTTGTTTTTTATAGCTCAACGCTGCTGCCGGAACAGGCATCACTTTACCGGTTTCAATCCAGGTACGCAGGCGGCTGGCATCGGCAAAATGGGTATATTTGCCAAACGCATCCATCACTACCAGCGCCACCGGTTTATTATTGATAACCGTACGCATCACCAGACAATGGCCCGCCGCATTGGTAAAGCCGGTTTTGGTTAGCTGGATATTCCAGTTATCGCGATACACCAGATGATTAGTATTGCGGAACGGCAGCGTATACGTCGGGTTAGAGAAGGTTGCCATATCTTCCCGGGTGGTACTTAACTGCCCGATCAACGGATATTGTTTGCTGGCAATGAGCAGTTTGGTTAAGTCACGGGCGGTTGAAACGTTATGCACCGACAATCCGGTCGGTTCAACAAAGCGCGTGTTGTTCATTCCGAGCGACTTCGCTTTCGCATTCATCGCCTTAATAAAGGCTTTGTAACCACCGGGATAATGGTGCGCAAGGCTTGCCGCCGCGCGGTTTTCTGAAGACATCAGCGCCAGCAACAGCATATCTTTACGGCTGATTTCGCTATTCAGTCGTACGCGCGAATAGACCCCTTTCATCTCCGGCGTCTGGCTGATATCCACTTTTAGTTTTTCATCCAGCGGCAGTCGTGCATCCAGCACGACCATCGCGGTCATTAATTTGCTGATAGACGCAATCGGACGCACCAGATCCGGGTGGTTCGAATAGATCACTTTGTTGGTATTCAGATCAACAATCATCGCGCTACCGGAGGCAATTTCCGGTTGTGAGGCGGTGGTAGCGGCTGCCGTTTTCGCAACGGCCTGCGGTACCAAAGGCACAGCCAGCATCAGGGCCAGGCTAAATAAAGAAACTCGAAATTTCGGCATGATGAGCATTCAGATAGTGGTTCACGCGCACGGGTTGCGCACCGCCGGAGTAAGGATTTACTGAGGCTAGCGACGCCATCATAACGAGCAAAAAGTGCGATCGTCAAAGGAGAATCGTGAGGAAATGCTGCATTGCTGACATTTACGCCAGCAATGCAACGTCAAAGAACTTTCTAGAACAAACGATAACCGTAGCCCCATAGTATAACGGTTAGGGCGAGCAGCACTTCCAGTACCAGCACGCCAATCGCCAGCGTCGAACTAGAGAAGCTAAGGCCTTCCTCTTTGTTGATATTCAGGAAGCTCGGAATACCAAGGTAAAGCAGGTAGCCGGTGTAAAACAGCGCCACCGTGCCGACCAGCGCACACAACCAGACCAGTGGATAAAGCGCCACCAGACCGCTTAAAAACAGCGGAGTTGCAACGTAGCCCGCGAAGACCATGCAGTGCGCAAGTGACGGACGCTGCGGATAATTACGCGCCATCCACCAGATGACCCGCCCCATTACCGCAACCCCAGCCAGCATAACGCCATAAAACAGGACAGCCAGCGCCAGTCCGGTAAACCAGGATAACTTCAGGATAGTGCCATCGCCAAAATTCCAGCCAATCTGTGTAGTGCCAATGAAGGCGCAAATCACCGGAATCGCCGCCATCAGCAAAACGTGGTGGGTGTAATGGTGAGAAATCGTTTCGTTTTCGCGATTAATCACCTGCATTTCACGATCGGGATGGGAAAACAGTCCCCAGACATGGCTCATACCGCCCCCTTGTTGTGAGTTCATGAACCTGACAGTTCAAGTATAAGTCAGCTTGTGATTATTTTTTGTTCGCTCATGTAATTTGCACCGTCTGATGTACGTCCTTTTTCAGCGTGAATGATTTACAGGGTGTATGCTTACAGGCAACCAAAGGGAGACAGACTGGCTTATGGATCTCAATACACTCATCTCACAATATGGTTATGCCGCGCTGGTGATCGGTAGCCTGGCGGAAGGTGAAACCGTGACGTTGCTGGGAGGCGTTGCGGCGCATCAGGGGCTATTAAAGTTCCCGCTGGTGGTACTTTCTGTGGCGCTTGGCGGCATGATTGGCGACCAGGTGCTCTATCTGTGCGGGCGGCGGTTTGGCGGCAAGCTGTTACGCCGTTTCTCGAAACATCAGGATAAAATTGAGCGGGCGCAGAAACTTATCCAACGCCATCCGTATCTGTTTGTCATTGGTACGCGCTTTATGTATGGCTTTCGGGTGATTGGCCCGACGCTGATTGGTGCCAGCCAGCTGCCGCCGAAAATCTTTCTGCCGCTGAATATTCTCGGCGCATTTGCCTGGGCGTTGATTTTTACCACTATCGGTTACGCTGGTGGTCAGGTGATTGCGCCGTGGTTGCACAATCTCGACCAGCATTTGAAGCACTGGGTCTGGTTGATTCTGGTCGTGGTTCTGGTGGTAGGCGTGCGCTGGTGGCTGAAACGACGCGGGAAGAAAAAGCCGGATCATCAGGCGTAAAACCATTGCCCTGGATAAGGCGTTCGCGCCGCATCCGACATCCGGAGTACCATGCCTGATACGACGCTTGTGCGTCTTTTCATGCCGACCAAAATATTACCCAATGAAATATCCACGCACCTCACTGCGCTATTCTGGGTTGAACTGTGGATTCGCCAACATAAAGCCGCCATCCACTATCAACGACTGCCCGGTGGTGTAATTTGCGCCCTCCGAACAAAGCCACACCACCAGGCTGGCAATCTCATGCGTTGCGCCAAAACGCCGCAAGGGAATCGAAGGCTCCGCGTCGGGCTTCACGTCGCTGTCATCCATGCCATTCATTGGCGTGGCGATCGCCCCAGGCGCGACTGCGTTCACCAAAATCTTATGCCTGACCAGCTCCAGCGCCATCGCTTTGGTTAACCCACCGAGCGCATGTTTAGCGGCTGTGTAGGCGCTGGCATCCGGCAGCGGCGTATGTTCATGTACCGACGTAATGTTGATGATGCGACCGCCCTGCCCTTGTTTCACCATCTGACGAGCCGCAATTTGCGAGCATAAGAATGCACCATCGACATCAACGGTAAAAATCTTGCGCCACTCATCAAAAGCCATATCAAGAAACGGCGCTTTGGTCATTGCACCCGCATTATTCACCAGCACATCAATGCGCCCCAGCCGTTGAATGAGTTTCTCCAGCGCCAGTGCCCCTTCTGGTAGATTGCCGAGATCCAGCTGCACGATCTCCGCACGTACGCCGTGGCTAACTACCTCACGCGCGGTATCTTTTGCCCCTTCTTCATCTGAGTGCCAGGTAATACCAATATCAAACCCCTGCTGCGCCAGTAATAACGCGCACTCTTTGCCGATCCCCGAATCGGAGGCGGTAATAATCGCAACCTGTGCCATCGAGTTCTCCACTTAACGCTGAATAAACGTTAAGTATAGAAGGCGCATATCATCAGCGTTTGTAACCCCCGCCCAACACACCAGTGAGTTGAATGGAGGCATCCAGCCACTGCCCTTGCAATAACAGGCCATTGGCCCGCTCACGCAGCGCGGGGATTCTGGCTTCGCTGACGCGGGAACCAGCAATGATGCCCGCGTTAAAGCGCGCCTGCGCAAGACCTACCACACGCAAGGCATCGCGCTCAATTTGCGCCTGATGCTGGTTTTTCTCCGCAAGTGTCTGAACCTGACTGGCTGCCCGCGCCACGTCATTCACCGCTTCAACCACCGCTTTGTTGTAGCTGGCGATAGACAAGTTGCTTTCGGCTTTTGCGATATCGAGATTGGCGTTAAGACGACCACTATCGAAAATGGGTAGCGTCAGGCCTGCCGTAACGCCCATTTGCTGCGCGGAATGACGGAACAGATCGCTTAAGTGCAACGCATCCTGTTGCAGGAAGGCCATCAGGTTGATGTCAGGATAAAATGCCGCTTTTGCCGCATCAATGGTGCTTAGCGATGACTCAACGTACCAGTGCGCCGCCTGCAAATCTGCCCGCCGGGCCAGTAAGGAGTACCCCAGTTCATCAGGAAGCTGGCTTGCCACTTTCGGCAACGCGACCGGTTTAAGCTTCAATGACTTTGTCTGGTGATTTGTAAGTGCGCTTAACCGTGCCTCAATAATTTTCATTTTCCCCGCGACATCGTTGAGCTGCTGCCGGGTTTTGCTGGCATTAATATCGGTTTCCACACCTTCAACTGAAGAAGTAATCCCGTTCTGATATAGCTGGCGATCGGTCGCGATAATGGTGTTCTGCTCTTTTTCTATTTGCTGCAAGACCGTGTTTAACGCCGCCTGGGTTTGCCACTCCCAGTACAGGCGGGCTACGCTGCCAGCCAGCAATTGGCGGGTTTGCTCGCGTTCCGCCGCCCGTGCTTTAACCGTACCCAGGCGGGCAGTAACCTCCGCCCGATTCTTTCCCCAGATATCGAGATGCCAGCCCGCCGTTAAGCCAAAAGTACCGTTGGTGTACCACGGGCCGGTCGTACCTGCGGCCGGATCGTTCAGAGCAAACGGCCCCATTAAGCCTTCTGCCGACATTTTTTGCCGCTCCATATCCGCCGAAAAGTCGATCTGCGGACCATCCTGAGTGGCAACTGCCTTCGCCTGGGCTTCAGCTAGCTGAATGCGCTGTTCAGCCACCTGCATATCCGGTGCGTTCTGTAGTGCATTGTTAATTAATGAAGTGAGCTGATTATCGTGATACTCCAGCCACCATTGGCTGTCTGGCCAACCATTTTTCAGCGCCGTGGGTAATGCGGTGTCAACTTGTGCAGCGGGCGTTTGCTGGCTTAACGCCTGGCGGGTTTCATGCATAGGCGCACACCCGGCCAGCATCAGTAACAGCGGAAAACAGGCGATGGCGGGATAAAAGGAATCACGATTCATGGGGGAATAATCAGGTAAGAAAAGGTGCGCGGAGATTACCGTGTGTTGCGATATATTTTTTAGTTTCGCGTGGCAATACATCAGTAGCAATAAAACGACATATCCAGAAAAATATACACTAAGTGAATGATATCTTCCGATTTATCTTAATCGTTTATGGATAACGGCAAAGGGCTTCGTTTTTTCCTATACTTATTCAGCACTCACAAATAAAGGAACGCCAATGAAAATTATACTCTGGGCTGTATTGATTATTTTCCTGATTGGGCTACTGGTGGTGACTGGCGTATTTAAGATGATATTTTAAAATTAATTAATGTCATCAGGTCCGAAAATAACGAGAATATTTCAGTCTCTCATCCTGTTGCGCTCCTGTCATGTGCATTGCTTCATATAATCACTGGCGCAAGGAGCGCGCAGGGGGCGGCCAATCGCCGCCGCCCCCTGCACCCC
>OGXJ01001475.1_pt1 | contig 17445 bp, 19 predicted proteins | sample 1576231 | NCBI WGS metagenome assembly OGXJ01 (sample SAMEA3541539, study PRJEB24748) | human gut metagenome | biome: human gut; feature: human-associated habitat; material: faeces | place: China | collected 2012
TGGACAGCAAGGTCTCTGCGTCCACGGTTTTCAGTTTGTTACCCATAGAAATTTCTCCTTTGTAGAATGTTAGAAGTGGATTTTGGCGGGGGCGGATGGAAACGGTCACCCGCACCCGCTTTGCCCTTAAAAAAGCCCCGGAAATCAAGGCTTTCTCGGCGCTTAATGTTCGACGCTGCGCCGCCGTCTGGCCGAGTCTGCCTTCTGCTTGCGTCGGATGGAGCGGCCGCATTCCGGGCAGTATTTCTGCCGGTTGCTGCCAGGTGCAAAGGGCTTTCCACACCGGTCGCAGAGCCGTGTGCGCTGCCGGTAAATGTCGGCGCAGAGTGCCTTGTTGGTGGGCAGAACCGCCCGCCGAAAGTACTTACACAGCAGCGAATAGGAAATCATCTGCACGCACACGCAGCCCTCGCCATCGTCCAACGGCAGACAGTTGCCACCGTCGTAGTTGGCGCACAGCCGCCGGATCAGCCGATTACAGCGTGCCCTTTGGGCAGGCGTCAGGCGCTTGATCTCATCCAACTTTCTTCACCTCCTTCTCCATCACATAGTTGATGACGCTGATTTTCGGGATCTTCAGCGTCGTGCCGATCTTCACGGCGTGGATGTACCCATAGTCGATCAGCTTGTAGGCCAGCTTGCGGCTGATGCCCAGCATCTCCCGAAGCTCTTTGACGGTCACGATGTCCGGGTATTCCGGAAACATCATCTGATAAAGCTCTCTGAGCTCTCCTTTCTTCATAGATTTGAACCTCCTTTGTCTGTTCTGAAACCGCATTTCTGCGGTGATTTTTACTTGCTGCCGCTCATCCGCATCGTTCCTGCCCCGGAGTCTCACCACGGCGTATCGCTTCTTTGATGCGCTCTCGTCGCAGCAAGTTCCATATCATTCGCTTCCGCACTCGTGCGAAAGCTCATTCGTTTCACTGCTGCTCCTCTTCCCACAAAATCTTCGATTTTGCGGGAGCCCTGAATTATCGGGAAGTCGTGGCGTCACTTGCCGGAAGCATATTCTTTGGAGGCGGCGATTCAATTTTCAAGGTACACAGGGAGCCAGTCCCCTCAATAGGTAGCCAGCGAGAAAGGCATTTTATAGACCCCCTCACTAATCAACTGGGAAAAATTTTTCGATTTGTACGAAGGAATTTTGAAAAAATTCTTTGAAAGTCTCTCTACTAACCAACTGGGAAAATTTTTCGGATTTGAACGAAAAAACTTTTGAGAATTTTTCTGCGAACCCTACTACTAATCAACTGGGAACTTTTCGGGCAAATAACAAATGGGTTTTAGAAAAATTTTTTAAGTGCCCCTCCTACTAACCAATTGGGAAATTTTTTGAGATTTTGGCAAAGTAATTTGAAAAATTCTCTCAGATTTTCAAAAGGCCCTTCTACTTACTCTGAATAAGGGGTGCCTTTTGGCAGGGTGTTTTTCAAAATTCCCCGCAAAAATATTTCTCCCTTCACTTACTCTGAATAAGGGGCGCCGTTTGTGGGGGTGTTTTCGGGAACAATTTGAAATTCTCAGCAAAAAAGGTTTCTCCGCTCAAATCAGTAAACTGAGCGGGGAAACCTTTCACTTTTAATTATAAGATTTTCTTCTGAATCCCTCGTAAATCCGCAATAATCCTTGATAAATCCGCCTTGCTGTGATATACTTAAATTGTATAATTATAGCTATCGGAAACCGCCTGAAAGTGAGGATATTTTAATGGAACCGACCATCGAACGCTGGTACTCAATGAAAGAAATTTGCGAATACCTCGGCGTCAGCCGTGATACGGTGCTCGCTTGGATAGAGAAAAGAAATATGCCCGCTGCGAAAATAGGCCGCCTTTGGAAATTCAAGGTCAGCGAAGTAGACGCCTGGATGAAGTCCGGCGTGGCGGCGGATAAGTAATCTGGATTGGGTGATGAGCTATGGGCTTTATAGATTCGTATAAGCATCTCGAAAAGCTGTGTGGCGATATGCTGCAAACTCAGCACGGTGTCTCCGCTTATATAGCCGAGATGGAAAGTACCCCAAATGGTTCATATCGGGTGCAAGGCTGGGTCGAAGATCTCAAGTACCTTAAGCATTACCGCTGGGTCAGAAACTAAATTGTACACGACCCGAATAGCAGCGAAGAAAATATGTGCGACCTCAGCGACGCACAATGGATTGACAGTTTTTATGATAGGATTATGAAGCAAGGTGGTCCTCTTGCTATGTATCAAAAGGCGACAAAACCTCGGCCTGTCGCAAAGCCAAAACCGCTCCGCCAATCGCCACAGGCACAATATACATATTCCGTACAGCCGGTTTACTCAAAAAAGGAAGCGAAGAAAGCCACTGGATGGGTTGTGTTATTGATTATTACAGTGCTTGTCGGACTGTTTTTTGTGCTTAAATACCTTGTAAATTAATCAGGAGATGCACGATGGCACTGGAAAATAAATTGGGGCTGACAAGCTCCGCCGATCTTGCCCGTGAAGAAGAACGCATCAGCAAGAAAAAGGCGGTAGAACTGTTCGAAAACGGTGTGCTGGACACCCTGTCGGCGGGCAAATTCTCGACCTTGCAGTCAATTCACAAATATCTGTTTGAAGATATTTACGACTTTGCCGGAAAGCTGCGCAAGGAAGATTATCTACTTGCAATGGAGCGCAGCCCGATTAAAGATATGGAAATCAAAGTGTTACTAAAAAGCGCGCTTACAGACGAAATAAACAGCCGTGAGGTCTATATGATAGGCATCGACCACAGCTACTATTATGAGGGTTATACGACCTTTAAGACGGAAGAATTGTAATCAATAGCGAAATACACCACAATTATCAAGCGATAAAAGGAGTGTTTGAACAATGAAAGAAGATAATATCGAACAGCAACACACGGAAGAAACTCCCGAAAAGAATAGAGTTATTGCTTGGGTAAAAGAACACAAATCACAGTTACTTCTTGCCGGAGTTAGCATCACTACCGTATTCTTAACCGTTACGGGAATAAAAAATAAAGATGCTCTCACAGATTTATGGAAGTCACTGAAAATACAAATTGAAAAAGGGGCTTTATATAGTTCTAAATGGTTTGAAAAAGCAAGTCTTGAGGAACTTGAAAAAGCAAGAGAAATAGTTCAAAAAGACTTCAATAATCCAAAACTTGATTTAGATTATAGAAACGAATGTTGGAATCTTTTGAACCGTTTTGATAATGCCATAGGAAAAATCAAATGGAATGGGAAAGAATACGGATATCCCGTTCACAGTAGTAACGGTTGGCATTTGCTGAGTGATGACTAAAACATTAATTTTCAAACAAGAAGCGAGGTGCAAATATGCCCGACAAGAATTGGCAATTTGAACTTGGAGAATATATCAAGCAGGGTGAACCCGACCGAACCGAAAAAAGCGAGGCGTGGCAGACCGCCATCGGCTTGCAGGCGGTGGACGGGCTGAACACCTCTGCCTATCTGCTGGATACCGCTAAGGACCATATCGAAGGGAAAATCACCATCGATGAAGCCCAGCAGCGCATCCATAGCTATTATGAGCAGCGTACCACCCGCACCGAAATCGAGAACGAAACGAAAGAAGCGGACATTGTTTCCGCTAGAATCGCAAAACTGTTGGGGGAAAAAGCCTTCCAATTCTCGCCTGCCGAGTGGCTCTCCATCCACCGCAGACTGTTTGAAGGCGTGTTCAGTCACGCCGGGCAGATTCGTCAGTACAACATCACTAAGAAAGAGTGGGTACTGAACGGCGACACCGTAATCTATGCGGACTGGAACAGTATCAAGGATACGCTGGATTATGATTTTGCCACCGAAAAACAGTTCTCCTATGAGGGCCTGTCCGTAGATGCGGCGGTGAAGCACCTGGCGAAATTCGCTTCGGACATTTGGCAGATTCATCCCTTCGGCGAGGGAAACACCCGTGCCACCGCCGTCTTTATGATCAAATATATGAAAACTTTCGGCTTTCGTGTAAACAACAACGCCTTTGAAAAGAATTCGTGGTACTTCCGCAACGCCTTGGTCCGAGCGAACTATACGAATCTGCAAAAGGGCGTTCACGCCACCACAAAGTTCTTGGAAATGTTTTTCAGCAATCTTCTTTTGGGCACGGATTACGAGCTGAAAAACCGCTATATGCACATTGATTATGTGGAGGAAAGCCATCCCCAAAGTATCAATTTCAAAGTTCCAAAGTATCAATTTGATACTTTGGACTGCTCACTGGAAGAACTGGCGGTTTTGGAACTGGTCGCACAAAACCCGGCAATCAAGCAGCAAGAGCTAGTGAACGCAACGGGAAGGTCTATCGCAACTGTAAAGCGGATTATGAAGTCGCTGCAAGATAAAAACTATATCCGCAGAGAGAGCGGCAAGCGATACGGCAAATGGGAAGTGCTAGTTTGACCGGAAACGACCCTTGGTAAGCCTACATTAAAAACCCAGTTACAACTATAATAACAACGGGACATACAACATTTAAAAGGAGGCATTTGCAAAATGAGCGAAAGCACGGAATTGTACGAAAAAATGAATGATGAAATCAGAGCCAAGAAACCTAAAATGGCTATTTGCTCTGATTTCGACAAGACCTTATCACCCGATGATATGCAAACATTTACGCTCATTCCATCTTTTGGAATAGATAAAAGCGAGTTTTAGCAGTCCTCCAATAAACTTGCAAAAGATAATCTAATGGACACGAATTTGGCGTGGATGCACGAATTGATAAGATATTCTGAGTTCAAACGGAAGTCTCTTAAGCGTGAGTACTTCAGAAAAATCGGTGCGGATGTAGAGCTTTATAAAGGCGTCAAAACTTGGTTCAAGCGAATGAATGAATATGCCGAAAAGAAAGGAATTGAACTGGAACATTATATTATTTCTTCAGGACTTAAAGAAATAATCGAGGGAAGCGAAATCGCTCAGTACTTTAAACGAATATATGCCTCCACATATCTTTATTCCGCAGATGGCGTCGCAAAATGGCCAGCGCAAGCGATCAATTACACGAATAAGACTCAATTTATATTCCGTATTGCGAAAGGCTTTCTTGAAGAATACGATGAAAGAGTTAATGACAGCATGCCTGATGAATTGTTGAGAATTCCCTATGAAAATATAGTTTACATAGGCGATAGCGCAACCGATATTCCTTGCATGCGATTAGTAAAAAGCAAGGGCGGCTATTCTATCGGTGTTTTTGATCCCCAAAAAGATAACAGAGGAAAAGTTTACCAGTTGTTTAGTGATGGGCGTATAAACTTTTATGCGCCTGCTGATTATTCTGCAAACAGCGAAATTCCCAAATTTATGAAACAAATAATCAATGAAATATCCGCAAAAGAATCAATAAAAACAGAGCTCAGAATTCTAAAGCAACCCGCAGAAGCTTTCAAAATAAAGAAAAGCATTGAAGATATTGCAAGAGCGTATCCTGTCAAAATGTCTGCGAAAGAAAAGCGTGAATTTGAACAAATGACAAGCACTTTAGAATCATTGATTCCAGGAAATATTGATTAGCATTTTTAATGGTGCATGGCTGGAAGGTTATAAGCAAAGATTTAATTTCCCCCACACTAGAATTCATCGGGATGATAAGCTGATATAGCAAGAAGAAAGGGACATATTTATATGGCTAACGGAAACAACGCCACAATCGGCTTTGAAAAACAAATCTGGGACGCTGCCTGTGTCCTTTGGGGACATATCCCCGCAGCAGAATACCGAAAAGTGATCGTAGGACTTATTTTCCTGCGCTACATATCCAATGCGTTTGAAAAGCGTTATCAGGAGCTTGTCGCTGAGGGCGACGGCTTCGAAGATGACCGTGACGCCTACGCCGAAGATAACATTTTCTTCGTACCGGAGGATGCACGGTGGAGCAAGATTGCTTCTGCTGCTCACACCCCTGAAATTGGCACACTCATCGACAATGCAATGCGGGCTATTGAAGCAGAGAACAAAAGCCTGAAAAATGTGCTGCCTAAAAACTATGCAAGCCCAGATTTGGACAAGCGTGTTTTGGGCGATGTGGTTGACCTGTTCACCAATATGGATATGAGCGATACCAAAGAAAACAAGGATCTGCTTGGAAAAACATATCAGTATTGTATTCAGCAGTTTGCTGCATACGAAGGTGTTAAGGGCGGCGAGTTCTACACGCCGGAAAGTATCGTTAAAACGATTGTTGCAATTCTAAAGCCTTACGAAAATTGCCGTGTGTACGATCCCTGCTGTGGTTCTGGCGGTATGTTCGTTCAGTCAGCCGATTTCATAGAAGCACATCGAGGAAACCGGGGGAAGATCTCAGTCTATGGGCAAGAGTCAAACGCCGATACTTGGAAAATGGCAAAGATGAATATGGCGATCCGTGGAATTGACGCCAACTTCGGACCGTATCAGGCAGACACTTTCTTTAATGACCTCCACCCCACGCTGAAAGCAGATTTCATTATGGCAAATCCGCCGTTCAATCTCTCCAACTGGGGACAGGAAAAGCTGAAGGACGATGTGCGTTGGCAGTTTGGTACGCCCCCCGCCGGTAACGCCAACTATGCGTGGATTCAACATATGATCCACCACCTCGCCCCCCATGGCAAGATCGGTCTTGTCCTTGCTAATGGTGCGTTGTCCACTCAAACAAGCGGTGAGGGGGAAATCAGAAAGCGCATCATTCAAGCTGACCTTGTGGAGGGAATCGTGGCTCTGCCGACACAGCTTTTTTATAGTGTGACCATTCCCGTCACCCTCTGGTTTATCAGCAAGAATAAAAAGCAAAAAGGCAAGACGCTTTTTATCGACGCCCGAAAGATGGGACATATGGTCGATAAGAAACACAGAGATTTTACCGATGAGGACATTCAAAAATTAGCAGATACCTTTGAGGCTTTTCAGGAAGGGACCTTGGAAGATGTAAAGGGCTTCTGTGCTGTGGCAGACCTTCAGACGATTGAAAAGCAGGACTTTATCCTGACTCCGGGCCGATATGTGGGCATCGAAGAAGTTGAGGACGACGGCGAGCCTTTTGAGGAAAAAATGACCCGTTTGACTTCTGAACTTTCAGATATGTTCAAGAAGTCGCATGAATTGGAGGATGAAATCCGCAAGAAACTGGGGGCGATTGGGTATGAAGTATAATCGTTATAAGATCAAAGATTTGATAAGCGAAATATCTATGGGTCCCTTTGGCTCTAATATTAAAGTTGAGTGCTTTGTGGATAGTGGCATTCCTGTGTTGAATGGGAGCAACTTAATTGGCTTCGCACTAAATGACGGCTCGTTTAGGTATGTCACTGAAGAAAAGGCCAATTCTCTTGGTAAGGCCAACGCGTACCGTGGTGATGTCGTAATTACCCACAGAGGCACTCTTGGACAAATCGTTTTTATTCCTTCAGATTCAAAATTTGAAAGATATGTAATCTCTCAAAGCCAATTCAGGGTCAAATGTAATGAAAAGATAATGCCTGAATATCTGACCTATTACTTTCATACTAAAATTGGCCAGCATAAGCTTCTTTCGAACGCCTCTCAGGTCGGAGTGCCTGCATTGGCTCGTGCGTCTACAAGTTTTCAAGAATTGGAGATTGAGATACCTCCAATGATCCAGCAGCAGAAAGTCGTAAGTTTACTTGAAACCATCAGAGTCAAAATTGAACTAAACAATGCAATAAATGATAATTTAGCGGCTTAAAGCTCGACGGCGGATACATCCAGTTTGCCGGATATTAGTTTGGGTAAAAGAGCGTCACGGATTTTTTCTAGGCGGCAAATTTCCTCGTAATTATTCCGGATAGCAGCGTCTATAGGCGCAACAATAGCCTCGAATTTTACGATTTCTCTATCTGATGGGATAAAAATCGGCAGTTCGGTTAATGAGGTTCGATTGATCGAGCCAAAAACAGTTCCTTCTCCGTTAAACACATCCAACTGCTTGTGGAGGGAGAACATAGTATAAAGGACAAATGACTGCTGATTGCTCTTTGAATGTATGGCAGCAAGCCCTCGACCAATGCAACAATCTGTATAAGCGACATTCAAATCACCAACAGGCGCTCGAACACTCATTAAAGTGTCATTTGCGCAAGCCATTCGCTTTGGTTCGGTTGTATACAAACGGACAGACGGAAAACGGAATCCAAACTCAGCTCGTCCCTGAAAGAAAACCGCACCGTTGCCATCTTCGTTATAACTACTTCCATTTGGGGACTGTCCCATTGTAATGTCTGCGATGTCGCTGAGGGTACCCATATATCCCCCGGATACAGGGTTATCAATAAACATTCGTTGGTAGAGTGCTTTTGCTTGCTGCTCTAAATTATCATTTACCTACTTATCATAGCCCTTGCGAGTGGCGAGGGTGAAAACGAGGATACACCACTCCATAGTTGTTCTCAATAAAAAGGAGAGTTCAACTATGAAGCAAAAAATAGTCGCTGCTGTTGTGCAAGGTATGCTCCCATATCTGAACAACGCGCAAACCGAAAAGCTACAAGAGGTTTTGCTGCACGCCCTGTGGGATTATGACATTAGCCTTTCCGATGGCAAAGCCGAGAAGCAAGAGCAAGATCTTTTAGCTCTTTTCCTTGCCGCCAAGCGCATTGAAGGTTGTTCTGAAAAGTCGCTGAAATACTACCAGGCCACCACACAGGCAATGCTTGACGGTATCGGGAAGCCAATCAAAGAGATCGTAACAGAGGATATTCGCCAGTACCTGACGAATTACCAAAGGGAACGCCATTCCAGCCGAGTAACCATAGATAACATTCGGCGCATCCTTTCGTCGTTTTTCTCTTGGTTGGAAGATGAGGATTATATTCTTAAAAGTCCCGTTCGCCGGATACATAAAGTCAAGACAGTGTCAAACATCAAGGAAACCTACTCTGACGAAACCCTTGAGCTGATGCGGGATAGCTGTTCTGAAATGCGTGATTTGGCAATGATCGACCTGCTTGCTTCAACCGGAATGCGTGTCGGAGAAATGGTGCTTCTGAACCGTGATGATGTGGATTTTACAGAGCGGGAGTGTGTGGTGTTCGGTAAAGGAGACAAAGAGCGAATGGTCTACTTTGACGCCCGAACGAAGCTGCACCTGCAAGACTATTGGGAAAGCCGCAGCGATGATAATCCGGCACTGATCGTTTCTCTGAAAGCACCTTTCAACCGCCTATCCATAGGCGGTGTCGAAACAAGATTGCGGGAATTGGGCAGGCAGTTGGGCGTACACAAAGTGCATCCGCACAAATTCCGTCGAACGCTGGCGACGATGGCAATAGGCAAGGGTATGCCCATTGAGCAGCTTCAACAGTTGCTGGGGCACAAGCGGATTGATACGACTTTGCAATACGCAATGGTCAAGCAGAGCAATGTAAAACTGGCACACAGAAAATATATTGGATAGGATGGTGAATGAAGTGGCCGAATGGTTCGAAAAAAGGTTAGACGAGATTGCCGAATTTAATCCTCGTGAGTTACTTAAAAAAGGAAGTATATCAAAAAAGATTTCAATGGATAAATTGCAGCCATTTTGTAGAGATGTGCCCGGATTTGAATTAGAACCATATTCTGGTGGCACAAAATTTCGCAACGGAGACACTATAATGGCTCGCATCACACCGTGTCTCGAAAATGGTAAAACCGCAAAAATCAGCGTACTTGAAACTGGTGAGGTCGGATTTGGTTCCACCGAGTACATTGTGTTCAGAGCAAAAGACGGATGTGATCCTGACTTTCTTTACTACCTTGTTACCAGTCCCATAGTAAGGGAACCTGCAATCAAATCTATGGTTGGCTCATCGGGCAGGCAAAGAGTTCAGACGGATGTCCTTCAAACGCTGATGGTCAAAGTTCCAGACTTAGAAACACAGCAATCCATATCCGGAATTCTGAAATCTTTGGATGATAAAATCGCCGCAAATAGAAAGATAAATGATAATTTATATGAGATGGTCAACGCTTACTACACATCACTATTCAAGGACGTTGAATGCGAAATGACCACCATCGGCAACTATGCCGAGCGCATTTATAGCGGCGGAACTCCGACAACCTCAAATGCAGCGTATTGGGGTGGCACATTTGGCTGGTTTTCATCTGGTGAGACCCGAAATCGTTTTGTGATCTCAACTGAAAAAAGCATTACACAAACCGGCATCGACAATTCATCTACCAAACTCGCTTCAAAACACGATATTGTCATGGCATCTGCTGGTCAGGGTTTTACGAGGGGACAGACATCCATGCTTTTGATTGACACCTATGTCAATCAGTCTGTAATCGTCATTCACGCCGATAGAAACATCTTACCCTATCTGTTTTGGAATTTGGCAAACCGGTATGAGGAACTTCGCGCAATCTCAGATTCAAGTAGTATTCGAGGAAGTTTAACCACAAAGATGATCGCAGCGTTTGAAATACCCCTTGCAAACAACGATGTAATTCAAACATTTTCTGATTTTGCGTGGGCTGTCATCCCTCAAATTGAGAATAATCTTCTTGAAAATGAGCGTTTGGCAGCACTGCGAGACTCACTTTTGCCCAAGCTAATGTCCGGCGAGTTGGATGTCTCCGCCATAGAGCTTTAAGCCGCTAAATTATCATTTAGCATTTAAGAAGGAAGTGAGATTAGTATTATGTTTAAAACCGAAGTGTTTGACAACAAATCCGCTTTAATAGCAAGGCTTACAGAGTTAGCCGAGAGCGGCAACTGGGTTTTTCGTGGATATTCAAAACAAGACCAGTTGCAACCAAATATTATACGGCGAAATTTAGTTGATCAAGAGAGAGATCTACTTTTTGAATTCGAACGCAGTGCAAATCAGTATCTTAATACAAGTAACCCTGTCGATTTTATGTCATACGCACAACACTATGGACTGGCAACGCGGCTACTTGATTTTACATATAACCCATTTATTGCACTGTTTTTTGCGCTATTCACTCCTAAAGGCAATAAATATATGGTCGAAGAAAACTCTCTATATTACTATATTCGCTATTGTAACATAGAAGATAGTATCCTGATCCGCCATGTTCCTATTTTTAATCGTGGTGACTTTTTTGAAATCAATTCGATGGCTAAACGCAGCATAGAACTAATTGAAACCGTCGATATGATGTTTAATGAAAAGCACGATTTTGGAACCTCAAATTATTTAAGTAAAGATATAGCAACTGACCAATTTTTCAGGATTATAGCTTCTAAAACTCTGATGACTGACCCTGATGAATACGTTCGTGTCAATGCCTCAAAAATCAATAGAAATTCACTGTTTTTTATCGACCCCAATCAATCAAATCAGCGGATAGTTATGCAACAAGGCCTATTCCTTTTTCCATATATACTCGAAAAAGAGAAACACATAGATTTGCTTGATAATAATACTGGGATTATTAAGATCTCCAAGGATATAAGGGATGAGCTACAAGCCTATTTAGACACCATCGGAATCAATTCATATCGCCTAATGCCAGACCTGTCAAGCGTTTGCGAAGCTGTGGAAAGAAAAGTTAGAGATAACCGAACAAAGTGCCGTTCACTTTTCAAAAAGTAATCGTAGAGAACTCACATAAGTCTGTAAAAAAGGAGCAATCAACCATGCCGGGATATAACACAGAAGCGGATTATGAAAACGCTATAATCGAGCTTTTCAGAAACGATTTGGGCTATGAGTATGTCTACGGTCCGGATGTGGAACGAGACTTTAAGAGCCCGCTCTATGATTCGGTATTGGAGGAGTCCTTGTATCGTCTGAACAAGGGCTTACCTGCTGACGCCATTAACGATGCACTATTCAAACTGCGCAACTTTGAAAATGGCGAGCTTGTACAGAAGAACGCCGAATTTATGGAGTACCTGCAAAGCGGCATTCCGGTCCGCTACTTAGAAAAAGGCGAGGAGCGTTCCGGCATTGTGTATCTCGCTGACTATTCCCATCCCGAAAACAACTCCTTTATTGTTGCCAATCAATGGACCTTCATTGAGAACAGCAACAAGCGTCCGGATATTATTCTCTTTCTTAACGGCTTGCCTGTTGTTCTTGTTGAACTAAAATCCCCCTCCCGTGAGGAAACAGACGCTTCTGAGGCCTATCGGCAGCTTCGGAACTATATGCAGGAAATTCCGTCGATGTTCATTTACAACGCCATCTGTGTGATGAGCGATCAATCTACTTCCAAGGCAGGAACGATCACCTCAGGTGAAGATCGTTTTATGGAGTGGAAAACGAAAGATGGCAGTTATGAAAATACCCAATATGCACAGTTTGACACCTTCTTTGAAGGATTGTTCCAAAAAGATCGTCTGCTGGATATAATCAAAAACTTTATCTGCTTCTCCAACGAGGGAATCAAGAGCTTCAAAATTCTTGCCGGATACCATCAGTATTTTGCAGTAAGAAAAGCAATCGAATCTACAAAGCACGCAACTGTAACGGACGGCAAGGGCGGTGTTTTCTGGCACACACAAGGCAGCGGAAAATCGTTGTCTATGGTCTTTTATGCTCATCTGCTGCAAGATGCCTTGGACAGCCCCACGATCGTCGTGCTTACTGACCGCAACGATCTTGATGATCAGCTTTACAGCCAGTTTGCCAAGTGTAAGAAGTTTTTGCGGCAAGAGCCTATCCACGCTGAAAGCAGAGAGCGTTTGAAGTCGCTGCTTGCCGGCAGACAGGCAAACGGGATTATCTTTACCACAATGCAGAAGTTTGAGGAATCCCACGAGCCACTTTCTGAGCGCCGCAATATCGTCGTGATGGCAGATGAGGCCCACCGTGGGCAGTACGGGCTTGCGGAGAGAATCAAAATCACAACTAACGAGGATGGCGAAGAAGTCGCCAAACGTGTTGTTGGCACGGCTCGCATTATCCGCAACAGCTTGCCCAATGCTACATACATCGGCTTTACCGGTACGCCGATTTCTTCCAAAGATCGCAGTACCCGCGAAGTGTTTGGCGATTATATCGACATCTACGATATGACGCAGGCTGTCGAGGATGGTGCAACACGCCCGGTCTACTATGAAAGCCGTGTTATCAAACTGCATTTGGATGAAGCCACCTTGCGCCTCATTGATGCAGAATATGATATTATGGCCAATAACGCCGATCCGCAGGTTATCGAGCAGAGCAAAAAACAACTTGGCCAGATGGAGGCTGTCCTGGGCAACGACCAGACGATCAATTCGTTAGTCTGCGACATTCTTGACCACTACGAAAATAACCGTGCGAACCTGCTCACGGGTAAAGCGATGATTGTTGCATATTCTCGCGCCATCGCTATGAAGATATACAACCGCATTCTCGAACTGCGTCCGGCGTGGACGGAAAAAGTCGCCGTTGTAATGACCGAGAGCAACAAAGACCCGGAAGAATGGTGCAAAATCATCGGAAACAAACACCACAAAGACGAACTGGCACAGAAATTCAAGGATAATGACAGCCCCCTGAAAATTGCTATTGTCGTAGATATGTGGCTGACGGGCTTTGATGTGCCATCCCTTGCAACAATGTATGTCTACAAACCGATGCAAGGCTACAACCTGATGCAGGCCATTGCCCGTGTCAATCGAGTCTTCCGTGATAAGGAAGGCGGTCTTGTCGTCGACTATGTAGGTATCGCTTCCGCCTTGAAGCAGGCAATGAACGACTATACGGTACGGGATAAAAAGAACTATGGCGATACCGATGTCGCAAAGGTTGCATATCCCAAGTTCCTCGAAAAGCTCTCTATATGCCAAGATCTGTTCCATCACTACGACTACTCAAAGTTTATGTCCGGCACGGATCTTGAGCGGGCAAAAACAATCAGCGGCGCTGTGAACTTCATAATGGGTCGGGAGTTGGAGAAGGAACAGGATACTTTCCTCAAGGAGGCACTGATGCTTCACCAAGCACTGTCTCTCTGTTCTTCCTTGGTAGATGAGCCGATGCGGTTCGAAGCAGCCTTCTTCGAGTCTGTCCGTGTCCTTGTCATTCGGCTGACTAATCAGGGCGGTGGGCAAAAGATTTCTCTCCCGGAGATGAATGCCCGGATCAATGAGCTTTTGAAGCAGAGCATCAAGAGTGACGGCGTCATCAATCTGTTTTCTGATGTTAACTCCGAATTTTCTCTGTTTGATCCGAAGTTCCTTGAAGAAATCTCCAAGATGAAGGAAAAGAATCTCGCCGTAGAATTGCTGAAAAAATTGATCGCCGAGCAGGTTCAGATTTACCGCAGGACAAATGTGGTCAAATCCGAAAAATTCAGCGAGATTATGCAGCGGGCGATGAACGCCTATCTGAACGGTATGCTGACAAATGAGCAGGTCATTGATGAGATGATGAAGCTTGCCAAGCAGATCGCCGCTGCGCACAACGAAGGCAAAGAACTTGGCCTCACGGCGGATGAGTTAGCATTCTACGATGCGCTGACAAAGCCACAGGCAATCAAAGATTTTTATGAAAATGATGAATTGATCGCCATTACCAAGGAACTTGCTGAAACCCTTCGCAAGAACCGCACGATTGACTGGAACAGGCGTGAACAGGCAAGGGCAAGAATGCGCATGCTGATTAAACGCCTTTTGAAAAAACATAAGTATCCGCCCGAAGGGATGGACGATGCTGTTCAAACTGTTATGACGCAGTGCGAGCTTTGGACGGATAATATGGAGGAGTGAGTATGGACACACAGAAGCTTTCTATAGCAATTCAGGCGTTTATAAAAAAGCAATCCACCAATGCCGCATATTACGAAGAAAACTGGAATGAACGGAAAGAACGAAAAGCATATTACCAATCCTTCACCAAAGATAAGCTCTTGGCAATGACCGAAGAAGATTTCCTTGAGTATATCAGCAGGCTTTGGGCAGTTCTGATGTGGGGAAACAAAAAATATGTTGTCGATAAGCTGATTGAAGATAATGGCTTTTCTACGCTTAAAAAGCAGTTAGCCGACCTGTTGTACGGATCTGCCTCTGTAGAGAAGCGGTGGGATATTTTTCTGAAATCTGTAAAAGGTATGGGACCTGCTACAATCAGTGAACTGCTTTCCTATATGAATCCGCAGGAGTACATCGTATTCAACAAGACAACCATTCTTTGTTACGGTTACTTGGGGATTCCGTATATGCCCAAGTACAACTACCAATACACCGGAAAGAAATATACTGAAGTGTGTGCGGTTGCAAAGGAAATTGCATCCAGTCTGAAAAAAGCAGGCGCTGCTGATTCGGACTTGCTGGCTGTTGACTATTTCCTGTGGGATGAAATTCTCCCTCTCGCAGAAAAGGATGTCCCCACCACAGATGCAATTTCTATTTCTCAGGAGCCCGTTTCTGCCAGAGATTCAAGATCGCTTCACGATGAAATCAAAGACAAGCTGGTGGACATAGGAAAGCTGCTTGGCTTTGACAGCCGCTCTGAAGTAAAGATTGCAACAGGCGCAGTTGTAGATGCTGTCTGGGAAGCTAAAATCGGCAATATGGGAAAAGCGATTTATGTTTTTGAGGTGCAGTCCAAAGGTTCTATCGATAGCCTTATTCTAAATTTGAAAAAGGCACAGAGCAATGCAGCGGTTCAAGCTGTTGTCGCTGTTGCAGACGAAGAACAGCTTGCGAAGATCATTCAGGAAAGTGCTGGTGTGATTGACGAGAAATCTCTGCGAACTTGGGATTCTGAGGATGTTTTGGCAGTTTATGATGCGCTGGTGCGGGCACACGAATCAATTAACAAACTGGCGCTTGTGCCGGAAAGCTTCTGACCTCTTGCTCTGGTAAAGTTCGGAACAATATCAGATTTAGTTTGACATAGTTCCGATAGAACAATGACATTGTTCCGGAAATTTTTGATATTGTTCCGAACATTGTTCTTTTTCATTCGGTCAGAGCTGTATATAAAACAAGCGGAGGCCATAGGCCCCCGCTTGCTCGTTACCCATATACAATTTCCTGCATCACGGCCTCGTTTGCCCGATGTCGGATGCCGTTCATCTTCCGCACCCACGCCATCGGGTCATCGGCTTTCAAATTCTCCGTCACGCCCTCGGTGTCTGCGTATTGTTCTACCAGCCGAAGAAAGAGTTCCTGCGCCTGCTCCTCGATGTCTGCAAGGTGCCCGTCCAGCGTCCCGGCGGTCAGCAGGTTATAATACAGCACCCGGTGATGTTCCTTCAGATAGGCTCGCCGCCGCTGGCCGTAAACACCGATGGGGCGTTCTTCTTCGGGCGGTAAGCAAACATCTGGCAGGCAATAGTCGCCCTGCCTTGTGTAAGTGCCACCCAACTGCTCAAATAGCGATTCCATATGTGATCCTCCCATTCAAAAATTCCCCGGCAGGTCTGCAATGCAAAATGCACCCGCCTTTCGGTTACAGTCTACCAAAACCGAAAGGCGGGTGCGAGTGTGCGAATTTCAGAATCGCACATTATTTCTTCATCTTCCTGCTGAACTCGTTCAGCGTCTGGATATGCCAAAGGCTTTTACGGGTAATGGAGCGAAATGTCAGGGAGCAGAAGAAGTCAACGAGAAAGATCTTTGGAATGCAGAACTTCAGCCCCTTCTGGAAGGCTTTCAGCGACCCGCGGCTGCACCAGTTGTGGACGGTGGTCAGGGTGTAGCCGGTCAGGGTTACCACATCCTTTACCGTGACCACATCCGGGTATTTGCGCAGCAGCTTTTCATAGTAGCCGTGCATCTGCCGCAGCGTGTCCTCCGGCAGCTCCTTGGAGAGCCTCGCCACATAGTGGGTGCCGTACCAGCCCTTCGGCGCAGAGTAGAGTTCGGGGAAAATCGCCCGTTCCTCCAAATATGCTTTCACATCCTCTTTTCGGATTTTATAGCACCGGGTTTTCTTACCCGACCACTCGCAGGGCACCTTGCCGCTTTTGAGCAGGTGCAGCGCCGTGGACTTGCTGATATGGCAGATGCGGAAGAATTGCTCCTTGTTCATCACCTCGGGAACGCTGTCCCAGTTGACGGGGAATACATCCATTTGTAACACCTCAAAAAAAGATTTTCGTCGGTTGGAAGTTCTATCCTGCGGTGTATGGCCGTCTCCCAATTTTTCTCTCCTATCTTCCCGCATTTCTCTCCAAAATCGGGAAAAATGCCGATTTGAACCCACTTTCAAAAAAGCCTGTCCCGCAAGGCTTTCCGAGCGAAAAAGCCTGATTTCAAGCGGCTTTCGGCGGTTACGGGGCTTACAGAAACGACCCCAAAACGGGCACCCCCGTCACAGTTGCATAAAAGACTCGAAATCAGTTGTACCTCACGGTACCGTGGGTTCGAATCCCTAACTCTCCGCCAAAAACCCAGTCATATCAAGGCTTTCGCCCATATGACTGGGCTTTTCTTTTCTCTCAAGGTCACATCGGCGTACATGATTTTCGGCAAGAACTCATGTGTGCCAGCCGGTCTGCCGGTCCCGTCAAGATTTATGCGCAAATTTGTTTGCAGGCTCCGGCTGAGTGAAGTC